>Ga0315282_10011995_pt1 | contig 13328 bp, 12 predicted proteins | sample YL17G07_20_MG_FD_203693 | JGI IMG/M metagenome (GOLD analysis project Ga0315282, IMG submission 203693) | Sediment microbial communities from Yellowstone Lake, YNP, Wyoming, USA - YL17G07_20 | ecosystem: Environmental > Aquatic > Freshwater > Lake > Sediment | place: USA: Wyoming | collected...
GGACATGGGATGCTGTCCATCTGTTGTTAGAAGCGATTAAACTCAGTGGTAATCCGGATGACCCAGAGGCAATCCGCGAGGGTTTTTACAAGATAAAGAACTTCCCCCTCACCGTTGGCCGGAAAGATACGATGGGCAGTTTCGAGATTGGTAGAAACCATCTTGTGACTGAAAAGGACATGGTAATCTACGCGACAAAGTCAGGGAAGTTGGTTTTAGCCAAATAATCGTGGTGTCAAAAGAGGAGTCTCTCAGGCATCCGTTGAATGCCTGAGAGACTCATTCAATGGAAAGTTACACCTCGGGTAGAGGTATAACATATGGAAAAGCTTTTAAAGGATTTTATCTCGATTATGCTTGTTGGCTTGTCTCTGGGCAGCCTCTTTGGCCTGGTAGGACTGGCATATACCGTCATTATTAACGCATCCCAATTGGTTAATTTCGGACAAGGGGATTTCTGCATGTTGGGTGTAGCAGTCTGTTGGTTTCTTCTGAGTATTTTCGGCTGGCCGCTCTGGATGGCATTTCCCATTGCCGTAATCGCAGGGGGGCTCTTGGGAATTATAACCGAGAAGGTCATGGTCACCCCTCTTCTTAAGAGAGAAGTTCATCCATTCTATCCCATTTTGGGGACGATGGCCGTGGGAACCATCGTAGCGGGGGGTGTGGGTATCTACACCGGGTTCTATTGGATGCAGATCAAGTATTTTTTTGGAACGGAGCCCTGGAGGGTGAAGGAGTTATCCATCGATACCCAAGGGGCTTTGATCATCGTGACCACCCTGATGTTGGTGATTGCCTATTGGTTTTTATTAAATAAGACCCGTCTGGGCACAGCCCTTCGGGCAACGGGTTTCAACAGGGAGGTTTCAACGCTCATGGGCATTCAAACATCAAGGATGGTCCGCTTATCATTCGTCATCAGCGGTGTCATTGCAGCGATTGCCGGGGTGTTATGTGCTCCCCTTTCGGCCTTTACCGCCCTGGATGGGCTTCCTTTGGCAGTGAGTGGTTTCATTGCCCTGATCGTTGGAGGTTGGGGTAATCCCTATGCTGCCGTTTTGGGTGGAGTGACCTTAGGAGTGATCCGGGCCTTGCTCACAGGATATTTTTCCTCTGCACACGCTGAACTGGCAACTTTCTTTGTCCTGATCGTCGTTCTAACACTCAGGCCAAGCGGAATCTATGCTGGATTCATGATTCCGAAGGCAATCAAGCACTGAAACAGGTGAAATTCATCGTTGGGACTTTACATGTCGGGTAATCGCAAACGAGAAGTTCTGATCCTCTTGTCCGTGGGCGGTGGATTGGCCTTGTTGCCGCTCCTGGTTGGTGAGTTTTACCTCTATGTGATTCGTTTGATCCTCATCTATGCCATATCAGCACTGGGGCTCAACATCTTTATGGGCTTCGCGGGGCAGATCAATATTGGCAGTGCAGGGTTCTTTTGCATCGGGGCCTATTTGCCCACGATGCTTCAGATAAAATTGGGCTGGCACTATCTCACGGCCTTTCCCCTCACCGTGGTTCTATCCCTTTTCGTGGCATGGGGGATGAGTTACCCCCTTCTGCGACTCCGAGGTCATGCCATGGCCATTGGAACATTATCCTTTGCCATGGCAGTTCACCTTATTGCAGAACGGTTCCCCATCCTTACCGGTGGGGCGGATGGCATTGTTGTCCCTCCCATGGCTCTGTGGGGCCGCACGATGGGAAATACGTTCTATTACTATCTTATTCTCGTTTTTACTGTGGCCGCGTATCTGATTTGTTTTCTACTGGTCGAGTCTCGAATAGGCCGGGCTTTTAGGGCAACTAGAGATGATGAGGCTGGGGCGGCAGCAATGGGAGTGGACGTGGACCATTATAAGAGGTTGGCATGGGTGGTAAACGGAGTCTTTGCGGGCGTCGCCGGTTCGCTCTATGCTCAACAGGCTGGCTTCCTGAGTCCTTCCACTTTCTCGCTGTGGACGAATATCATCGTGTTGGTGATGATTGTCGTTGGAGGGCTGGGAACAAACCTCGGGTCCGTCGCAGGAGCAGCGATCATGACCTCCCTCCCCTATTTCTTAGCAGCCATTCAGCAATACATCCTTTTGGTACAAGGGCTGGTTCTTTTTATATTTTTAAGGTTTCTGCCTTACGGTGTCATTGGGACGCTTGCGAGACGTTATCGCCGACCCCTTTTGGCAAAGAAAGGTTGATCGCGATTGGTTTCGAAAATGAGTGATCAATTACTGACGTTAAAAGGAATCTCAAAGGACTTCGGTGGGCTCAGAGCGGTGAATAGGGTTGACCTCACTTTGAAGGAGGGAAGAATCACAGCCCTCATTGGGCCCAATGGATCCGGGAAGAGCACCCTGATCAATATCATAAGCGGGGTATATGCTGCTACCGAGGGCAATATTTTCTTTGAGGGGAAATGCATTGATGGCCTACCTACCCATAAGATTGTTGAGATGGGTATTGCCCGAACCTTCCAGTTAACAAAGCTATTTAAAGGGATGACGGTCGTTGAAAACGCCATGATGGGGGGACATTCCTGGGCGAAGGCTGGCAATTTCTTTCCTATTGTTTTGAACAGGCCATCCGTGCGCAATGAGGAGAAGGCAGTCCATGAATACGCCATGGAGATGCTAAAACTTGCCGGCATACAGGACAGGGCCTCTGATATGGCAGGTAATTTGCCCCATGGGCAGCAGCGCCTATTGGAACTGGCTCGCTCTATGGCAACAAAGCCTAAGCTCATTCTCTTCGATGAACCTGCTGCGGGTCTCAATCCTCACGAAGAGGACATGCTCAAGGAGGCTCTCCATTCAATCCTTCGTATGGGAGTGACCATTCTTCTGGTGGAGCACCATATGCGGCTGGTCATGAATGTGAGCGACTGGGTGCATGTGATTGATGTCGGCTGTAAAATCGCAGAAGGGACCCCCAAGGAAGTGGGTAAGAATCCAGCTGTGGTAAAAGCCTACCTGGGAAAGGAGTATTAACTTGATCCGACTTGAACATGTTCATTCAGGATACGGTCAAGTCAATGTCCTAACGGATGTTTCGTTGGAAGTCCGAGACGATGAGATTGTCAGTATCATCGGGGCCAACGGAGCTGGGAAGTCCACCCTGCTGAAGACGATTTCTGCCCTGCTTCCGTGCAAAGACGGCAGAATTTTCTATGACGACAAGGAGATCACACCGCTTCCCCCTCACAGGGTGGTCGAGTTAGGAATCATTCAGGTTCCGGAAGGGCGTCAGGTCATTGGTGAGCTTACCGTCCGTGAGAATCTACTCCTTGGTTGTTACCTCAAACATGCGAAATTGGGAAGGGCCGGAAGAAGCAGGCTCATCGATGACACGTGTGCCCTGTTCCCCATTTTGAGGGATCGTATGGAACAAATCGCAGGCACGCTGAGCGGTGGTGAGCAGCAAATGTTGGCAATCGGCCGCGCGTTGATGGGTGAGCCAAAATTGTTACTGACCGATGAACCCTCTTTGGGTTTGGCCCCGCTGGTGGTGGATGCGGTTTGTGAAGTACTTGTGAAGCTCAACAGGAATGGGTTGCCTTTGCTGATGGTTGAGCAAAATGCTTTGATTGCACTTGAGATGGCACACCGGGCCTATGTCCTGGAGAATGGCAAGATTTCCATGGAAGGGAAAGGAAGCGATCTGCTTCATGAGGATAAGGTGAGGGAAAGTTACCTTGGAGTTTAAGGATAGGGGATGAGTTCAACATCAAAACCAAGAGTCTTTAGGAAGGAGGAACGGAAATGAAGATATTATTCATCAATCCCTTCGGCACGGATCGGTATAATCCCATCATGGAGAAAATCCTCAATCGAGTCAAGAGAAGCGGTACGAACGTAGTGGTGACGAACTTGAAGAAGGGCCCCACCTACTTGGATTTTCATTATTATAAATACTTGATCATGGATGAGCTGATCGAAAAGGCGATCCAGGCGGAGAGGGACGGATACGATGGGGTCATCTTCGCCTGTTTCTTGGACCCCGGCGTCCTCGAGGCAAGGGAGAACATCGACATCCCCTTGATCGGAACCCATGAGCCGACCATCCACTTAGCCGCCATGCTGGGCCACCGGTTCACTGTCGTCACCAATTCGGACAAATCGGCGCCCTCCATGTCGAACCTGGTGAAGATGTACGGACTGGAGAGCAAGTGTGCGGGGTCGGGTTCGATTCAGATGTCCCTCGATGAGATTTTTGCCAATCCCACGAAGTGCAAGGAGAAGGTATTGGAAGCGGTGGAGTGGTCCAAGGAGAGGGGGGCCGATGTGCTGGCCATGGCCTGCACCATCCAGTCGGCCTACTTCGTCGACACCCATGGATTCTCCAAAGAGACATTCCAGGTTTCAGGGATCACCGTCCTTGACCCCAACATCGTGGGCCTGAAGATGATGGAGATGCTGGTCGATCTCCATAAGCTGGGAATCGGTCTGAGCAGAAACAGCATCTTTGGGAAGCCCACCGATTTTTCGGTGAGCGATTATCACGCCGTCAGAAAGATGTTTGGAAAAGAATAGGAAGGCAAGGCGTTGAAGGCGTTGATCAAGAAGGGGAAGGGCCCGACGAACTTAGGGATCGGTGAGATGGAGGTTCCCGGGATCCATGGAGACGAGGTGCTCGTCCGGGTCGCGGCCGGCGCAATCTGCGGGTCGGATCTTCACATCATGCATGATCGCTATCCCAGCACGATCCCAGTGGTCATGGGGCACGAGTTCTCGGGAGTGATCGATGAGGTCGGGGAATGTGTAAAAGGGTGGAAGAAAGGAGACCGGGTTATCGCAGAGGGAAATTTGGAGACATGTGGGAGGTGTATCTGTTGCACCACAGGGTTTTCCCACCTCTGTCCTGATAAGAAGTTCTTGGGCATCACGGTCGATGGTTGCTTTGCGGAGTATGTAAAGGTCCCTGCGAAGGTCCTCCATCGCGTGCCGGAGCAGGTCAGCTTCGAGGAGGCATCCCTGGCAGAGCCTGCCTGTGTGGGAATCCGCGCCCTCCTTGAAGACAACCGCGTGGAGGCGGGAGATTTTATCGTCATCATGGGAAGTGGCGCAATCGGACTTCTTGCAGCGCAGGTGGCTAAGGTCGTTGGGGCCGGCAAGGTCTTGATAACAGGGATCGGGGTAGATGTCCCTGTGAGATTCAGGGTCGCCAGGGATCTGGAGGTTTGTGATTACATCGTGAATGTCGAGAAGGAAGACCCGATCAAGATCGTAAGGGAGGCAACAGCCGGCAGGGGGGCCGATATCATCCTCGATGCAAGCGGGAGCCCGATGGCCATCGAGCAGGCATTTCAGATGATCCGGCGGAAAGGGGTTCTGGCTGCAATTGGAATCGGGGCTCAGACGGTAAAGGTGCCCTGGAACCAGATGATCGATGAAGTGATCCGCATTCAGTTTTGCCGGGGTTATGCGTACACGACCTTTGAGAAATTTTGCTCACTGGCCTCTATGGGAAGGTTGAAGCTGAGGCCTCTGATCACAGGGGAGTTCCCGCTCAAGGAGTGGGAGAAGGGATTTCAGTCGATGGAGAGCCGGGAATCTGTGAAGGCGATCCTCAGACCATAAAACAGCGGAATCGGAGTTTAGAATGGAGAAGGTCAATTTCAGAATGGATGGGAATGTAGCTGTCATCACCGGAGGTGCCCAGGGGCTTGGATTGAACATGGCAGAAGCCCTATCCAGTTTTGGGTTTGATATCGTGATCGGCGATATTCAGGATCAAAAGGCAAAGGAGGCTGCTGAATCGATTGCCAAGAATTATCACAACCGGACCCACTCCGCGCATCTCGATGTGACGGATAAATCGTCCATCGTGATGGGTGCTCAGGAGGTCTGGGAGAGATTTGGAAGAATCGATGTCCTGATCAACAATGCGGGCATCGCCTTCCGGAAGAAGGTCGAAGAGGTGGGAGAGACAGAGTGGGATCGCGTGATGGACATCAATCTGAAGGGGGTCTTTCTCTGCTCTCAAATCTTCGGAAGATACATGATTCAACAGAGGCGTGGAAAGATCATCAATATGTCCTCTGTGGTAGGATTCCTGGGGGCTGAGGAGAGGATCTGCTACGGCGTGAGCAAGAGTGGCGTTGCCCATATGACCAGACTCTGCGCAGCGGAATGGGCCAAATATGGGATCCGGGTGAATGGGATTGCCCCTGGATACCTTCTGACGGAGATGACGGAATCCTATTTCGGCCAGCCCGAGGTGGGAAAGAAGTTCCTGGCGACCGTGCCGCTGGGATATTTCGGTAAACCCTCCGACCTCTCAGGCCTTATCGTATTTCTGGCATCGGAGGCCTCGAACTACATCACGGGCCAGATCTTCTTCGTCGACGGAGGACGCGTGCTTTACTGACGGGAAGGGATTCCGGTCTCGACGTCTCTGAGGAGATTATTCTTCCCCTTGATTTCAGTTGTATATTTGTATTAATAAATTAACCAGTGGTGGTTCTATGGAGGAGATCAAGATCTTCAGTCTGGATGAGATTGATTCTCATTTTCTCGTGGGGGCGGAAGGATTCGAAGAAGGCTGGATCAAACGGGTTGTCTACCCCCCCTATGTCGATGCCAAGAATTTCTACATGTGTATTTTAGAAGTAAATCCTGGTTTTTATGCCCACCGGTGGCACACCCATACGAGCGATAGGGCGAAAGGGGTTCAGATCGTCTTTCCGGAGGGCTATGTGGAGATCTATCATTTGATCAACGGACGCGGAGTCATGCAGTGGAAGACGAAGGACGGGAGCGTTGTGGAGAAGACCGTTGGTGCAGGGGATACGATCTATTTTCCCGTGGATGTGACCGAACATCAGCTCTTCAATGACGGCACCGATAGGATGCGTCTCCTTGTGGTGGGGGCTCCAGCTCCCCAGATAACGCTTCAAAAAGAGATGGTCCTTAGGGAAGTTTGAATGGAACTGGGCTTTTGAAGCATGGATAAGATTAGCCGGAGGTAAAAGATGAGCCAATTCAAAAAATTGTTTGAGCCGGGGATGATTGGAAAGGTGAGGATCAGGAACAGAATCATCAGTGCGCCCATGGAACGGAATTATGCGAATATCGACGGAAGGGTCACCCAGAAATATATCGACCATCTGGTGGCCAAGGCCAAGGGCGGCGTCGGCCTCATCGTCGTGGAGGCGACTTATATTGATCCGAGGGGGAAAGGACGGGTTTACCAGTTAGGGGTTTACGATGACAAACTCATTCCTGGATTGAAGCGCATGGCAGACGCTGTTCACGAATTCGGAGCCAAGATCGCGTTGGAGCTGGTTTTCGGGGGAAGGCAGGTACAAGCGGCCGTGACTGGATTTCAACCCATGGGACCATCCTCAGTCCCCTGTTGGTACAGCGGGGGTGAAATCCCCAGAGAGATGACCCTTCAGGAGATCAAAGAAATGATCCCCAAATTTGCAGAGGCAGCGCGGAGAAGCAAGGAGGCCGGGTTTGATCTGGTCGAGTTGCACGGGGCCCATGGGTATCTCTTAGCCCAATTCCTATCCGGTTACAGTAACAAAAGGACGGATGAATATGGAGGGACCTTTGAGAAGAGGATGAGGTTTCCTTTGGAAGTGGTCAAGGCGGTTCGGGATGCAGTAGGACCGGACTTTCCTATTGCCTACCGGCTGAGCGGGGATGAGTATATTGAAAAAGGTTTGACCTTGGAGGAAACCGTCCCCTTTGCAAAGAGATTGGAGGAGGCGGGTGTCGATCTGATCGATGTATCGGCAGGTCTCTATGAGACCGCTTTTATGATTGTTCAACCCATGGATATTCCATTGGGATGCAATGTCCCCTCAGCCGAAGAGATCAAGAGGGCCGTTAACATTCCCGTCAGTGTTGCGGGGAGGATCAATGACCCAGTCTTTGCGGATGGCATCTTAAGTCAGGGGCAAGCAGATTTCGTCACGTTAGGCCGAGCCCTCCATGCCGATCCCGAGTTTCCGAGGAAAGCCCAAGAGGGGCGGATGGACGAAATCTGTATGTGCATCGCCTGCAACCAGGGGTGCATTGACATCCTGGGAACGATGGTGCCGATCTTCTGTGTGGTCAATCCATTCGTCAGCAGGGAGCGAGAAAGTGAACTGAAACGGGCAGCCAAGAAAAAGAAGGTCGTTGTTGTAGGAGGGGGACCGGGAGGAATGGAGGCTGCAAGAATCGCTGCGATGAGGGGTCACGAAGTCTTCTTATACGAGAAGGAGAACGAGTTGGGCGGACAGATTCGATATGCCTCCAAGGCGCTCCTCAGAGGCGAGATGGAGCAGGTGATCCGATACCTTTCGAATCAGATGAAGAAGGCTGGGGTAAAAGTAACCCTGGGACAGAAGGTTGACAAAGAGGCCATCTACAAGTTGAAACCCGATGCCGTGGTGGTCGCCACAGGAGCAACTCCCTACCGTCCCTTCAACCCGGGGGTAGAGAAGAGACACGTCTATACCTATCTTGATGTCTTTGGAGGAAAGGTCCAGCCTGGAAAGAAGGTCGCAGTGCTCGGAGGAAAGCTCATCGGCTGCGAGCTTGCTGAATATCTCTCCGATAAAGGGGCAAAGGTGATCTTGATTGAGCCCACCGGAGCGCTCTGTGCGGATGCGGGGACAAGGACCAAATGGTTGCTGATGGAGAGGCTCGATAAAAATGAAAAAATAGATAAGCGCCTCAAGACGAACATAGAGAAGATCAACGATACTTCAATCGCCGTTCAGAAGGAAGGGAAGATAGAGGAGATCGAAGGCGTGGATATGGTGGTATTGGCATTAGGCGGAATCTCGGATAAGACGTTAGGGGATGAACTGAAAAGGGAATCGAAAATTTCGGAGATTTACACGATCGGGGATTGTGAGTTGCCGAGGAAGATGACCGAGGCGATCTATGAAGGGTTTGTAACGGGACAGAAGATATAGATTACGATGGTACCAAGTCAAAATGTCAAAACCCAAATGTCAAATGAATGTCAAATTTCAAACATAAAATCTTGACATTTGAGCTTTGGATTTGATTTGACATTTGAACTCTGTCATTTGGCATTGAGGGAGGTTGACATGGCAAAAGTGATCTTCACCGACGTGAACAAGGCAAAAGGGTTCCAACCAGACTACCATCAGAAGACCCTTGTGAAGGAGCTCGTGAATCCCGGACTCGGAAGTCAATTCCTACAATTCCGAATATCAAAGATGAGGCCGGGGGGAGGGGATGAATTTCATGCCCATCCCGATTCCGAGCAGATCATGTACGGCTTGAGAGGAAAGGGTAAGGTGGTCGTGGGCAGAAGGACCTACACTCTTTCAAAGGACACCTTTCTCTTCATTCCCGCGGGCGTGAGGCACCACGTCGAAAACAATACGAAAAGGCTTTTCCATTTTATCATCCTCTGGGCCCTTCCTCCGAAGCCTGCGGATTGGGTTCCTCCCAAGTAACCCGTATCTCCTCTTTTGAGGTTCACGGAAGACGATGAGCAGAGATGTTTGGGTTTTGCTTGAGGCAGAGAACAATAAGATCAAAACCTCTTCAGCCGCCTTGATGGACGAAGGAAAGAGGCTGTCCTCGGAGTTGGGGGGGGAATTGTATGGTGTCATGTTCGGTCTGGCCGTTGAAAGGGTGGAAGAAAGTGTGGGTCGTCACGGCGGCAAGCATCTCTATTTCTTTCGACAGGAGTCCCTTGACCGTTATCTTCCCAACTTTTATGAGAGGTTGCTGACAGAACTCCTACTCAAAGAGAAACCGTACCTCTTGTTGGCCGCTGCCTCTTCCCTGGGATCCGATCTGATGCCTCGTGTGGCGGCCAAACTGAAGTCTCCCCTGGTCACCAACTGCGTGGAGATCCTCGTTAAGGAGGATGTGGAGTTCATCAAACCTGTGCAGAATGGAAGGCTGCATGCAACCGTTGTTTGCAAAGGAACGGGAATAAGGATGGCAACCCTTCACCTAAAGGTCTTGACCGTCTCAGAGGCGAAAAAGGAAACAGCGGCTGCCCAGGTCGAGGAGATTGAGGCCGTGATAGAAGAAGAGGCGCCGATCCGGGTGACAGGTTTTTTGAAGGCCGACCATCGGACCATCGACATCGGGGAGGCGGAGGTGATCGTCGCAGTTGGAAGAGGGATCGGGCCGTCAGAAAATTTCAGGAAGATCGAACAATTGTCGGACGGAATCCAAGCGGCCATCGGCGGGACAAGGCCTGTGATCGATGCTGGAATTCTGCCGTTTGAACGGCAAATCGGTCAGACGGGGAAGATGGTCTCTCCGAAGCTGATCCTCCTCTGCGGTATCTCGGGAGCCATGGAGTTCACCAAAGGGATTGAAAATGCGGGGACAAAGGTTGCGATCAACATCGACCGGCAAGCCCCTGTTTTTAAATCTGCCGATTTTGGAATGATCGCCGACTTGAATACGCTCATTCCAAAGATCCTTGTTCGTATTGACGAGAAGAGAAAAGACAAGAAGAGTTAACGGGGATGGTAGAATTCACGAGAGAAATCTTCTGGAATCTGGGTCCGGACAAGAGGACCATCGTCTATCTCCTGGGAGCTGTTGCAGTGGCCATCTTTTTCTATGGACTTTACAGGAGATATTCCTTATGGCGAACGGTCAGCCGTGGACAGGGGGCCATCTCCTTGGAGGGTCTTGGAAGAAGGGTCAGCCTCCTCCTCACGGATGGCTTGCTTCAAAGGCGACTCCTCAGGGAATACTACCCGGGATTCATGCATGCCTTTATCCTGTGGGGCTTCATCGTTCTCTTCTTGGGTACCCTTACCGTCGCTCTCCAGGAAGACCTAACCCTTCCCTTTGCAGGCGTCCGAATTTTGAAAGGGTCTTTCTACCTTTACTATAAGCTCTTTCTCAATATCGCGGGCCTCCTCGCCCTCCTGGGCATTGGAATGGCTTTCGTCAGGAGGTACCTCCTCAGGCCCTCCCGGTTGAGCCGTGGTTATGAATTCGGGATCGTTCTGTTGTGGATCTTTGTCATTTTGGTCACCGGATTTCTCCTTCAGGGGCTCCGCATCTACACTTTGAAGAACGGATGGGAAGTTTGGTCTTTGGGAGGGTGGTTGATCGCCGAGGTGATCTCGGGGTGGAGCCCTCAAGAATCCTCTGTCTTATCGCTCCACAAGATCTTTTGGTGGTCGCATCTCTTCCTTTCTTTCGGACTGATTACCTATATCCCGTTTTCCAAACTCCTCCATCTCCTCACCTCTCCGGCCAATATCCTCTTTCGCGGAGCCACTCCGCAGGGCGTGCTCCTCCCTGTCCGAAATTTCAATGAGCCTTACTCCTTCGGCGTCTCCCAGGTGGAGGATTTTTCCCGGAGCCAGATCTTTGACTTCGATGCCTGTACGGAATGCGGAAGGTGTCAGGACAACTGCCCGGCCCATCTGAGTGAAAAGCCTCTCTCTCCCAAGAAGGCCATACAGGATTTGAAGAAGAGATGGCTTCAGAAGGGCAAGGGGTTGAGAAGCGGGCAGGAAGGGGTGGCGAACGGAGAGCTTCTCGATGAGGACGTCCTGTGGGCCTGCACCTTTTGCATGGCCTGCATGGAGAGCTGCCCCGTCTATATCTCCTGTTACGACAAGATCATCGACCTGCGAAGAAGCCTCGTATTGATGAAGAGCAAGTTCTTTCCCGAGATCGGAACGTTCTTCAGAAATGTGGAAACTTTCGGGGATACCTTTGGGAAGGGGAGAGCATTCCGAGAAGACTGGGCTCTTGGAGCGGATGTGAAGAAGATAGCCCAGGGTGACCGGGTTGAGTACCTCTACTGGGTCGGCTGCCAGGGGGCCTTTCACGACAGATCCAGCCTCCTCTCCGCCTCTCTGGTCAGGTTGTTGAAAACGGTGGGTGTCGATTTTGGTATCTTGGGGAAGGAAGAGAATTGCTGCGGAGACCCGGTTCGGAGGATCGGGAACGAATACCTTTTTCAAAAGATTGCGGGGAGGAACATCGATCACCTGAAGAGTCTCCAGTTCAATCAAATCGTTACGTATTGCCCCCATTGCTTCAATATGCTGAAAAACGAATATCCCCAGTTGGGAGGCCATTTCCGGGTGATCCACTATACCGAACTCCTGAGAGATCTGATCACCGGAGGGCAGGTCAAGGTGAACAAAGGGATAGAGAAGAAGGTGGTCTATCACGATCCCTGTTACTTAGCGAGGGCGAACGATCTCTACGGCAAACCCCGGGAGATATTGGCATCCATTCCAGGCCTCCAGCTCGTGGAACCCCTCCATTCAAAGAGGCAGACCTTCTGCTGCGGCGCCGGAGGGGGCCATATGTGGATGAGGGAGATCCGGGGAAAGAAGATCAACGAGGTGAGACTGGAAGAACTATGCAGAGAAAAACCTGAGGTCATTGCAACCTCCTGTCCCTACTGTCTGGTGATGTTTGAGGACGGGGTAAAATCATTGGGAATTGAAGGAGTGAAATGTCTCGACCTCATTGAAATGATACGGGATGCGATATGAAGGTTGTCGTCTTTGTTAAGCAGATCAAATTCGTCTATGCCCAAACAGGGACCGATCCAAAACAGAACTTCATTGGCCCGGATGATATCATCCGTATGACCAACCCACTGGATGAGTTGGCGGTCGAGGAGGCCCTTCGCATCAAGGAGCGGGAAAAGGATGGTGAAGTCATCGTCCTCTCTCTGGGTGATCGTCTTGCAGAGGAGGGGCTGAGGAGGTTCCTCTCCATGGGAGTGGATCGGGCGATCCTCATTGAGGATGACGAATACGAGAAGCGAGATGCATGGGCCACAGCCACGATCCTGGCCGCCTCCCTGCGAAATCTCCGTTTCGATCTCATCCTGTGCGGAAGGGAGGCGGTGGACGATCAGGCCGGTCTTGTGGGTTCCTACATTGCGGAGATCCTGAAGATGCCCCATATTACCCGGGTGGTCAGGGTCGAGGTGGACCGAGCCCGCCAGAAGCTCCTGCTGCAGCGAGGCGTCGAAAGGGGAAACAGAGAGCTTATGGAGTGCAGTCTTCCCGTCTTGGTGACGGTTGAAAAGGGGATGAACCTTCCACGCTATCCGACCCTACCCGGGATCCTGCGGGCTGAGTCTCGCGTCATCGATCGATGGAGGATCGAGGATCTGGGAGTGGATTCGATCTCAAACTGGACGGAGATCGTCAGCTTATCCCCTCCAAAACCGAAGGCGAGGTCAAGAAGTTCGGAAGAGGTGAAGCTTTCGGCTACCGACCGATTGAAAATGCTCATGAAAGGTGGTGATTCGAAGAAGAAGGAGGATCCGAAGGTGATGGAAGGAAGCTCGGACAGAGTCCTCGATGAGTTAGAACGCATCCTTAGGGAGAATGGGAT
>Ga0315282_10011996_pt1 | contig 13327 bp, 9 predicted proteins | sample YL17G07_20_MG_FD_203693 | JGI IMG/M metagenome (GOLD analysis project Ga0315282, IMG submission 203693) | Sediment microbial communities from Yellowstone Lake, YNP, Wyoming, USA - YL17G07_20 | ecosystem: Environmental > Aquatic > Freshwater > Lake > Sediment | place: USA: Wyoming | collected...
CGGACCTGAAAATCAGAAAAGGTACGAGATGCGAGACGAGACGGGCCGCCTGTGGCCACAGGCCGGCATGGCACCGGAAATGGACCGCGATGACGATTACCTCTGGCGCGGAACGTCGGCAGCGAACGCAGTGAGTCGATCTATACAGGACTACCCTGGCTCTCCACACGGCTCCGCACCCCCATTGGCGTGTCTTCTTGTTTCATGATCGATCTTCAGGTGGAGGTATCCCATGGAGGGCATCGCCAGAAAACTCTCTCCGGCGGCTTTTGTTTTAGCGCTGATCTCCTTTTTTCTCCCCTGCATAACCTTCTCGTGCCAAGGACAAAAAGTCGCCAGCTTGAGCGGCGTTCAGTTGGCCACCGGAACAACGATAGAGCAGCCTCAGATGTTCGGCCCGCCGAAGAGTCAAAAGGTAAACGCCGAACCTCTGGCGGCCCTCGCGCTGCTATCCGTGCTCGCCGGAGCCGGCCTGAGTTTCCTCAAAGGGAAAAAAGGAACCGTTAGCTCGGCAGCCCTGGCCGGCGTGGGGATCATTTTACTGGGTGCCCTGAAGTCGAAGGTCGATGGGGACGTCCTCAGGCAGGGTGGCGGAGCTATCCAGGTCAATTACCAAGTGGGGTTTTACTTGGTCATAGTCTTCCTGCTTGCAGCAATCGGGGCCGGCGTTTATGCCCTGCTTGCGGGTAAGGGTATTCGCCTGCCGGCCCTTCAGGGAAGTGCAAACAGTAAGTTCTGCACGCAATGCGGAGCCAGGAACGCTTCTGGGGGTCTGTTCTGCAAAGAGTGCGGGGCGAAGTTCGCGTAGCAAGGTTCGAACGTGACGGATTTCTTCGACAAGCTGAAGCAAGTGTAGGGAGGGGCGTCAGCACCGTTAGTGTGAAGTCCAAGGAGATACTTGAGGTCTCCAAGCTCAAATCGCAAATTGCGGACATTCAGAATCGGAAGAAGCAAGGTTTGGAGAAGCTTGGGAACATGGTTTACACCATGCACCTGAGGAACGCATTCGACGAGGTGCGGCTACGAACTAAAAGCGCCGACATAGTCGCCCTAGACGAGCAAATCAAGCAGAAGGAAAACGAGCTAGGGGAAATCCACGCCAAAGCCCAAGAAGCTCTCGGAAAACCCAAACCCATCGCCATCTGCGGCTGTGGCGCGGAAATTTACGAGAGGACTAAATTCTGTGGCAAATGCGGCAAAAAGGTGGAACCCCTTCGATAGACATTGGACTCACAAGCATGGAGGCACAGTAGATGGAGAAACGATTCGTGTTGGTCGCTACTATTCTTTGTTTGTTGCTCAGTTTCGGAGCTTGCTCCGGCTCAAACCAAATGACAAGGGCGCGGGCCCTGGAGCTGACAAGGCACTCGCAAGAGGTCAAAGAAACCGCTTCGACTAGGATTCTTACAGGCAGATCGACCGACCTTGCTGGCTCTCGAGGGAAATACAACGCCTTACAGTCCATTGGCCTCCTTATCATTTCGGGGCCGGAGGATCGCCAAGCAGTTCACCTCACCCCTCAAGGCCGGTCGCAGGGGTCGAAAGTTAACGGTCTGGATAATCCCTTATTTGGCATCGAGGCGTGGGATTTTGTCACCGCCTCGGGCCGGGAGGTTGTGGCCGTTACGGGTATCAGGAATGAAAAGCAAGGAAAGCAAATTGCTGACTTTACATGGAAGTGGAAGCTGACTCCCATCGGAGAGGCGCTCGCAAAGGAAGGCCAGTCTTATAACAGTGTTCAAGCTTCAAAGGATGCTAATCCTCTGGAGCAAGGGGAGGCACTTTTCACACTCTACGACGACGGATGGCGGCTCGAAGGAGTGCAATGGGCCAGATAGCGAGCTAACCCAGATTGCCCATCAGAGCGTGGGTACGGTTGCTCCGGTCGAAGCTGAGTGGCACGGCGGGGCATGGAGTTCTGCGGCAAGTGCGGAGCCAGGGCCATCGCTGGCTCGTTGTAGGGGACCGCGCCGTAACGGTGAGGATCTCAAGTCAAGCACACACAAAGTGGCGGACCACCCATAGTGCCAAGGGTCCAGTTGCCGCAGGCCTGTGCGAGATTACGGCCGTATCTGTTCTTCGAAGAAGGTCAGCAGATGAAAAAAGCGAAACAATTAACCTCGACCGTGTTCGTACTATTTGTCCTGCTTTACCTGGGGGCTTGCAGTTCGTCTGTTTCCTCTGTGAAACAACTTAATGAATCAAACGCCGAGCTTCTCATTAGAGATCGCTTGAAGAAGGAACCTTACAAAATCCGAGCAGAAAATATCAGTAAGCTCTTGGCTCGAACGCTCAAAGACTACAAGAGCGCAAATGCTGGGAATGACCAGGAGGCGACCGTCAAGAGGTTACTCGAAAAGGGGTTCGTTTTGCAGGCGGTTGAAACAGTGAACTATCCGAGGATTTCCGGCACGTTCTCCGTGCGATTTGTCAACATGTTGAATCGCTGGGAGACACGCGTATTCCAATTGGAAATGATTCCCAATTCTAACCTCCTAACAGGCACATACACCGGGGGCGCAGGGGTCTATAAGGTCACAGGAAGTGTCCAGCCGGATGGAAAAGTAGAAATGCGGTTTCTTGATGCAAGTACATTCTCGGGTTATACGCAAAGCAATGGAGTTTATCGTGAAGTAGGGCCTGCGGCTTCTCTGGATTTTCGGGACAGTCACAACTTGGAGGGCAAGGCCACCGGACAAAAGGTTGAAGTAAGGTGGTACACGTATTCTTGGAGCCCTGATTTCCAAAAACAACTTCTTCATGAGGGGAACGAAACCTACGTAATAGGTGGTGGTTTAGAAGTCGGCAACGTTTCCGATCTGCGTTTGGTACTGGAGACTGAGGCAACGGCCAAGTTCAACTGGAAAGCGTCTCTAAACAGTGTCGGAGAACTCTTCTTTCCGAGCGGGCCGCCTAGTGGCGCTGGCGAGGTTGCGTTTGGCAAGCGGCCCGATGGGACATGGTTTGTCGACCAACTGCAAGTCAACAGATGAGATTCGGCGCAGTGGCGGACGATGCTTGGGCGGGACTGGGTGCCGCCGACCTTGCTGTCGGGCGCGAGGGCGATCGGGTCCTGACACTGGGTCCCCTGCACCTCCGTTGATGTGCCACCGACCCACGTCGGGGGAAATGGAGGAGCGAGAACGTGTGGCGAAAGATGATCATGCTCGCGGCTGTCGCGTTTTTCGTGCTGAGCGCACCGACCGGCAATGCTGACGCGCAACAGTCGTCGATTGCTGGCAGGTATTTCAGCGAGAGCTATCCAGAGTATTACATCGAACTGAGACCGAACCGGACGTTTGTCATGCCGGGACAGGGACGCCTGCGATCCGTGACAGGGACATATGAGGTTAGCGGCGACCACGTCACATTTAGAACGATGGCGGAGAGTCCAGCCGTGTTTAAGTTGGCGGACAATATCCTAACTGATCCTCACGGGAATCGATGGACGAGGAGATCCCCGGCCTCGGCTGCGGAAGGCCCCCTCCCACCTTCATCCGGGCAACCCTCCGCCCCGCAGCCAGTCCCGGTTGGAGTTACCGCTGGGAGTAAGCGAGCGGAGAGCTCGGCGGGACGGGGACCTGGAGATACAACCGCAAGAAATCCGTTGCTTCAACAGGCTGAGGACCTTGACAGACAGGCGCAGGACGCCGCGACTAAGGCACTAGAATTAGAGCAGAAAGTCCAGAGGTCAGGCGCCCAGGGTATGGGCGGTATTTTACGCTTGAAGTACTCCGTACAAGCTAAGCGTTGGAGGGCCAAGGAAAAGCAGTATCGCGAGCAGGCGCAACAGCTCCGTCAGGAAGCTTCTAAAGGTCAACAGAATTCAGGCGCTTCTCCCTCCCCAACCACGCAGTCCGCATCGCCGCCCGCTGTTGCACCCGTCGCTTCTTCCACCTCGCCAACGCAATCCGCATCCTCTGCGCAATCCATGGGAGGCTGTAGTGGAGCTTACGACCTCGGCTACTCGTTAAGAGCAGACAATCATGTCTACCAATTGAAGGCAATTGGTCCGCCAGGACCTAACCAAATTCATTTGTTTTTCGACGAGGCCGGAGCGTTGGTGCAAGATGCGAATCTCCTCCAGGAATTGGCACTTGGCGCATGGACGAAGGAGCGCGTAGTAGACCGCTACAATCCCGGTGTTGGGAGCGGGCAGGTCAAAATGTTCCTCAGGATCTCCGGCAACCTGGAAGGCTGGCAGGACGCAACGGACGTCCTGGCTCGCGCTACGGTTGAATCCATCAAAGCTGTTGTAACTGGCGGAATATCGCTGAACACGGCCGCACAGAATTTGACGCTGGGCATGGTCGAGCGCCAGTTGACTAATCCCAAAGTCGCCTTGGCGCACTGGGCGCACGCCGGCCTGCTGGAAAGTCTTGCGGATTACACTCAGATGGAGGGCCTCCTGCCGCCAGCGGGGACAACCGTATTCAAATTGTCTGATTTGAATGAAATCGACCGCCTTTATACACAGGCGAACACGCTGGCCTCGGCGAATGAAGCCTTGGTCGCGGCAATCGCGCCCACCACGTGGCAGGATGAGTTCGCGAATTACATTTCGGGCGCGGCCAGCCAGCTCGCGCCATCGCTTCCCGCGAGCACCACGCTCCTCACGCTTAACGACGTGCTTAAGCTAGAGCAGTTTGTGGCCTCAACGGGACAATCCTTCAGCGCTTACAAGCAGAGCCTCGATTTAGCCCTCAAGGTCGCGGCGTCGAACCAGCAGGCGGTATCTTCGTGGGCCACACAAGTCGCCCAAGCTTGCAGCCTCGATCTCGCGACCAGTAGCGGGAAAAGCATGGCATTTGGCTATTCAAACGCGGACGGCACTGCCATATTGTCGACGATGGCCGAGGGTGGAACCAGTAACCCCACTGAGAATCCGCGCGAGTTCGACGCAGCGATCTGCTCCGACAGTACTGCGGTGAGAGTTTCGTTCGAACGTTACCAGAACCCAGGCGTAAATGACAACGGTCGTGATTGGGCAAGGAACTTCGACCAGCGCGGAGGCCAGAGATTTCGTGTGGTTGGCGGGAGAGCTCCGGCAGACGCGAGCTGCCTGCTAACCACGCAGGCTTTCCTTGCTGGAAAGCGATTCCTATCCTTCAAACAGGAGAAGAAGGCAATCGCCTGCGACTCCCAGACTACCTCGCAACTAGGTACGGCCGGTAGACGTGGCGTTCACTTCTGCCGACAATTTGCAGCTGCGGCGCCAAGTGGACAGTTATTGGCCGTAGAATTCGACCGCCGCGGGAACGACCTGCTGGCAGGAATCGTGCTGAAGATGGGTGATCAGCTGTTTATTCACCAGCTTCCCGCCAAGTATGATCAGGACAACGTTACAGGCTGGCGTGTGGGCGACCAAGGACACCTCTTCAACTACGACCAGAACGCTTCTTTTCTTGACTTGGAAGTCGTCAATGTTTTCCGCCCTCTCTTCGCTCTCAAGGATGAAGCGACGGGCGCGGTCGCGCTTGGCATTCAGTGGGCTGGCGAAGAGGGTTTAAGCCTGATGCTGCTTTCCACCTCACGAGAAAAACTGGAAGAGGCTGCCAAAGGTTACCGCTATATGGCTCCGCTCTGAGACTCGAGCGTGGTCGTGCAATTGCTGATCAGGCGGGCTCAGAAGGCTTGAAAATCAAGGGTTCATTGTGACCACGGAGCGCTGGAATATCGTCGCCGGTGCGTGCGACTATGAACCGCGATTGCTCAGGACTTGCCCTCCCGCAGCGGACTCAGAACTTCCGCAACCTTCCACACAATGGCATCCGGGTTGAAGGGTTTCTGGATAAAGTGCGCGGCCGATTCCAACACACCACGAAGGAGAACCTTGTCATCTGTGTACCCCGACATATACAGGACTTTCATCTGAGGCCGCGAGAAGCTCAGATGCTCGGCTAATTGATGCCCACTCATTGTCGGCATCACCACGTCGGTCAGTAGTAGGTCGATCGGCCCTTCATAGCGATCGCAGATTTGGGCTGCTTCCTCGGGACCTGAAGCCACGAGGACTTTGTAACCTTTCGTTTCGAGCACTCTCTGAACCAAGACGCGGACAGCGTCCTCGTCTTCGACTAAGATGATAGTTTCTGACCCCTCAAGCTTTACGCGGAGGCTTTCCGCCCGCTTCGGCACACTCGGGGCATCCTCCACTCTCGGCAAGTAGACCTTGAACGTTGCGCCGTGTCCCGGCTCACTTTCAACCCAGATGTAACCTTCGCTTTGCTTAACGATCCCGTAGACCGTCGCCAAACCCAAGCCCGTACCCTTTCCCTCCTCCTTGGTGGTGAAAAAGGGCTCGAAGATGTGCTTTTGTGTTTCGGCATCCATCCCTCCGCCCGAGTCGGTCACCGCCAGCATGACATACGGGCCTGGTTTTGCCCCTCGGTGGCTCCGGGCATAATTGTCGTCGAGCTCTGCATTGGCAGTTTCGATGGTCAACTTTCCCCCTTGAGGCATTGCGTCGCGGCCGTTCACGCACAAGTTTAGAATTACCTGCTCGAGTTGTGCAGGGTCGGCCTTGACCCGTCCGAGGCTTTGGCCCAAAACAGTGGCCAATTCAATGTCCTCCCCGATCAACCGCCTCAACATGTCTTCCATATCGGTGATGGCGGCATTTAGATCGAGTACCTGGGGCGCCAACACCTGTCGGCGACTGTAGGCCAGCAACTGGCGCGTAAGCGATGCGGCACGATCCCCGGCCTTGGCAATCTCGCGTGCAAACCCGAGCAGCTTCTGGTCAGAGTCGAGTCGGTTGCCCAATAGCTCTGCATATCCGCGCACCACGGTCAACAAGTTGTTGAAATCGTGGGCAATCCCGCCTGCCAGGCGTCCCACTGTTTCCATTTTTTGGGCTTGGCGCAGCTGCTCTTCAAGCTGTTTCCGCTCAGTGACATCTATACTCATACATCCTACAAATCGCTTTTCCTGTTTATCCCGAAACGGAAATTTGACCGCCAGCCACTCGTGCTCGATGCCTTCGGCGGAATGGGTCTTTTCAGAAAAATCCATTGCACGTCCTGCGGAGAGAACGAGACTGTCATTTTCGGCGAGTTGCCCTGCAACTTCTTGAGGCCATAGGTCGAAGGCGGTTTTCCCGACAATTTCCGCCGAAAGTTTTCCCACAAGGGCCTCGAAGGCTTTGTTCACGTAAACGTATCTGCCTTGCTCGTCCCGCATGAAGGCCACGGCCGGCGAATTGTTCATGAAACTGCGGAAGCGTTCCTCGCTTTCGCGAAGGGCGGCCAACACCCGCTTCTGTTCGGTAATGTCCCGCTTCAGCGCGACATGGCAGACTGCCTCTCCTCTCTCATTACGAACCGTGACAACCGAGAGATGAACAGTCAGCTCGGTTCCAGATCGAGTTCGGCAGGCCACCTCTCCACGATAAATGCCCCTATGGCCCAGTTCTTCGCTGATCCGCGAGATCGCCTCGTCGCCAAGGATGGCGGTGGGGAGCTGTCCAAGCAGCTCTTCATCGGGATATCCAAGCAGCCTGCGATGGGCGGCATTCTGTTCCAGGAAATGACCAGACGGATCCAAGACTGAAATCGCCTCGGTGGTGTGCGAGAAGATTTCCCCGTACATCCGCATCCGACGCTCAGTGCGCTTGCGTTCGGTGATGTCGATGACCGTCCCTTCGATAACCACAGGCGCAGCCTCATCTGCCGCCACCAAGCTGACGTTTTCCAGAACCCAGGCAGGACTCCCATCCCTTCGTTTGTAGCAGAATTCGTGATTTATCAGGACCCGCTCCTTTCGGAGCCGTGCCAGAAATCCCTCGCGGTCCGCTGAGTCGAAATAGAAATCCTGGGCGAGGTAACCTATGGCCTCTCGTCGCGAGTCACAGCCGAAGATCCGAGCGAAGGCTTCGTTGCAATCTAGAATCCGCCCGTCCAAGGAGCATCTGAACACTCCTGCGACGTTGCGTTCAAAGAGCGTGCGATAGCGCTCCTCACTTTCGGGAAGCGGCTGCCGTTCGTGATCGGAACCCACTCTTTTCCTCCTTTTCGGGGGGATTGGATTGTTCCTGACGGTCTAAGAATCCGTAAAGGTCCAGTCGGACTGGGCCTATACCGTTCATACACTATATCAAACCTGTAATCGGCATCCCGGTCTTTTCTCTTGAGATTTTCGCGTGTTTTCAGCCCTCACGCTTTGGGCTGGACCACCTGGATTCTCTAATTGCGGGGTGATTGCTCTTCGGCGGTGGGGAATAACAAAACAGTTGCCGATGCCTGGCGCCCCTTCAGAAGTGGAAATGCTCGATCCCGTTCAAGAAGCTTCTTCACTTGACCTGTTAGCTTATTGATTCTACAGGATTTGAATTGTGTTTCGAGACAGTCCCCGTGCGCCGGCGACTGAGTTCGGAGCACCAGGCTGGGGAACGCTGACTGGGTCGCGTGGGTCTCGAAATCTAGTACCCCGGTACTATTGAACAAACGGACTCTCTCGACGACTCTCTTAAAGAGGAGGCCGTGATGTCCGCCGTCGATCCTCGGTTGCGCGTCCAAAAGGTTCGATCATTGCAAGGGGAGCGCCTCGCTCGTCCGCACTCAACCAGGCACCGTTCAAGTGAGCCAAGCTCCCGTCGCCGCTCCAATCGAATTTACCAGCGAATCGCCGCCACGCTACACCTAGACTCGGAGGACCGAGCTGTTGAGTGCCCCGCGACAATCCTGGATCTTTCCCAGCACGGAGTCAGGGTCATGACTTGCGAGTCATTCCGCCCCGGTCAGACGTTGAGAATCGATTTCTCCTACAAGGGGAAGACGTACCCTCTGCGGGCGCGGGTTGTGTGGGTAAGCGCGGAGCTTGGGCTCGAATTCTTGGACTGACGTTCAGCCATAACTGAGAAAGAGCGCTTGTCAGAGTATCTGGCCAAGGTCCGACTTCTCTCCGAGTAATCTGAGGCAGCGAAGTTCTACAAGCGGCCGGGGAAATCGTGCTCGTACTGCGATTACCCGCCAGTGTGCCTTGGGAACAAAAGGAAAGTCCAGGAAACGCTGGTGACGATCACTTAACCTCCAACCTTTCAAGAGCCATGCAGAATCTTGCTGGCTCTTTTTCTTTGCCAGTTGACACCCCGCGAAACACCCGGGACCTGCGTCCGGTACCGACATGGCGCGCGCCCAATCCAAAAGGCCCCCATGAGGGGCCTTTGGCTTTCCACTCCGTCACAAGCGGAGGGAAAGGAGATCGGACGAGTGCTACTACGAGCTGAACGACACCGTTGTGATGAGCAACGGAACGACCGTGCTGGGCAAGCTGACAGTGCTGCCAGTTGCAGAGCTGTTGTCGTAGTAGGTCATGCCGCTTGTCGTCTGGAATGTCGCGCTCAAGCCGACCGGGTTCTGACCAGAAGCGGCCGCGAATCCGGTGTCATCCGTCTGAAGCGTGAACCTGTAGGAATTGCCCGCAGAGATGACCAATGGGTTGGTGCTCGTCGGGAATGTCCACGTTATCGTGCACGGACTCGAACTGCAAGTACCACTCGTCGTGGCATTCCAACTCGTAGAATCGGTCACGTCAACGTGGTTCTGGTCAAGCAGGACGAAATCGGATGCCGTTGTAGAAGCGCCGATTGCGCTGCCACTGAAGGTAATCGCTAACGTGTACAGCACGCCCGAACCGGCGTTGTTCGCCGCAACATCGATGTACGCGAGATTGTCAACCGCGGTTTCTACACGCCCAGAAGTGGCGCCAATCGTCGTCGCGGTCGGGACGAGAAGGGTGCGGAGCACCGTCATCGTGTTACCCGTTGGGGTACCCGAGATCACCGACGAAAGGTTGGAACCCTGACCGAGCGCCGTTACGTCAGTTGATGTCGCCGCGATCGCAAAGGTGGACGTTGACTGATCCGTTGCGCCGCCCGAAGAGTAGCTCGCCACATCACCCTTCAAGGTGAGGACGAGCGTCCCGTTCTTCGGGATCACCGGAGGTGTCCCAAAGTGGAACGTGTACTTGTAACCGGCCGAAGATGTCGCCGCGGAACCAACAGCGCTTCCTGCTGGATTTGAGCCGATCGCCGACCAATAAAGGCTTACGTTGCTGTAGCCTTGGGCGGCAGATGAGGTCGTGTTCTGTGTAACCACCAAGTCGGTGAGTTTCACGTTTTCGCGGTTGGAGGTTTCCGTGAAGCGGAAAGCCGCCAAGCTGTTACCCGTGGAACCCATGACAAGCTGACTCGCGGACGGTGCGGAGGAGTCAAGACCCACCGCCACCGTCGAACCGGAGGACGAAACCGTCAGCTGCTGACCGTTCGTCGTGCCGCTGCAAGAGACAGCGCTGTACGAGACAACGCTCGTTCCAGAGCAGCCCATGAGAGCAGACGCAACCTGTTGCGTTGTCGTCGCACCCGAGAGGATGTCGGCATAAACATCAACGTACGTCGTGCCGCCGGCAGGAACCGTGAATGGCGAGCCGGAGAACGTGTACGTTCCCGCGTCAGCCACAACGCCCTGCGTCGTGCCAAACTTTACGCCGCCGATCATAAGCTTCATGTTCTGGATGTCTCCGGAACCGGAGCCGTTCGGCGCCGCCTTGATGCTTACCGTGTTGATCTGGATACCGCTCGCGGACGAAGCCGTGAACGAGTATGACCCGATCTTCACATTTGTGCTGTTCGGCGTTACTGTCTGGTCGCCATACGAACCATTCTTGGATACCGAGAGCAAGCTGGACTGGAGCGACAGCGCGCTGCCCGAAGCGCCCGAGGAAGAACCCGTCTGACTTGAGGTCAAGCCCTGCAGGTTGCTCGATTCAGGCAAGAGCGAAGCAGCCACCGTGCTGAAGGTCGCGCCAGACTGTATGTCAGCCTTCAAGGACAATACGCGCGTCGTGTTCGCCGGGACAATGTAGTTGATCGGGGAACCAGAGGTCCCAAAGCAGTCAACATACGTGTCGCCCGCGGAGTTATAACCGGGTGCGCCGGACGCCGCCAACGTCGGGCCAACGTCACAAGAAGCGACGCTTGACGGAGGCGTGTTGATGGTCGTACCCACCTGGCCGCCTGCATCGTCGACCAAAGAGACATTCTTGATCATCGTGGACAACGTGGTCGTTGCGCCAGTGAAGACCAACTTGAAGCCGAGGAATTTCACCTTAACGGCTTCGCCGGCTGCGTAGATGTCAAACTTGGCGAGCGTGACGCCAGATTGACCGACGGCAATGTTGCCGGTCGGGGTCGATGAATCCTGCGTGACCGTGATCTGGCCCTGCTGAATCGACACCTTGTAGACAGTCGAGTCATTTATGCCAGAGCCCAACGTCACCGCGATCGGAACGTTATACTGCGAGTCAACAACGTAGACGTCATAAGAGTTCAGGACCTCAAACTGGAAGTCCTTTGATGGAGAGCCCATCACGTCCGCGAACACCTGTACGTTATTCGCGCCGGTGTTCAAGCTCGCGGGAGACGACGTAAGGTCAAAGTAGGCCACGCCGTTCGCGCCAACGGTCGCCAAGGTGGGACCCACCTGCGTGCCGTTCACGTTAAGCTTCACGTTCCGGATGTCGGCGTTGTTCGCCGAACCGATGACAGTGAATTTAAGGCCCTTCAAGTACGTCAAGCTGTTGGAACCTTGGAAGCTCCAAGCGCCGACGATGTTCGACTGCGTTCCTGCCGTCACCTGTGTCCCGATGGACGAGGAAGCGATGGTAAGCATCGCGAGCGACGGGTTGCTCACTTTCGTCACCGTGAAGATGTTGCCGGTGAGCGGGAAGGCGCCGGACGGCGTAAGCGCGTTGTTATTCGCGTCAAGCGCCGTGATGTCCGAAGCCGCGCTTACGGCAAACCCTACAGTGTTTCCCGCATCAAGACCCGAAGAAGGATCAATCGCCACCCAGAGGGTTCTCGTCTGACCAGCCGAAACCGAAAGGCTCATGCTGGAGAAATCGATGACGCCTTGGTTGAGCGACGTGTACTGGTAGAGCACCTGGCCGTTTTCAACCAAGTACGCACCAGAGATAGAGCTGTCGGAAAGGACGCCCGTCTTGTGGACTTTCAAGTCCGTAACCGTCACTGCGCCCGAGTTGGATGCAGTAAGGTTAACCGCCAAAACCGGAACGCGAGCTGCCGATCCCGCACCAGAACCGCTGGAGGAGATAAGCGAGCCAGCCGCCGGATTCTGAGAGCTCAAGGAGACCGCGAGGCCCGTTGCAGGAGGCGTTACTGTGCCACCCGTCGTGCCGCCGGTCGTGCCCCCGACTCCCATGGAGTTCACGAATGCCCTGGTCTTAGGACCAAAGTATCCGGCCGCAGGAGAGATGCCGTTCGCCGCCTGGAACTTCGCCAAAGCTGCCTGGGTCAAAGAACCGAAGTAACTCGTCGGAGCCGAAACGGCTGTCAGGTATCCCTTGTTGATCAAAAGCTGTTGGAGTGTGCTCACATCGGCACCCTTTGAGCCAACGGTGAGGTCGCTGGTAAAGTTGTACGATGCAGAAGAACCACCCTGTGCAGTATTCAACTGGGCCTGCAGCTGTTGGATCTGCGCGAGCAAAGCCGCGATCTGAGCCTGTAGGTCAGACGTGGACTGCGCATTCGCGAGAGGCAACGTAGCAATTCCCAAACCCCATATGACTGTCGAGGCCGTGAGAAATGCGGAAACCAATTTTTTGCTAGACATTTGTGAGATTAGTTTTTCGACAATTTATTGAGGTTATCGACCTTTGGACCCGTTGTGGACCCGAAGGCCGTCGACCTTTGGTTTTGATGCTTTTTCAGGGACCGCCCTCTCCATCCTTGTCCGCAGCCGCTGTGAGGCCACGGCGGCAGAGGAAGAACGGAGAATGCGGGATCGTTATCTACGGGGGCTTATGAGAGAAAAAACTCGCTTTTGGCGAGGCTGGACTTCATACTCCTGCGCGACCCCTTCCGATTGCCGGAAACCAGGCCGTTCAGGGACTAGCTTGTTCTTGCAGGTCCCAGCCTCACACTAGAACCGGTACGTCTACTATAACGCGAAATCTTGGCAAAAGTTACCTTGTGGGGATACCTCTTGGGGCACCGTTCAGACGGCATGCCAGACTCGGTAGAAAACTGACTGCCATCCCCTAGCGATCCGCTGCACGAGGTTCCGGACGATCGGGGTTCCGAGCTCGTACCGAAGGGTCCAATCGTTGTAATCCGGCAATTGCCGGATTGCCGGATGCTTTCTGTAGTTGCCGATTTCAGAACTTCTTTCCGGCTTGTATCGCGCACTTCAGTAACTTTCCGGAATAGCTTCCTCAGCCCTGACAGGATACCAGGAGGCCCTCGAATCTGTTGGCCTTCATGCCGCTGCCTTTTCAGCAGTCCTCGTTATCTGCATGTCGGGCGCTTGGA
>Ga0315282_10011998_pt1 | contig 13326 bp, 11 predicted proteins | sample YL17G07_20_MG_FD_203693 | JGI IMG/M metagenome (GOLD analysis project Ga0315282, IMG submission 203693) | Sediment microbial communities from Yellowstone Lake, YNP, Wyoming, USA - YL17G07_20 | ecosystem: Environmental > Aquatic > Freshwater > Lake > Sediment | place: USA: Wyoming | collected...
GGCTTTGTTCAGGAAGAGGTGGACCTCGTCGCGTCTGTATCGTTCGTACCCTTTCCAGTCTCGCTCATACTTCTTCCAATCGCGGTCTCCTCGGCCTTTCCTGGGCATCATGCATCGGATGGGGGACCGTGATCTGTGGTCTTAGCGGTTTGAGGCATGACTATCACAAACCCGCCAAGGCTGGAACAAGCCGTTTAACAAGGGCCTTTTATACTAACTTTCCACAGCCTTCTGTTATCCCATGACATACTGCACACTCATAAGTTGAGAGACAGCAGAGTGCGCCTACATAGAGAAACCTAGAGACATTACAAGGCTGAGACGCTGGTGCATGCGAAGAAGAGGGGAGGGGTGGCGGTCAACGAGATATGCACCGCAGCCCAAATCTCCAGAAGAACATTCTACGACTGGTGGAATCGCTACCGCCAACATGGCCTCGAAGGACTACGTTTAAACCTTTCTAGCTAAGCATAAATCTGCATTCCAAGAACTGGCTCGTATAGGGCGAAGTAGGTCCACATGGACTTCTCTTTACGAATATTTTCGAAGTGATGGTAAGTTGGGAAACTTGAAATCGCTTCGTGAGAAAGCACGCCGATATTGTTGGATTCCTCATATTCCTCCCGACGAATACGATCCTATTGTCATTGCCAGAGCTGACGGATGCAACTACTGGGACATGGACGGGAAAGAATACATCGACGCAGTGTCAGGTATTGCGGTGGTCAACTATGGCCATAACAACAGGAGGATCATTGAGGCCGTGAAAGAACAGCTGGATCAAGTGACCTTTTCCTATCCATCTCAAGCTACGACTGAAACTACGCTGAAGCTGTTGGAGAAACTCATGTCGTTACTTCCCGATAGTCTCGGCGAAGGAAAGGTTATGCTCCTCAACAGTGGGAGCGAGGCGAATGATTTTGCGTTGAGAGCCGCGCGGTTGCACCATGTTGCGAAAGGCGATAAGGGAAAATACCGATTCATTGGGAGATGGATCAGTTACCACGGTGCAACCTCATGCCTTAGTTGCACGGGCCATCCCTTACGTAGGTGGCCATTTGAACCACAATTGCTAAACTTCCCTATGGTTGAGCCGCCTTATTGTTATCGTTGCCCTTGGAAGAAGGAATATCCGGAGTGCGACATGGAATGTGCCTTGGCCGTCGAGAAATGCATCAAGCGCAGCGACCCCGACACGATAGCTGGTTTCATTTGTGAAGTGATTGGAGGAATGTCGGGCGGCTTCTTAGTTCCTCCGCGTGAGTACTATCCAATGGTGAAAGAGGTGTGTGAAAAGTACAACGTGCTATTTGTGGACGACGAAGTGATCAATGGCCTCGGGCGAACTGGAAAGATGTGGGCATTCCAGCATTACGACTTTGTCCCCGACATCGTGACCACTGCAAAAGGTTTGGGAGGGGGAGTTGTTCCGATATCCGCGATGATCGCATCTTCAAAAGTCATCGAACCGATTTACGAAACCAACACGAGGTTTGACTTATATGTCACGTATGGATCAAATCCTGTGGCCTGTTCAGCTGCGCTAGCCGGCATTGAGGTTCTGTTGCAGGATAATTTGGTCGAGAAAGCAGCCAGTCTCGGTGAATATATGCTGAGAAAATTGAAGGCCTTGGAACCGGACCATAAGATTATCGGAGATATACGAGGTAAAGGACTTTCAATTGGAGTCGAACTGGTGAAAGACAAGAGTACGAAAGGGATGTTCAAGGATCAAGAAACCCCCGGCAAAGAAGTACAGCAAAGAGCTTGGGAGAAGGGTGTAAGAATACTCGGTACGAAGGGTCCTGGCGGGGGGCTTATGAGCGACTTCCTGGCCCTGTTTCCGCCGCTTATTATCAGCCATAGACAAATCGACAAGATTGTTATGGTAATAGATGAGGCACTTACGGAAGTTGAAAGAACTCTATGATCCTCCGCCTAATCACAGAAGGGACTTGCAGAAGAGAAAGGAAGCCAGTGTCCAGCTCAGCTTTGTCCAATATATGCGAACATTACCGTACCTAACAATCACAGCTAATCATTCGATCAGCCAAAGTCAAGGCTAGAGCAATGACGCTCGTGAGGTATATCGCTAGACGAATTGCGTACTTCATTCCGGTACTCTTCGGGTCAATTATCCTGAGTTTCCTAGTAATTCGTCTAGCACCAGGCGACCCGGTTAGTATTCTGGCTGGAGAGAGCGCGTCATTGCAATACAGAGAGATGGTGATGCACAACTATGGCCTCGATAAACCGCTGTATGAACAACTCCTAATTTACATCTTAAACGTTCTCCAAGGAAACTTGGGCAATTCCTACGTATGGAAAGAACCTGTGTTGAATGCGATACTCAGGCGGCTTCCGGCCACGGTTCTCTTGGTTGGATGTGGTTTGACTATTGCGGTTATTCTTGGCTTAATAGCGGGTGTCGTATCGGGGACGAAACCCAACTCATTGACAGACAATGCTGTAATGTCCTTCGCCGTTGTTGGGTATTCCGTCCCGGTGTTCTGGACAGCCCAACTTTTCGTTCTGACGTTGGCAGTCTATCTGCGCCTATTTCCTGTGACGGGCTTGTATTCTGTTGGTAGCAGTTTTTCATTTTCTTATGCCGGGGTTGCTGATGTCCTTTGGCATTTGGCACTTCCCGTAGCCACGTTGTCCATTTATTTTATGGCAGTGTATGCCAGGCTGACAAGAACGAGTATGCTCATGACCATGCGAGAGAACTTCATCATTACTGCTCGCGCGAAGGGAGTGAAAGAACACGATGTGGTGTATAAGCATGCGCTGCGGAACAGCTTGCTCCCTGTTGTGACTTCGCTTGGCGTTCAATTTGGTGTAATGATCGCGGGAGTTGTCCTTACGGAGACAGTATACGCATGGCCCGGTATGGGCAGTCTTCTTACGGATGCCGTGTTCTATCGTGATTACCCTTTAGTAACTGGAATTTTCATATTCGTGACTATCACCGTAATTGTGGCGAATCTCGTAACGGATCTGGTTTACACTATTCTGGATCCGAGAATACGATATGATTAGGCCATGAGACATCGCTATCTTTCTGACACGAAGGACGTGTGGGTGCGATTCAAGAGAAACCACGCTGCTGTCATCGGTCTTGTCATCATCGCATCTACTTTTACTCTGGCTGTCGCTGCTGATTTCATAGCACCTTACCGCGCTCTTGCGACATACGTGGGCCCGAGGCTTCAACCTCCATCGTGGAGTTTTCCGATGGGTACAGATCTATTGGGTCGGGATGTGTGGAGCGGCTACCTTTACGGTACGAGGATAGCGTTGCTTGTCGGATTCACTACAGCCGTGGCATCTGTGACTATCGGGTTCTCAGTTGGCATGGTATCCGGCTTTGTTGGCGGATTACTCGACGATGTTTTGATGAGAATAACTGAACTGTTTATGGTTCTGCCGGATTTCATACTCGCTATTGTCATCGTAGTCCTTTATGGTAGCAGCCTCTGGAACGTCATATTGGTCATATCGTTACTTAGCTGGCCCACGATTGCGAGGATTATTCGAGCCGAAGTTCTTTCTCTGAAAGAGAGAGAGTTCGTGGATGCGGCTAAAACCCTTGGCGCTGGAAAACTGGACATAATGTTCATCGAGCTCTTGCCCAACACATTTCCACTAATTACCGTGAGCGCAACGCTTCAGATTTCTTCTGCTATCCTTGTAGAAGCCGGCTTGAGTTTTCTAGGCTTGAGTGACCCGACCGTCTTGAGTTGGGGAAGAATGTTGTATGAAGCTCAGCAAGCGTTTCAAAGCGGTGCATGGTGGATCGTGGTCTTTCCCGGGATCGCAATAGCGATAACGGCTATTGCTTTCAACCTTATGGGTGATGGGTTAAATGACGCCCTCAATCCAAAGTTGAGGTGAGTAGGAAACCTAGGATGTGGTGCTCAAGCAATACAACCGAGACAGCTAGAAAGCCCGGTACCCAAATACAGTAGGCTGCGTTGGCTATGTGAAACCGCGGGCAACTATGGGGCACGCCAGATAATGACGGTTACCTATGTCAATGAGTTCAGGTTCGTGTTGGGAACAAGTCTGCTCCACAAGAGGACATCTGGTACGGAATCGGCAGCCAGATGGAGGATTAATCGGTGAAGGCACTTCGCCCTCAAGTGTGCTTAATCCTCTCTCGCGAGCTTTGCGTGGCTTAGCGATTGGTGTTGAGTTGATTAGCGCCTTCGTATATGGATGCATGGGCCTTTCAAACAGCTCATCGACTGGGGCAGACTCAACTATCTTACCTAGATACATTATTGCGACCCGATCGCAGGTCGATCTCATGACCGCTAAGTCGTGTGTGATGAATAGGTAGCTCAAATCGAATTTGGCGCGAAGCTCCTTCAGAAGGTTCAGTATCTGAGCTCTAACGGACATGTCAAGGGCTGATACAGGTTCATCTGCCAAAACGAGTTTAGGTTTAAGAGCGATTGCTCTGGCGATGACGATTCTTTGGCGTTGTCCGCCACTGAACTCATGTGGGTACCTGTCAATGTATGACTCTGCCGGTTCAAGACCAACCATTTCGAGCAATCGTAGGATTGCGTTCTCGATGTCTCTTTTCGGGACGGTACGATGCAGTCTGAATGGCTTCGCTAGGATTTGTCTGACAGTCTTGGTCGGGTTGAGAGATGCAAGAGGGTCTTGGAAGATCATCTGTATTTCAGGTCGAATTGTTCGTCTTTCCTCCTTTGATGTGTGAGCAATATCCTGACCTTCAAACCTTATCGCCCCTTTAGTCGGTTCAAGGAGTCCTGCGATCAACCGCGCAACGGTAGTTTTTCCGCATCCACTCTCGCCTGCGAGGCCAAAACTTTCACCCTTGTTAACATACAGATTCACTCCATCCACTGCATGTACATACTTGCCTCTCGAAAAGAGAAAGCCCTTCACTGGGAAGTGCTTTGTTAAGGCCTCCACTTCTAATAGTCGTGCCGTCTTCAATCACTCACTTGTAAAGCCAACAGGATACGAAGTGGTCTTGACCTACCTGCACTTCAGGAGGTTCTTTGCTTCTGCAAATATCCAGAACGCGTGTGCACCTAGGGTGAAACCTGCACCCACCGGGCGGATTCAACGCATCAGGGACCATCCCACCGATAGTTTCCAAGGTCTTCTTGAATTCATCTATGCTCAGAACTGAGTTCAGTAAGCCTTGGGTGTACGGGTGCGCGGGTTCCTCGTATATGGAAAAAACATCTCCATGTTCAACAATTTTCCCGACATACATCACGTAAACTACGTCTGCAAGGTATCCAACTATGCCCAAATCATGTGTAATGAGAAGCAAGGAAAGTTTCTTTGTCAAATCGCTGGTTAGTCTGAGAATTTGACTTTGTGTTGTAACATCTAGAGCTGTCGTTGGCTCATCGAGAATCACAAAAACTGGATCGCAAGCAAGAGCGATGGCAATCAATACGCGTTGACGCATTCCACCGCTCAGTTGATGTGGGTAATAGGAACATACCTTATCGGGAGCAGGAATACTCACCGACCTCAGCGTTTCAACAGCCCTCTCCAGAGCCTGATTCTTACCTATCTTCTGATGTATCCTAACCCCTTCTGCTATTTGGTCGCCGATCTTCATAAGGGGGTTCAAGAATGTCATCGGGTCCTGGAAAACCATGGATATCTCTTTGCCTCTTAGTTCGGTCATTTCATGATTCGTCCTTTCGAGTAGGTTGATGCCTTTGAACTGAATTTCGCCACTTGTGATCTTTCCTGGAGGATCGGGCACCAGTCTGATTATTGAAAGGGCGGTCATTGTTTTGCCACACCCCGATTCACCTACCAGCGCAACCCTCTCCGATTCGTTGATACGGAGATTCACTCCATCAACGGCTCTGATAATTCCACGTTGCGTTGAGAGCTCAGTTTTCAGGTCTTTTACTTCAAGCAAGGCTTCACGAATTAACAGGCATTCCTCCCCAATGAGTGCGCGCCGTACGCTGTGTTAGTACTAAGAGAGCCAAGAAAAAAAAGGGGCGTATTGACGGTAGATTAGTCGCACTAACTGCTCTTCCGCTTTCTTCTGAGCCAGACAGCAACCGCCACGATTACAACGATCGCAATGATGGATACAACCCAGATTGTCACATCAGAACCAGCTTGAGCGGCGGCGGTGGAAGTCATTGTCTCCGGCGCTGTTGAAGTTGTCTGCACTTGAGTCTCGCGAGGATTCGTGGGACTACCTTGGGTCCAATACATGTGAGCGACAGTTTCGTAGAATTGGAAGATGCCTAACGGTACATCAGGACCTTGGAAAGTAGTTCTCTTTACTTGGACCCAAATCACATCGTACAGGTAGAGCAAGGGCAGATCTCGATTTATTGCCGCGTCAAGTGCTTGGGCGACTTGTTGGCGCATATTCGGGTCAATCACTATCAGATATTGCATGAGTAGATTGTCCACTGCAGAATTGCTATATCCCGCAGAATTCGACCATCCCGCGCCCTTCAGTATCATCTGCGAATCGTAGAAGTTGTAATTCTCGATGCCTTGAGAGTCTATGTAGTCTTTGAGAATCCAGACGTCGTAATTGTAAGAGTTCCAAGCCATGTCTATCAGAGTTGCAAAGTCAACCATCTGCAGCTTGAGATCTATTCCAACCTTCGAGAGCTGATCTCTCAGTACTTCGACGACTGCGCCTTCCTCAGGCTCGCCTCTCCTGTAGGTTATCGTTAGGCTGAACCTTGTACCGCTACTGCCCTTTGCATAACCTGCCTTGTCGAGGAGCTGCTCTGCCTTGTTTGGATCGTAGTTGTACGGAGTGTCAGGTGAATTGGGGACGCCAAAGAATAGCATACTTCCACCTATCTGGTCAGATCCCCCTACACCAGCTGTGCCTGCATTAGCAAGTTGGGAGCGATTAATTGCGTAGGATATTGCCTCTCTCACCAACGGGTTTGCTGTAATCTTGTGGTCTGGCCGGAGGTTGAATGTCAAATGCAATTTGTATGATGGCATCTTAGTGGCATATACTTCTGTATTGGGCATAGACTTCAAGGTATCATAGAGCGCGTACGGCACGCCACGGAATCTTAGGTCTACTGCTCCTGTCTGGTAGGACGATACGAAAGCCGATGCGTCAGGAATGATGGTGATTACCAAACTGTCCAAGTAGGGGAGGCTCTGTCTCCAGTAGTTAGGGTTTCTTACTAGGGTAATGTGGTCTCCCTTGACCCATTCTTTGAACATGAACGGTCCTGTCCCCACGGGATTTGAATGGAACGTAGTTGTGTCTAGGTTCTGTCCTTCCAGAATATGCTTCGGATAAATGCAAACGAGTGTCGTGGCGAACATATAGAGAATTGCTGCGGGTATCCATAATTTAGGTCGCACTATCACTGTATAGTCATCAACTATGTCGACTCTAGTTCCGTTCATGAGTCCAACGGTGTCAGGGCTAATCTTGGATTCAATCTCCTCTATGCTATACTTGACGTCTGCAGCGGTCATCGGTACGCCGTCATGCCAAGTCACATTGCGAACTAGCCAGAACTCGATTGATTTGTCAGCCTCATTGACGTTCCACTTGTAGGCGAGGTTCGGATGGATGTTCTGTTGCATGTCAAGATCTAGCAAGTGTTCGAACATCTGAGAAGCGACAAACGCAGCGTTCCATGACCCGGCACTGATGTAATCTAGGGCAGTGGGCTCAGAGGGCAGTGAGACCACCATTGTTCCGCCATAGAGCGGTGATTGAGCATTAACGGGTGTTCTTACAATCAGAGCAATTAACAGAAATGTCGCGAAGGTCTTGGTCACACTAGAAATCGATAGCATTTTTCCTCAAGGGCGATCTGCTGTGGCTATGCATTTAACATTATCTAATTGTAGTATATAGATGACCAATCAGCATGTTCTTTATGGCTACATTTATTCTCGCTCAGACAAAGTGCGAAAAATCCATCATGATTGCGGGATTATTCGCAATTACAAGTTTGGACAGAACATGCGCCATCGTGAAATATCTGAGAATGATTGCTTTCGTTCAGGATACTGCTATCGAAAATGGAACTGCGTCAAAGGAACAAACCGACCAATTGCTTCTCATCCAAGTGATGTAATCGTTGAATCCGCGTTCAAGGTCGTAAGCTGGTCGGTAATTGAGTTCATCTTTTGCCAAGGAAATATCCATGTGACGAGTACCTGGCCAGCTGATGGCCCCTCTTGGATACGGAACTCCCTTAGACGGCCAGATTCCTGGTCCAAGACTAATTCTGGAGCCTGGGATCAATTTGCTTATCGTCTCACAGACTTCTCTCATGAAATATCCTTTCTCATAGGCTATGTTATACAGAAAGCTCCTGCATTTGTGCATCCTAAACGCTTTGAAGATGGCCTCGCACACGTCCTTGACGTAGACTAAGTCGCAAAACGTATCTCTTCCGTATGGAATTTCGAAAGCCTCTCCGGCGAGGGCCTTCCTGAGCAGGAAGTTTGGTCCCTGGTTGAGTTGATAGTTCGAAGGCCCTCGTCCGTACACCCATGCGAGGCGCAAGGAAGTTACATCGAGTCCGTGCAAATCAACAAGGAGCTTTGACCACTCTTCCATCATTCTCTTTGAAGTGCAATACTCTGGCGCCCAGGTCGAGTCATACTCTCTCAACGGATATGTGGGTCCAAACTGCTGATTTTCCCTTATGGGACCCTTGCCTTCGAGTTGCCCATAAACGGATGCAGAACTGAGGATTATCGCTTTCAGGTCGTATCGACGAGCAGCCTCAAGAACATAAGCAGTTCCTTTAACGTTGACTTCGAAGGTCTTGAATATGTCAGCAAAGTCCTGGAAGACGCCAGCATGAACGATTCCTTCGGGATTTTCGGTTTTGATCGTACGCTCCAGGGAACGTAGGTCGGTTATGTCTCCTTTAAAGAACTTCCAGCATCTCTTGTCTTGAAGAAAATCGACATCTCTCGCCTTAACATCAAGGGCGCATACATCGTATCCTTCATCAATGAACTTTCTAGTAACATTGGCGCCTATGAAACCTGTTCCGCCAGTTACGATAACTGTCATGCCTTGCGCGATGGAGATTCAACCTATTTGACTTTGCTAGAACCTGTTTTCTACGTGGGAACATGTCGCGTAGATGAATCGGGTTACATTTACCTTTGAATTGTACCACATGAGAACTAATGTTAAAACCGTTTTGTTATTCAAGAACGAAGTAAGTACAATATCGGCTACATATATTGTGAGCATAAATAGTCAAACAAAACAGTGATACTTCGGAAGTTTTCAGGAGTCTGATGACATGAGAGATGGCGTAAGATTTGGCGTACGACTTACTAGGGCGATCGCCATTCCCCCCCCACCCGAATCTATTGTAGATGGTTACTATACCGCGTTTAAGGGATGGCAGGGTCCGAATGCACGAATGCCAGCGTATGCTGATATCACTCCATACGACAGCATTAGTTGGATGAAAGTTGTCGACGCGGCTAAAGAGTGCGAGAGGCTTGGATATGATTCTATCATCGTACCCGATCACAATGTCTTTGGTAGAGGCCACCTAGAAAGCTGGACCACTCTGTCCGCCCTGTCCGCAGTAACGGAGAAAATTAAGCTTGGGACACTGGTTTTATGCGTACCCAACAGATACCCTTCCATTCTCGCGAAATCTATTGCAACACTCGACTACATCTCAGGCGGTAGATTATTTCCTCTAGGACTCGGGACAGGATACATGAAAGAAGAGTTTGAAGCCTACGGGATCCCCTTCCCACCCTACGACACGAGAATACAACTACTGAGAGAGACTGTCGAGATCATGAAGCTGATGTTCACCCAAGAAGAAGCCACCTATGACGGAAAGCTGTGGAAGGTAAGGAAGGCAGTATGTGAACCCAAACCTCTCCAGAAGCCATTCCCGATTTGCATTGGTGGAGACGGAAAGAAAATACTCGACCTTGCCGCTGAGCAAGCAGATGTGATCAACATAAGTGGAGATCCGGAGACTTGCCGGAAGAGGATGCAAATCGTGAAGGAAAGATGCTCCAAGATTGGCAGGGACTTCGACGATATTCTATTTTCCTTGCATGAATGGTTCTGGATCTACTCTGATGAGAAGGAGCGTAAGGAGCATAGTAAGGGAATTGACTGGATGGCACCTGGGGCAATCACTATGGGAACTCCTGAAGAATGCATAAGACACTTCCAAGCGTATGTGGACATCGGCATTAGGGACTTTGGTTTGAGGTTTGAGGATCTCCCAAGCCTGAAGGGGCTGCGCACGTTTGCTGAAGAAGTAATTCCTGCCTTTCGGTAAATCCACCTACACTTCAAGAAGTCTGCAACTTCGTCACCGAGTAAGAGCACCAACGCACTTGATGATGAGAATATTCACGCAGCACGCAAATACGACATGTTGACCTCTCCCTTAGGCAATCGAATCAACACTATTTGACGGCTGGAATAATCTCTTCTGCGAAAAGCTCCATTGATCTAGAATCCTCTGTAGCATCCAGAAAGTGGACTATGAAATATTCGGCTCCTTTGTCTTTGAATTTGTTCAGCTTCTCAACGCATTGTTCTGGCAAACCTATCAAACGATTCATGAAACTATCCTCGGATTCCCATTCAGGCTTAAATCGCTTCACCTTCTCCCTTAGTTTATGCGGATTCGTCTCAACGATGCATCTGATGTTTATCGATTTCACGATCTCCTTCGGTGATCTGCCTGCCTGCGTGCAGCATTCATTAAACGTAGCAGCCATCAGCCCATATTGTTCAGGCGTAAGAGAGACGGCGGAGGGGGCATTCCAATTATCCGCAAATTGGGCTGCAATTCCCATCAAGTTTCGACTTCTTCCTCCTATCGTGATAGGCGGATGTGGTTTTTGTACTGGTTTCGGATTGTTCAACGCCTGTTTCACAGTGTAATGCTTGCCCGTGAAATCTGTAACCTCCTTCGTCCACATGCTTTTGATAATTTGTATTCCTTCAACGAGTTGTTCAATTCTAGTGCTCAACGTGGGTACGGGTATACCGTACATTTCAAATTCAGGCTTCCAGTATCCGGCTCCAATGCCAAACTCCAACCTACCGTTACTGACAACATCGAGTGTGGACGACATTTTCGCAAGAACAGATGGGTACCTGAGCAAATTGTTCAAAGTCAGTGTTCCAAGTCTGATACTTCTTGTTTGTGGAGTCAACCATGAAAGCATCGTCCAGCATTCTAGAACGGGAGACGCCATAACAGAAAGAGGAGGAGTTCGCTTGTGCGTTTTCAAATACTCTGAGCCCAGACTCATGACCATATGATCCTCCATCCAGACTGAGTCAAACCCTAGCCTTTCCATTTCCAAGACCGTTCTCGCAAGACACCGATGATCGGTCCATGGATTCTCCAAATACCCGCCAAATCTAATCATTATGTCGTCCCCGATTCGTTCATTCAAACACGGATATAACCCCTATGTGCCATCCTCGCGAGAATTCGAGATATGGCGAGAGAAGAAATCTGTAGATGATGAAATAGCCGGTCATTTGGGGGAGTCAAAATTCTGCCTGCCAGGCGATGAGTTTAATATCGGTTGGACTTTGAATGAATGGCATGAACCAAGGACCGCTACGTATTCTATCAGAACTTGTTTCCATAAACACCGTTAATGACCCGATCAACTCGATTAAACCGAGCAGAGATTGTGCGGCATACATACGAGAGAGATTACAAGATCAAGGCACAACTTGCGAAATTCTCGATGATGAGGGCGTTTGCTCAGTTCTTGCTCGTCTTGGAAAGGGGCGCCCCAAGCTGCTATTTCTGGCACATTATGACACAGTTCCGGCTAACACCACAGAATGGAAAAGACCTCCCTTTCAACTTACACTGGAGAATGGAAAGGGATACGGACGAGGCGCGCTCGACGACAAAGCCAACGTGGCTGCGATAATCACCGCAATATCAGAACTCAAGGAGGCTCAAGCTGCCGGAAGCTTGGTCTGCGCTTTCACAGGGGACGAAGAGATCGGAGGAGACCATGGAGCCAAGTTTATCAAAAAGATACTGGTCCAAAACGACATGCTCCCACAAAGCGTAGTGAATGGAGATGGAGTCGGGTCAGCGCTAATCGTTAGAAGAAGGAACTCATTCGATGTGTCATTGGAATCAAGAATGACGAAGAACACTTCAATAGATACCAAAACTAAGCGGTTCATAACTCGCGCGGACTCGCATCATGCCGCCTATTTTACTCCCGGACTAGATTCGCATTGTCTACTAGAAGCATCCAAGTTTCTGCGTACACATAGAGACTACTTGGTCCATGATGTTATGGGCGGATTTATCAAACGCAACATAATCCCGTCGGACTGTGAACTCACCTACTCGATTGAAAAGGAGAAAAATCAGGCGAATGAGGATCCGCTTACCAACCTTATGAGAGCGCTGTTACCTCTAAGCAGGGTCAATATCAGTTCTGAGTTTAGCGAGTTCGGCGTAACAATTTCGCCTAACGTCGTCAGGTATGATGTTGACAGGGTCATCGTAGAAGTTGACGTAAGAGCAATGACAAATGACCAAGGCATCGTGGAGTCTGCGTTCCGGCGTGCGCTCGTTAATTTGCTACCAGAAGTTAAGGTGTCGATTGAAGGAAGCGGATCGTGTGTCAATACGGACACAAAATCCGATGTGGTAAATGCCGGTCTCCAGACATTGCAGAAGCTTGGCCTAGAGCCACGTTGCGTTGAGAGAGAAGGTGCGTCTGACGCACGCCACTTCGCGCCCTTAGGCATTCCAACCATCGATTTTGGACCCAACGGCGCCAATTTGCATGGGCCTGATGAATACGTGGAAATCGACTCCCTCAAACAACTTCCGCGCTTTTACTCAGGGACCGCCAGACAGCTGTTGAAACAGTGACAACATCCTGCCAATGTTCTGAGCCTGACCTTAGATACCTCATGGGATAGGAATGATCCATGCGCATTTCGTGCTTCTTCAAATGCCCCTCACACGAGTAGAGAGCTCATTCTTCAAGGGCCTCCCACGTGCCGGTTCCCATTGGACAAAACACCTTGATTAACGGGGCGCGTGTGTTGGCAGATTATGCGGGCTTTTACCCATTAGGAAATCTCGTAGCACCGGAAAACGAACTGGCTCAAATCCGAGGCATTCGGGCAAGAAACGGTCAGAAGTCGGGAAAAGGAAGGCTTTATGTTGGTGGACCGGGCGGGATTTGAACCCGCGACCTCCCGCATGCCAAGCGGACGATGTGGCCGCATCCTCACGTTCCTGATGCTCATACCAGGCTGATCTACCGGCCCACCTTTTCGAGTGGTCCCCA
>Ga0315282_10011999_pt1 | contig 13325 bp, 7 predicted proteins | sample YL17G07_20_MG_FD_203693 | JGI IMG/M metagenome (GOLD analysis project Ga0315282, IMG submission 203693) | Sediment microbial communities from Yellowstone Lake, YNP, Wyoming, USA - YL17G07_20 | ecosystem: Environmental > Aquatic > Freshwater > Lake > Sediment | place: USA: Wyoming | collected...
AAGACGCCAGGTAGGGCTCGGGGACCCGCTCACGGATCGTACGGTTCGCCTCCACCGCCGCCTGGAACTGTCGCTCGGCGCCGCGCCGGTCTCCCCGCTTTTGGAGGAGCAGTCCGAGCTTGAGCCTCGCCCGCCACAGGGCCTCGTTGTCGCCCACCTCGATGACGGAGGAGATGGCCTCGTGGAGCGCGATCTCGACATCGCCGCCATTCATCTCCTCGGCTTCGGCATTGAGGAGGGCCGCCTCGGCCTTGCGCCTCGGCATCTTGGCCGCCTTGCTGCGGATCTCGTCGAGTGAAGTCCGGGCCTTCTCGATCAGCCCCTCCGAGAGGTCCACCTTCACCTCGGCCAGCCTGGCCTCGATCGCAGTCTGTTCCTCGCCGACCGCCGCGCTGAGATCGAATGCCTCCTTCAGCGCTTTCCGGGCCTTCTCGGTCTCGCCTCTCCAGAGGGCGATGCGGCCTTCGAGGAGCCGTCCTTCGGCGGACACGCTCCGACCGCTCTCGGGGCCGGACATCCGTCCTGCGAACCGGAGGAGCTGTTCGGCCCGATTGACGTCGCCGAGACGAAGGTAGAGCTCCCCCAGGTTGTGCGAGATGCGCCGCAACAGGTCGCGGTTTCCGAGCATCTTCAGGCATCGGACCGCCGCGTGATAGTGCTCGAGGGCCGAGGCGTAATCCCGCTCCAGATGAGCGAAGGTCGCAAGGTTTTCCCTCGCCACGGCCTCCTCGCGGAGCAGCCCCAGCTCGGACGCAATCGTCACCGCCTCGGAGAACCGCTCGGCCGCGACATGACTCTCCTCCTGGCCCATGGCCGTGATCCCCAGGTTGATGAGAGCCACGGTCTCTTCGCGCTTGAGATCATGATCCCGGGCGAGCTTCATGTTGCTTTCGAAGAGGAGGCTTGCATCCTTCCATCTTCCCTGGGCGAGCAGGATCTTGCCCCAGGTGTTGCAGGCGCTGAAAAGGAGCGCGGACGGCTGTCCGGTCCGCTCCCCCTCGACCCAGGGCCTCAGCTTTTCGAGCGCGGTCTCATAGTCCCCTTGCTGGTAGTGGACCTCGGCCAGGGCGGCCGCGACCCGGGCCTGCTCCTCGACCCCTCCCTTTTCGGCCAGGGAGGCGGCGCGCACGAGGGCGCTGCGAGCCATGACGTAATCGCCGGCCAGGGTCGCAAGCTCGCCCAGTCGCCGGTGAACCTCCACGTCTTCCGGCCTCAAGGTGGAAAGTCGTTTCAAGTGATCGATAGCGGTCTGGTAATCGCCCAGGAGGGCCGAGATCTCCACCATCCTCTCCGAGATGGAGGCTCTCAGCGATTGGGGCGCAAGCCGCTCGGCCTTGGACAGGAGGTCCGAGGCCGAGGTGAAGCTGTAGGCCTGATACAGGACGTCTGCGGCCCGGATGGCGTACTCGCTGCCTGACAAGGGCTCCCCTGCCTCGAGGAAGTGCCTCGCCACGGCCTCCAGAGCGAGGCCGGTCGGTTTCTCTTCCTCCAGGACACGGGCGATGAGGAGGTGGTACTCCCTGCGGCTTGATTCGTCGATGCAGCGGAGGATCCGCTCGTAATCGCTTTCCTTGGCCACGGAGAGCAGGATCTCCCCTTTGAGAATTCGGCTCTCCACAATTCCGGATCCGAGCAGCTTCTCGATGTCCTTGCCCGACAGGGGCCTCCCGGCCATTCTTCCGAGCCGATCGGGCGAGAGCGACCTTCCGTACAGCGCAAGGAGCTGGAGGACCCTCTGCGGAGTCTCCCCGAGCATGGCGTACCGCTCGGAAAAGAGCTGGTTCGCTCCGCGGCTCGGGAGCTTCACCAGGGCGTCCAGTTCCTCGGGACGTCCGCTCGTGAGTGAGTGGAGACGCGAGACCACGGCCGGGCTCTGCAGGAACTCCCTTACGCCGGCCTCGTCGAATCCCCGAAGCTCGATGACCTCGCACTTGGGATGTCCGGACAGTGACAGGAGCGGCAGAGAAGGGTGGTCGTCGGTCTTGAGGCTCGCGACCACGAGCCCGTAGAAGGTCTCCTCGGGGACGATGTTCTCGCCCCACGGCCCGGTGCCGTCGATGAGGTAGTTGAGAAGCTCGAGCGTTCCGGGATCGGCCAGGTGAAGTCCGTGCACGATAATCACGGGCGGCTTGATCCGAGACAGGGTGCACAAGAACTGCGTGTAGCTCTCGAGGAAGGCCGCCCTTCGCTCGGCGTTCACCGGCGACTGATCCGACGCCGGGTTTTCCTCGATCAGTGACGCAAGCGGCCTCAGATCCACCCGAGAGGCCTCGCCCACGTCGTTGAGGAAAGCCATTCCGGTCGAGAGGACCTCGCTGAACGGCTGATAGGACCTGCCCCCCTCGGTGCATTTCCCTTCGAGCACGAGCGTTCCGGAGAGCTTCATCCGACGTTTGAATTCGCCGAGCAGCTTGGCCTTGCCCACCCCGCTCGGCCCTTTCACCAGCACGAGTCGCTCCCCTTCTCTTGCAGCCACACCGTAAAGCTCAGTCATCCGGCCGAGCTCGGATTCTCTGCCGATAAAGGGGAGCCCGTTGTCGGAAGACGCTAGGATGGCTCCCAAAGACCCTTTTTCAGTTTCATCTGTGGCCAAGCTCGACATACCGGTTCTTACTCCATATTATTATTTATACATAAGACATGCCAATTGTATTTTATAAAAAAAGGCGTCAAAATGCCGATTCCGTGTAGTATGAATACCCACCCAATTATGCTTATTTTTATTATATTTCATATGGTTACAAACAAGGCAGAAATCTTCTTCATTTTTCAGACACAAGGACAGCCCATGAAAAATTTCCTCCCGACGTTAATTTTATAACGGTTATAGGTTTGAAACACTGACAAAAACGTCGCTGCTCGGCATACGGCACACCCGGTCAATCATCACGGATGGAGAAGGATGGGGATGGGAGCCCCTTGGTCCTTGCCCGCGGTCAGGACCTCCAGGGCCTTGACCTTGTCCCCCTTCTTCACGGCATAGATTCGGGCCAGGTTGATCCAGGGCTCGGCCATGCGCGGATCCGCTTCGGCGGCCTTCTTGTAGTATCCGATGGCGGTCTCGATATTCTGATCCTCGACCATGCGGCCGAGGTCGTTGAGAATCTTCGCGTTCATCGGGTCGAGGGTGAGCGCTCGGGTCAGCAAGGCCATGGCTCCGGGAACGTCCTTGCTCTCCCTTGCCCACTCGGCCTTGGTGGTGATCACGGCCAATGCATTGGGGTCCAGCTCCTCGGCGCGTTTCATGGACTCCCAGGCCAAGGGCTGGTTGCCGGACTTCCACAACACACGGGCCAAGGCCAGATGGGGCCGATAGTCCACGGCCGAGCCCTTCACGGCCTGGGTGGCCTGATCCACCGCTTCCTGGATCTTGCCCCGTGAGGCGAGAAGCACAGCCAGGTCGGACCTCACATCGACCCGACCCGGGCTCATGGCCACGCCGCGCCGCAGGAACGTCTCGGCCTCTTCCGGGTCGCCGTTCGCTACTGCGATTCGCGCCATGTTCATCACGGCCGGCGTGTAGGCCGGGTCGATCCGAAGCGCTGCAAGATACGCATCCTGAGCCTCGGCCAGCCTTCCCTCCCTCTCGAGCGCATACCCTGTCTGGTAGAAATGGTGGACCTCCCCGTGGCCGGCTGCAGCCTGGCTCCAGGGGAACAGGAACAACCCCGTTGCCAGCACCAAGGGAATCAAGATGAGAGAGAGATTCGTTTTGAACCCTCGTTCCCGTAGCTCATCGATCCAGAACCCCAGGAAGCAGCCCGACCCGATCGCGAGGAGCGGGGCCAGGGGGAGCCGATGCCGCGTGGTGACGAAGAAGAGAAGGCAGGTCAAGAGCATGACCAGGGCCGAGGCGACCGCCGGAGCCGCGTTTCGCGATCGCCGAAGGCCCCAGAAGAGCCCGGCCCACCCGAGGAAGAAAAGAACGCTGAACGGCAGGACCAGACCCGAGAGGAAGGGATTCTCCTTCCGGCTCGGGCCCCAGTCATAGTTCTGTCCCAGCTCCAGGGACGAGGCGGTCAAGGCGAGCTTCTTCGCAACCAGAACTGCGAACCGGCCCGGGTATCGCATCGCATTGCTCAGGACCTTGTTCACGAAGTGCCTCGAGACGTCGTCATTCCGGAGCTTCCGGCGAGACTCCTTCTCGGCCAGGGCCCTGGCCGAGGCGGCCTGATACTGGATCTCTCCGCTGAACTCGGGAAGGTCGTTGAAAGTGCCGTTCGATCCGAGCTGGTTCCCTTGCGCCAGGACCACGCCTCCTCCCCACGGCCATGGATGCCACGACTGGTCGGCGGAGTAGCGAATCAAGGCGACGGGCGCGATGAACAAGAAAAAGCCCAGGAGAAAGGACACCATGGCGACCGGCGCCTCGACAAAGCTCGTGGACTCCTCGGGCCTTTTGAGGAGAAGCGCCGCACCCAGCAGAACAGGGAAAATATAGAGCTGGGGCAGGAGCACGGCTGCAATCGCGGACACGGCTCCGGCCGCAAGCCAAGCCGTGAACTTGCGGATCGCCATGGCCAGCATGACGAGCCGAAGGGAAAGCAGCGCGAAGAAAATCGCCGGCACCGTGGGCAGGAGATAGGGCTCCAGGAATGTGAGCGGCCCGTAGAGCAGGGCCAGGGCCACGGCGAAGAAAGGGGCCGGCGCCGGCGCCAGCTGCCGCGTGATGACAAAGACGAGTGCCAGGGAGCCGATCCCGAAAAGCGCCTGGATGAGCGCCACCAGCGTCAAGGACGGGCCGGCCGCGCCGAACAGCATCGCAAGAAAGATGGGATACCCCGGTGTGGTGTAAAAAAGCTCAGGCTTGGGCTGCTGGGTGTCGGCCAGGCTCTTGGCCAGGACGAAGTAATTCGCGGAGTCCGAGACCGGAACGCGGCCCAGGGGTTCTTGGAGCGCCACCCATAAGGCGCCGGCCTTGATCGCAACCGCGACGAGGAAGAGAACCACCACGGCGATGAGCGCGAACGGGATGTCGATCCGCCTTTTCTGCTTTTCGAACACATACTGGTTCATGGATTATCAAAATAGCATTCCATGATTTGAATTGACATATTTTTTAAGAAAAGCGACTTTTCGGACGAAGGAAAAGGGGACGTCATGCCAGGAAAGGTCATCGCCATCGAGGGAATCGACGGTGCCGGCACCACCACTCAGGCCGAGCTCGTCTTCCGGAAGCTCCTCGAGAAACGGATCCCGGCCCATTTGGTGCGGGAGCCCAGCGACGGGCCGGTGGGATGCCTGCTCCGCCAGATCCTCAAGAGGAGGCTGGTGGTTCCGGGCCGCACCGCCGCGCACCCGCCCGGAGCCGTGACCATGGGGCTCCTTTTCGCCGCGGACCGATGCGATTTGCTCGAAGCCGAGGTGCGGCCGAACCTCGATGAGGGATCGCTCGTGGTGAGCGATCGCTCGGTGTTCTCGAGCCTGGCCTACCAGAGCATCGGGGGCGCCGACCTGAACTGGCTCTTCGAGGTGAACCGGTTCGCCTGCTGGCCCGACCTGACGATCATCCTCGACACCGACCCGGGCGTGGCGGCCAGGCGACGGGCGGTGCGCATGCAGCGGCCCGAGATCTTCGAAGAGGACGACATGCAGCGGAAGCTCGCCGCGTTCTACCGCGGCCTGCCGTCCATGTTCCCGAACCACCGTTTTGTTCTCGTGGACTCCGACCGGTCCATCGAGGAGGTGTTCCATGCCTGCTGGAGGACCGTGGAGGACTTTCTTGCGGAGTAACGTCATGACCCTACGCCTAAGCGCATTCGTCGGGGGGATTCTCGTGCTCATCCTCTCCGTCTCCTGCGGGGGATCCGGAGAGAAGGGCGCCGGCGCCTCGTCCGCCGCGGACAAGCCGGCTCCGGCCCCGGCAGGGCCCAAGGATGCCGGGGCTGCCCCGGACGCCTTGTCCTGGAGCGGCAAGGTGACCCGGGCCGACCTGGACCTCATCCTCAAGGCCGGGATTCCGCTCTTTCTCCGGCGCGTGCCGATCGAGGCCCACAAGCCCAAGGGCAAGTACGTGGGATTCCGGATCGTCTCCATCGACGGGAAGCCCGAGGTGAAGGGGCTTCAGGTCCGCGCCGGCGACGTGGTGACGAGCGTGAACGGCATGTCCATCGAGCGGCCGGAGTACCTCATGCGCATCTGGCAGGAGCTCGGCGTGGCGAGCGAGATCCGCATCGAGTTCCTGCGCGACGGCAAGCCCATGATCGAGCGCATCGAGATCGTCGAGAAATGATCAGGTCCAGATCCTGGTAATCCGCACACCGACCTTGCCGTCCACATCCACGAGATCGCCGGTTGCGAGCAGCTTGCCGCCGGTCCGAAGCTCGGCCCGGACCCCGATCGGCCTGTCGGTCTCCACCACCGACCCCGGTCCGAGCATGGCGACCTCGCCGGCCCGCAGGGTGAGGCGCCCCACCTCGATCGTGATCGGGACAGGCAGGTCGTCGGGCGACAGGACGATGTCCTCCGGGGGCTCCACCGTCGCCTTGATGCGATTGCCGGTCTTGTCTTCCATGGCCATGTCCTGCCTTTCGATGATCTGCAGCTCTCGTTGATGAACCAGCCCGGCCCTGAGGCTCAGATCTCCGGCTCGGAGCAGCACCTCTCCGGCCAGCGATCCCGACTCGCCGGCCCGGCAGGATATCCGGTCCGGCAGAACCACGTCACCGGGCTCCAGGCTTTTTACCCCTTTCCGGTCCAGCTCCACCTCGCCCGCGATCAGGATGACGGACGCCGGATGTTCCGCTCCATGGGACGACGTGTTCGCTCCGGAGGAGGCGAATACGGCAAGGTCGAGGTCGGCCGGAAACACGAGCCATGCGCTTCCGCTCAACGCGGGCGCGTCCAGGGCAAGCGAGAGGATGGCGTATCGGCCTCTGCTCTCGAGCCTGAAGAACGGACCGCCGTCATCCACCACCCCCAGAATCTCGGGCCGGACCGTCGAGCCTTGGAACGCATCCGCCATGGCCGAGGCCGCAAGATACAGAAGGATTCCCTCCTCTGCCGGAAGCAGCGGGGACGTCTGCAGGGCGGTCTGGGACAACGGTTCGCCCTCCGGCCTCGCTGCCGCGTCCACGAGGCGATGACCGAGATCCGCGCCGAGGAACAGGGCCCCGAGCCGGCCCTCAAGACCGAGAAGCACTACGGCCCCGCTCGGCGGCAGTGCAGCGTCACGCTCCAGGATCCCGACCTTCCGGATCTCGATGCGCGCCGGGGCTCCGATCATGGCGCCGAGCCTCTCGCTCACCCATGGCTTGGCCGAAACGGACCGGAATACCCGCGACGCCATCGCCGCGGCTGCGGAGTCGGCTGTCTGAAAATAATCAGGCATGGCGGCGTCGCGTCCAGAGAAGCCCGGCCAGCAACAATACCAAGCCCAGGCTGGAGAGGGTGAGCCCGAGGGTGACACTGGTTGGCTCGTAGGAGAAAACGATGCGATGGCGGCCAGCGGGCAAAAACACGGCTCGGCAGGCGAGATCGGCTAGATATATTTGCGTCAGTTTTCCGTCGATCGTGGCCTGCCAGCCTGGATACCAGGTATCGGCGAGGAACAGGAGCGCGTTGCCCGGGGACTTGGCCTCGACGACGACCTCGTTGCTACGCTCCCCGGTGATGCGCGCCGATGCAGGGATGTCGGGGGACTCGGGGCCCATGGCGGCCATGGCCCGCGCTAATGCGTCATCGTAGAGTACGACCTCATGGCCGAGATCGAGCCCGCCGCTTTCCACCAAACGCGACAGCTCGTCGGCTGATTTTACGAGCCGAACGCGAGTCACGAGCCGGGCGCGAGACATGGTGCCTGGCAACCGATAGAGCTCGGCCGGCGGGAAGCTTCCGACGTGCTGCAGCCGCGGCGAGTCGACCCGCGTCGGAAGAATCAGCCAACGAACGTTCATCCCTTCCAGGAGATCGAAGAACATCGGCTTCACATGGAAGTCACCGCCTTCGGCGCTGAAGTACAAGTCAAGAAGGCCGGGTCGGGAGTGATCGCCGAGCAGATCGATGGACCAGCGCGGTTTGATGCCGGCGTAGCCGCCGAGGGACGCTACGTTGTAGAGCTGGTTGGAGTTGGGCTGCAGGAACTGGCGGTGGGCGTAGTACGGCTCAAGCCGGCTCCAGCCTTGGGCTTTCTCGAAGGCCATCATGTGGAGGTTGACGGCCGTCGGCGAGTGGTAGCGTTCCCGGTTGCCGCCGGCTTTGATGAGGGCGACGCTGCCTGGCGGAGTCAGCCAGCGCGCCGCGTCGGCGAGCGGGTTCTGTCGGGCGTTATGAAAGACGAGATCGAACACGGCGACCGCGACGATGACGATCATCATGACGACCGGAGCGAGGGTGTGGCGAGCCCCCAGCCGGCTGCGCGCGAGAACTTCCCCAAGCCAGGTCAGTCCCAGACCGCCGAGCAGCGCCAACGCCAGCTCGACCACAAAAAGAAAGCGGGTGGGGAAGCGGAAGAAGGAGAGCCCGGGCAGATGGTCGAAGGCGAACCGATAGAGAGGGATCCAGGGTCCGAGCACCAGACCGTAGGCAACGATGCCGAGGACGACCCAGAAGGCGACGCCAAAGCGCGTTATGCGACGGAAGGCGACGATCACGGCCAGCAGGAAAGTAACGACTCCCACGTAGCCGTAATCTTCCCAGAAGACGCTGTGGCCGGTGTAGCTGAGGTCAGAGACGTCGCCGTGGATGTACGGCACGATGAACTGCAGCACATTGGGCGGATAATACTTCCAAAAGGTGGCCCATTCGTAGGGGACGCCTCCGCTGCGATACGAGGTCGTGCCGAGCTCTTGGAGAGGCAGGAGCTGCACGGCGCCGATGAGCGTTCCGAGCGCTACGGCAGCAAGCGCCCCGAGGGCCACGATCGCCGCCGGAGTGATGCGGAGGCGCCAGGACAAGGAGCGGTCTGCGGGGTGGAGCAGCCACAGCGCCCGAGCCCCGACCAGCGCTGCGTAGCAGAGGACGCTGATGTAAGCCGATTGGGGAAAGCAGAAGAGGAGCTGCAAGCCGAGAAGCGCGGCGAAACCCGAGAGCCAAGGCCAGCGTCGCTTGAAAGGTGTGGCCCGTGCCAGTGCGATCTCGGTCTGGCCGCCGGTCGCGGCGCGGTCAAGGCACCACAGCGCCAAGGGGAAGAACGCCACCGTGCCCAGCACGCCGAGGTGGCGCAGTTGGCAAACGAAGAAGCCGGACCAGACAAAGGCGTGCCCGGCCAGAAAGGCTCCAGGACGGTTGGCGCCCAGATGTCTCGACAAAGCGTAGGTTCCAAGCGCCCCGGCCATGTGCAGGATCGCGAGCAGCCAGCCCAGGGCCAGCGCCGGCGGTAGTGCGGTGAAGAGGATCATCGAAAGCGGATCACAGGAACCGATCAGGGGCAGGCCACCGGAAATGCTCGAGGTCCAGATCGGCGGTTCGAGGTTTCTGAGGAGCCGGCCAACCTCGACCCGGGCCGGAAACTCGCCGTCAACCAGATCGGAGATGAAGACGTCGTCAGGCACGGGCAGTGCCGTCCCAACCAGCAGCCGGTGGTAGGGGGCGAGAGTAGTGAGGACCAAGAGCAGGGGCACGAACCAGCGGGCATCTGCGAGCAGGGCCAGACGTTTGCGCATGCGAATCCTCAGCTGTCGACTCGCGAAAACCGAGCCCTCGAAATAGAGCATCTCAGAACCGGCCCTCGATGAGGATGCCCGAAAGGGCCGGCTTCACATCGATGGACGCCTTTTTCTTCGTGTCCGGAGCCGGCTTTGCCGCCTCGGGCTCGTTGTCCTCGGTTGCCCACACGATGCCGGCCACCAGGGTGCTGAAGGCCATGGCGCCCGAGGCGATGTAGCACCCGTTCGCGGCCCACTGGTATTTCTGTACCTGGCTCCGATTCGCGTCGTCGGGATCCTTCTTGTACTTGTCGTCGTAGAGGTTCATGGCCTTGCGGCCCAGCATCAGACCGGGCACGAGCAGGGCGAACGCAGCGCTTCCCGCGACCCAGGTGGCGACGCCGGCCCCGGAGATGGGTTTGGAGACCTTCTCTTCGGGCATCGGAACGGCTCGGGCCGTCTCCTTGGGCAGCGCCGGGACCTCGACCTTGGCATGGCCCCCCGCAGTGAGGTCGAAAGGAACCTTCTTGACCTTTCCATCCGTGTCCGCAATTCCGAGATCATACTTGCCCGGGTCGAGAGCGAGGGTCATGGGCGTGTGATGGATAGCCTTGTCCCTAATCCACGCCGTCCTTCCTGCGAGATCCCCGACCACCTCCACCTCCCCTTTTTCAGGCGGTTTCGCCGCTGCGGGCGTCTCGGCGAAAAGGGCGTCCAGGTCGACATCGACCGTGGTCCCTTTGGGGGCCGCGATCTCCCGGCTCCGGCTCGGAAGGCCCTGAGGCTGGGCTACCAGAACGTGGGTTCCCGGCGATACCAGGATCGGCGAATCCATGGGCGTGGTCCCGACATTCTTACCGTCGAGAAGCACCTGGATGTCCGGCTTCGACGAGAGGACTCGGATGTTCGCCAGCTCCGGGCGCATCGACTCGATGAGACGGGCCACATCGATGCGATCCTCATCCGTGATGGAAGGGTCCTTGAGGCTGAGGTAGTCCTCGAACGTCTGGATGGCGCCTACGTAGTCTTTGAGCGCCTTCAGGCAGTTCGCGATGTTGTAGAGGACCACGGGCTTGGGCCGGATCTCATACGACATCCGGAACTTCGAGAGGGCCTCGATGTACTCCTCGTTTTGGAAATGTGCGAGCCCCTCCTGGAACAGCGCCTTGGCCTCCTGGCCCTGATCCGGCGTTGCGCCGGTCCGGGACAGGGCCTGGGCCCCCCACAGGGAAAGGGCGAGCCCCAATGCCAGGAAAGCGACTCTCATGGGATCCATGCTAGGGGGGGCTTTGGGAAAGTGTCAAGAATCTCAAGGCCGGTACTCGTACGCACCCATGTCCGCGTAAGTCGGGTTCCCTGAGCCGGTGTTCGGCGTGGAGGGGTCGTCGTAGCGGTAGCTTCCGTCGAGATCGGTGCTGAGCGCGAGGTCCCCGTTCGCCCGGTCGATGCACGGAGACCCGGCCTTGAGATGCACATCCCTGTCGCCGGGGTTCGCGAACAGCGGGTCCTGGCTGATGTTCGCGAGCCCGATGCTCCATCCCTGGACATCGCTGTAAAGAACGTTCATGGTCGAGGTCACGTCCGCTATCCCGTCCGGCACGTTGCCCCAGAGGATGGAGTTGGCCACGGACGGAGAGCCCCCGGCGCTGTAGATCCCGGCGCCGGACCCGGCGGAATTACCGTAGAAGGTCGCGTTCCTGAAGAGCGGCGAGCTGTTCTCGGTGCTGAACACGGCTCCCCCTCGCTCGGCCGTGTTGGCGGTGAATGCGCAGTTCTTGAAAGGAGGCGAGCTCTTGTTCACGTGGTAGACGGCCCCCCCTTCCACGGCCGAGTTGCTGTCGAAGACACAGTTCGTGATTCTGGGGGAGCTCCCCTCCCCGTTGTACATGCCCCCTCCCTTGGTCGAAGCCGAGTTCTTGCTGAACGACGAGTTCGTGATGATGGGCGAGCTGTCGATGTTGTACATTCCGCCGCCGATCTCGGCCCGGTTGGAGGTGATGATGCAATTCGTCACCGTGGGGGACTGCCGGTCGTTGTAGATACCGCCGCCCACGTTGTGGGGGTCGGCGGCATCGGCCAGGCCCCCGGTGATGACGAAACCGTCGATCACGGCGCTGTCCATCCCCTTGAGCACGTGGTAGACCTGCTCCTTGCCGGACGCGCTGCGGCCGTCCAGCACGGTCATGTGCGTCCGGTAATCGCGATCGTCCCGGGATGTCTCCCGGCCGCTGAACCCGCCGTAAAGACCGACCTTCGAGACCAGCCGGATGGCGTCCAGACGGCTCGAGCGGTAGACATGGTATTGTCCCTCGGCCACCCAGACCTCGCAGGACTTGGCGGCGTGCAGGGCCTCCTCGACCGTCGCCATCCCCTCCTGGACCGTCTTGAGGGCCCCTTCCCACGAGAGCCCGTCGCCGGACGACGCCACGCGGCCGTCCACGTATATGACGCAGGGATTGGCGGCCTCCAGGCATTCCTTCGTCGGCCCGCAGTACCATCCGTCGGCGCAGTCATCGGAACTCTCGCAGCTCAGGTTGTAGTCGAAAACGCACCCGCCAAGGGTCAGCGATCCGAGAAGGATGGCCCAGCAGAAAGCGGCTTTGACGATTCTCCGTTCCACCTAATCACCGTAATCGGTTTTGACCTTCGTGTCATCCCTTCCGCCGATGTAGGTGGTCTTGTGCGGCGCAGCTCCCGGCAATGGTGCGGGCCCTGCCGATGCATTGGCCTCCTGTGCCCGTTCCCGTCTCGGGCCGACCCGGATCTCGCGATCCCGATGAGGAGCCTTGGGGCTCTCGGTCTTGGGCTCGGTCGCAAGCTCGGTCTTCTGCTCGGTCGCCGGCAATGAGGGCGGAGCCGGAGGCGCGGGAAGAGGGGCAGGCGCTGGAATCTTCTCCGGCGCGCTTCGTTTGACCGGCTGGGAAACGTCGGACGTCTGGTCCTGGGCCTTGTAGAACAGATGCGGGCGGAAGTAGGCCGCTCCGATGACCAGGACGACCAGGACGGCCAGCAGTCCGACAAGCCACGGGATGAGCTTCCCCACATTCCCGGATCCCGGCTCCGGCGCCTCGGATGGAACCGCGGCGGTCTGCTCCTCGTCCCCGGACGCTTGCAGACTTTCGTCAGACTCGTCAGACTCGTCAGACTCATCAGACTCGTCAGACACCGTTTCCTGCTGCATCACCGTTTCCTGCTGCATGGCGGCCTGCATGTCCAGGACCGGCATCATGCTCACGGTGCGAAGCAGTGGCAGGCTGATCAGGGACTCCATGCGGGCCGCCCGGAACAGGGCCTGCTGGAACGTCTTGGCGGTCTGTGGCCTTCGGTTCGGGTCCTTGTCGAGCGCCTGGTGGATGAGATCGACGAGCTCCTCGGGCAGGTCCGGAGCCACCTCGGCGAGCGATACCGGAGCCACGGAGGCGATGCGGTAGAAAAGGGCGCTGTAGTTGGCCGCCGTGAACGGCAGCTTGCCCGAGAACATCTGGTACGCCATGACGCCGACCGCATATAGGTCGACCCGGTGGTCGATCTCCCCTGTCCCCTGGAGCTGCTCCGGCGCGAGGTAGAAAGGGGTCCCGATCATTCCTGACTGGGAGATGCCGCCGCCTGACAGGCTCTGGGCGATGAACTTCGAGATGCCGAAATCGAGGATCTTCACGAAGTCCTTCTCCTCGCCCACCGTGGCGAGGAACACGTTGTCCGGCTTGATGTCGCGGTGGATGATCCCGGCATGGTGGGCCG
>Ga0315282_10012000_pt1 | contig 13325 bp, 7 predicted proteins | sample YL17G07_20_MG_FD_203693 | JGI IMG/M metagenome (GOLD analysis project Ga0315282, IMG submission 203693) | Sediment microbial communities from Yellowstone Lake, YNP, Wyoming, USA - YL17G07_20 | ecosystem: Environmental > Aquatic > Freshwater > Lake > Sediment | place: USA: Wyoming | collected...
GTCCGGCCTTTAGCATCGGTCAAACGACCGTCTTCTAAAATCTGAAGCAGGATATTGAAAACTTCCGGGTGCGCCTTTTCAATCTCATCCAGCAAAATTACGCTATAGGGCCGCCGCCTGATTTTTTCGGTCAGCTGGCCGCCTTCATCATAACCCACGTAGCCCGGGGGCGAACCGATCATTCTGGAAACCGTATGCTTTTCCATGTATTCGGACATATCCAAACGAATCAGGGCGTTTTCGTCGTTGAATAAAAACTCGGCCAAAGCCCGGGCCGTCTCGGTTTTACCCACCCCCGTGGGCCCTAAAAACATAAAAGAACCGAGCGGCCGATTTTCTTCAGAAATTCCTGCTCGGGAACGCCTGATAGCGTTAGAAATGGCTAAAATCGCTTCTTTCTGTCCTACCACTCTTTTGGCAATAATATCTTCCATCTTCTCCAGCTTCTTGGCTTCTGCCTCCAATAAACGGGTGACCGGAATACCGGTCCAGCGCGAAACCACCCAGGCCAAATCCTCTTCCCCCACTTCTTCCTTTAACAAAGGATGTTTTTTATGAAAAGTGGCTAATTTTTTTTCCACCGCCCTCAGGTCTTTTAACAATTGGGGGATTTTGCCGTATTTTATTTCCGCCACCTTCTGAAGGTTGGCCGAGGCCTGCTCTTTTTCCAGCTCAAAACGGTTAGTATCGATTTCTCTTTTGAGATTTTTAATTTTGGTGATAACTTCCTTTTCTGACCGCCACTTGGCTTCAATTCCTTGGGCTTTTTCTTTCAAATCGGCAATGGCGCGCAAAATCGCCTTGTTTTTAGCCGGCGATTTGGTTTCTTTGGTTGCTTCTTTTTCGATTTCCAGTTTTTGGATTTCTTTTTTCAATTCTTCCAACTCCACGGGTTCTGACTCAATATCCAAGCGCAAAGCGCTCATGGCCTCGTCCATTAAATCCACGGCTTTGTCGGGTAAAAACCTGTCGGCAATATAACGGGCCGCCAATTCCGCCGCCTCTCTTAGGGCCGAGTCCTTGATTTTCACGCCGTGATGCAGCTCGTATTTTTCTTTAATGCCCCGCAAAATGGAAACCGTGTCTTCAATTGTCGGCTCTTGCACCAAAATCGGCTGGAACCTCCGTTCCAAAGCCGGGTCTTTTTCAATATATTTTTGATATTCTTTCAAGGTGGTAGCACCAATCGCTCTTAACTCGCCTCGGGACAGGGCCGGTTTCAACAAATTGGAAGCGTCAATGGCCCCTTCGGCCGCTCCCGCGCCCACCAGGGTATGAAGTTCGTCAATAAATAAAATATATCTACCGGCTGACCGGTTGATTTCTCTTAAAAATGCCTTGACCCGGTCTTCAAACTCGCCGCGATATTTGGTGCCGGCCACCAAAGATCCCAAGTCAAGGGAAATCAACTCTTTGTCTTTTAAGCTTTCGGGAATATCGCCTTTGACAATTTTCTGGGCCAGGCCCTCAACAATGGCGGTTTTCCCGACGCCGGCCTCACCAATTAAAACCGGGTTATTTTTAGTGCGCCGGGAAAGAACCTGCATTAGCCGCCTGATTTCATTTTCCCGACCGATCACCGGGTCTAATTTTCCCTGCCGCGCCAAATTTGTCAGATTACGAGCGTATTTTTCAATCACCTGGTATTTTGTTTCCGGCTCCGGGTCGGTAATTCTTTGGCCGCCCCTGATTTGGGCTAATTGTTTTAAAGCCGTTTCGTAATTCAACTTTCCAAACTCCAAGACCGCGGCGTTGCCGCCCGGCTGCAAAAAAGTGGCTTTATCCAGAATTTCTTTGGCCTTGGTTTCAGTACCAAGCAGGGCTAAAAATAAATGTTCGACCGAGATAAACTCGTCCCCCATTTTCATCGCTTCCTGCCTGGCTCGCTCCAAAACCCTGGCCATATCTTGGGTCAGATAAAACTGACCAAAGGCCTGCGGGGTCGCGATAACGGGGATTTTTTCCAAAGATTGCTTAGCTTTCTTCTTGAGGGTTTCGATGTCGGCGCCGATTCGCTGGAGCAAATTCAAAACCACGCTGCCTTCTTGTGAGAGCAAAGCGTAAAAAAGATGCAAGGCGTCAATCTGCTGCTGGTTGTTCTCCGAAGCGACAGATTGGGCATTCAAAATTACCTCCTGGGCTTTATGGGTGAAATTACCTCCGTTCATAATAATTATTGGGCTTTGTCTGCCCCGTATAGCCGCCGAAAGCGGATTGTACGGGGTGAGTAAAGTTACCGCCGTTCATGTATGTATATTACTTCTTATCATAAAATTACTAAATTTTCAAATCGAAATTAATATGCCGGGGCTCGGCCCCGACATATTTTTCTCTTAATTGATGTTTATAATCTCCCTTTTTACGGCTGTAAAAGATAGTATGGTAAAATTTCAATTGTCTTAACTTCGAAAAATTGCTGGGCTGTTTTGATTATTTCCGCTCCGATTAAACCATTGAGGCAAGACCCGCCCATAGAATAACCGGACAATACCTCAAACTCCAATATGAGATTCCCATTTTCTTTTAAATTGACATCGGTCAATTTCAACCTATTGGAAACCGGTGAAAAACCCTCCTGTTTCTCTTTGTCGGTTATCTGTCCCTTAAGCAATAATTCCATCGTGTCGCGGATCGGAGTTTTTGATAAAGGAATTTCCCGTTCAACAGGCAAAACAGATTCTCGAAGGCAGGGCACATAATTAGCCGCCTCTTTATCTTTTTTCTCATTATAATAATATAATTTAATTTTCCGGTAAGCCGCCTCATTTTGTGATATTGGCATTGGCGGTATTGGTTGGGACAAAAATTTAATCGTGTCCCGACAATACCAGCAAACTCCAAAAACCGCCGCAACTCCAATAATGATTAGAATTATTAAAAAAGAAACACTTCTTGTTCTGAACGAAGTTGAAGGATTCTGATTCATGAGTTTATAATTTAAGTTTTACGGCTTATTCGGTTCTTTCATCCAAAACAAGCTCAACGGTCATTTCGGTTTTGCCTCTCAAAATTAACAGCTGCACTTTATCGCCCGGATTGTATTTGGCAATAATTTTTGCCAGAGAATTATCAATGGTAATTTTTTCATTGTTAAACTTCAGGATAATGTCTCTTTCTTTCAGGCCGGCTTTTTGCGCGGCGGAACCTTGAGTAATTGCCGTTTCGCCATTTTGCCCCTTTTGAATCCAAGCGCCGTAAGCTACTGGTAGATTATTTTCTTGCTGAATTTGCTCATTGATTAAAACATATCTCACGCCCAAGAAAGGATAGGTGATTTTACCCGAGGTCCTTATCTGTTCAATGTCTTTTTTAGCTTTGTTGATCGGAATGGTAAAACCGATGTTCTGGCCGGTTTGGGCAATGGCGGTGTTCACTCCCACTACTTCGCCCTTGAGATTCAAAAGCGGACCGCCGGAATTCCCCGGATTAATGGCCGCGTCGGTCTGAATAACATCGTCCAGGGTTTCCACAAAACTGCCACCAGCAGCGGTAATAGTCCGGCCCAGGCCCGAAATTACGCCCACCGAAACCGTATTCTTAAATTCGCCCAAAGCATTGCCAATGGCAATAACCGATTGACCGATCTGCAGTTTGGAAGAATCGCCGAGTTTGACGGTCGGAAAATCAATCACACCTTTTTCAATTTTTATCACCGCCAAGTCCTGGCCCGGGTCTTTGGCCAAAACTTTGGCCGGATATTTTTTGCCGTCATTGGTAAAAACCGTGTAATCAGCGCCCTCGTCTGAAACCACGTGCTTGTTGGTCAAAATCAAGCCGTCGCCAGAAATAATGAAGCCGGTGCCGCCGCCGATTTCCTGCTTTTGCGTGCCTTTTTGCCGCTGTTGAGGAATTAAGAAGCCAAAAGGATCCAAATCGCCAAAGGGATTAATAAAATATTGTTCGTAAATCGGCACGTCTTTGGTAATAATGATGCTAACCACGGCCGGCGAGGCCTGTTTCACCACATCAATCACCGCTTCTTCTTGGGAGGTCTGCGGCTGGTATTCTTTAACCGTTTCTTTCTGAATAATCTGGCCTGGTAAATTGATATTAAGTTTTGAGAAAAAATCCCCGATAACGCCGCCTGAAATGGCACCGCCTAAAAACCCGAAAATTGAGGAAAAAATAATGGTTAAAACCACGATTTTGAAGGTTTGATTTTTCCAAAAACTGAATTTCGGCGGGTTCAATTGGGGTAAATTATAAAGTGACATATGTTTTATTGTAGTTAATTTTTTATTTTTTTGTAGTGCCCGAATTTATAACTAAAAATGTCCGAAGTCACCGGCCCTAAAAAATGGTAGTGAAGTTCGGCAAAAATATATTTCAAAATGACTTTCAGCCAGCCGTCTTCATAGAATCTTCTTAAAGAAATAGAGATTTTAACTTCTTTGAGCACCCCGAACTTGCCGAATTTTGCCGCCCGCCTGACGTAATCGTGGTCTTCGGCAATTTTTATATTCTCGTCAAAGCCCCTTATTTTTTGGTGGATATTTTTCTTAGTCAGATAACCCATGGCCCCGTAGGGTATGAACTTTTCCAGTTTTTTTATCGGGTAGTTGTAAAAATAATCAAAGAAAAATTTTATCATTTTTTTTTGGGTCTGAGGATCAATGAGGACGCTTGCCACATCTAAATTTCTTTTATTGAATTCTTTAACCGCTTTTTCCAAAAATCCTTCGGGCAAAATCACATCGGCGTCTAAAAATAAAAACAGGTCTCCTTTGGCCGCTTTTGCGCCCAGGTTTCTTCCTTTGGCCGGCAAACCGCCCGAGATAAGCCGACAGCCGAAAGTCGCGGCAACTTCCCTTGTCTTATCCCCAGAACCAGCGTCAGCCACAATAATTTCGTAATCTTTAAAATTTTGTTTTTTAATCCCCTCCAATAAAACCGGCAGATATTCTTCCTCGTTTAAAGTGGGAATAATAATACTAAGCATATTATTAAAAGAGAGTTCTTGCTCCGTCCCATATTCTAGAATCTTTTTTTATTTCTTTCAACCAATACCACCATTCGCCTCCCCACAGATAAAATGTATTAAGGCCGGTTTTTTCGGCAAATTCAATGTTTTTTTGAAATTGTTCCAAATTCATTGTTTTCTCCTGCTCTGACAGAGGTAAATCATAAAGCAATTTTGGACCCCACGGCTCAGCCTGTAATTCTACGACCATAACTTTTTTATTGAATAATTTTTTAATAATTTCCGCTTTGCGCCAATAGAAAACAGGCGGGAAAGGATAAGAAACATATCTTCCCAAGAGATCAAACCAGATTTTTTTATACATTGTTGTGCCCACAATATCGCCCAGCTTGGCAGCGGAAAGCCAGAAAGAACCCTCACCGCTATCTGAAACCACAATGGGTCTTTTTTGGCTATCAAGAGATTTAACCAAGCTTATTTCTTTTTTCAAAAATTCTTCATCCTGCCACGGGCACTCGCCAAAAGGAAAAAACGGCTCATTCTCCACCTGCCAAGCCCAAATAGAGGATTGATCTCTGTATCTTAAAACAATGTTTTGCAATAATTCCAGAATCTTTTTTTGCTGTTCTTCTTTTGCCAGATTTTTTGCCCAATCGGGCAGATGGCATTCGGGCCAGTGCCCGGTTTTCATTCCGATAACCAATAAAATTTTTGCCCCTCTTACTTCGGCTTCGGTTATCTGCCAATCCAAATCGTCAAAACTATATTGGTCTTTTTCCGGCTCCAACAAATCCCATTGGGTCAGTAATTTTATATTTTTCACCTTCAAATCGTCCAATAAAGCCAGATAATTTTCCTGCCAGTCCAAACCCAGAAATTCGCTGTGTTGCTGTGAGAAATTAACGCCCCAGTCGATTTTGCCCGCTTGGGGCGGCTGACCGACAAAAAAATATCCGACCAAAATAAAAAAGAGCGTTAAAACTCCAAAGAGAATTATCTTGTAAGTCCTTTTCATGCAGAAGAAATTATTTTTTGGATATTGTATGTCCCCAGTTTTTCTCCCTCCACAAAGCCTTGCATGGCCGCTTCGGCCAAATATCCTTCATTTAACCAATCGAAAAGCCACTGCGAAATATATTTTAAGTTTTCCTGCTTCATGCCAAAACCTGATTTCAACAGCCACCGCATATTGAATTGCTCTTGAGAACCAATCGGCGGGGCAATAATTAAAGGTATGCCCAGGGCCGAATAGAAAGAAAGTTCCGACGGTTTGGTCCATAAAATATCGGTTTCTCGCAAGGCCGTATTGAATCTTTGAAAATAACTTTCAATGTCTTGACCGAAGATTATTTCCGCTTTATCGCCGGCCAGCTGTTTTTTATATGTTTTTTTTATACTGGCTTCGAAATATTTTTTAACTTCGGCTTTGGTGCCGGCAGACAGAATTATTTTTATCTTATTTCCTTTAATTTCGTTCTTTAAACTCTTCAAGATTTTCAGAGCCGTCTCCTTCTGCGCGCCGGCTCCGCCCACGGAAAATAAGATCGTCAAGGGCCGGCTGGGTTTTTCCGGCAAATTACCCAAGGTGATTTCAATCAGTTTTTGGTACTTGGCAAAATATTTTTTCTGGGGGTCCAAATTAACCAGACGCTGCTTTAAGTCTTCTTTTAATTTTTCCAGCTTCTCGCTGCCGATATTCTCCGGGGGCAGGGGGTAGCCGGTCAAAAAAATATTTTCTTTTTTGACGCCATAAAGTTGTAATCTTTCTGCCGCCCGACTGGTGGGCGCAAAATATTTGATGCGGCTGGCTTTCGATCTTAATGGCGCCCAGGTGCGGGAAATATCGGCATCGCAGACCACGCAAAAAATTTCGCCCGGATACCCGAAAAACTCGGCCATAAAAGCCGGCGTAAAAAAGGTGGTGATAAGGGGCAGGGGTTTTTGGGTCAGTTTTTCCATCAGGTGCCGGCCCCAACCTTCTTTCATAAAAAGAAAAACTTCCCACAAAGAAAAATTCGGCCGGGACATATCCCTTTTGGGATAAAAAGACGCGATTTTCTGGAGCTGGTCGTAGATTGAAAAGATAATCCGGCCAACAAAAGGAAGACGGGAAAAACGAGAAACGGCTTCATAAAAACCCCTCATTGTCTCCCACATCACTTTGTCTCTTCTAGGAATGCCTTGGTAATCATTGGCGTTGATCACTTTTTGCTGGGGCGCCAAAAAACTCAAAGGATAAGCGGTCCTCTGATGGCCATAACCCATATTCACCGATACAATCCATGCCCCGCACAAATCCCTTCGGGATTGTGCGGGGTAAACTTTGTCTACCATATCTTTATTTTATCTTATTTTTTAGTAATTTAAAAATTTTAACCTTTGCCTTTCTTGGATTCTCCAGGCCAAATATCCCAAAATCAAATAAAAAATTACCAGCCAAAGCCAATGAATATTGGGCAAGGTTAAAGAAGTAAGGGGAATTTTGGAAAAGAAATCAATAATTTTAATAACATACGCCAGCAGCAGCCAGGCGGGCCAGGAAAGAATTTGGCCCAAGAACTGAGAAACAATTCCTACTAAAGAAAAAACAAATCCCAAAATAGTAATCAGGGGCAAGAGAGGAACAATTAAGATATTGGCCAGGGGACTCAAAAGGGGTATCCGACCGAAATTGTAGATTAAAAGAGGTAAAACAAAAATCTGGGCAGATAAAGTGGCTGTTAAACTGTAACGCAATTGGAAAAAATCGGGAATTTTTTTGAAAAAATCCATAAAAAACGGCTGAAGAAAAATTAGGCCAAGCATAGCCAGAAAAGAAAGTTGAAAACCGACGTCAAACCGCAAAAGCAAAGGATTAAAAAATAGCATTAAGACGGCGGCAAAAATAATTGCCCTCCAGGCCAAAGACACTCTACCCAAATGCTGGGCAGTTAAAAAAAGAATCCCCATAATGCCCGCTCTCACGGCCGAGGAGGCAGCTCCCGTCATTAAAATATAAAAGATTATTAAAACTACGGAAATATAATACGCCTGCTGCCGCCAGAAACCCAACGCCAGCAGAAAAGAAAAAAGTAAGGCCGAAATGATGGTGATGTTCATGCCGGAAACCGCGGTGATGTGGCGAGTGCCGGTTAAATTGAATTTATCTTTCCACTCTTTGGAAAGGTTGTTTTCATCGCCAAAAAATAAGGCCTCCAGCAGGCCCGACTGAGGCGGCGACATTGCCCGGTTTAAACTTTCTTTTAGTTTGTTTTTAAAAGAAAAGAGGGTTTTAGAAACCGGATTTCCCAACCCCCGCTCCAATAACTCAATTTCCGGCCAGTCCATTACAGAATAAATACCGTCTTTTTTTAAATAATTTTTGTAATTAAAACCTGAAATATCCTCCGATGGGCTCTTAAAATAGCCGGTGATTTTTATTTTATCGCCATATTGATATTCCGGATACCGATCTGTCATCACCAACACCCTGCTTTTATTTGACCGAGGCCCATCCTCTGACAAAATCTCTATGGTTAATTGCTGGCTTTTCCCTTTTAGCTCCGGTTCGGCAGAGATAATACCAATCAAAATAATTTTTTCCTCTTGGTCGTTATAATTTGAAAGTTCTGATTCCGCAAAAGAAAAGTTTTGATAACGCCAGAAGCCAAAAACCAAACACAAAATACAAAAACCAAAAACCACAATTTTCTGGCGGGCCCAGAAGACGGAAATTAAAATCAGACCAAAAATTATCAAACCGAGCCCATAACAAGTTATGGGCTCTGGTCCAAGTAAAATCGAACCAATAAATATGCCTCCAATAAAAGAGAGGCAGAAATACAAAAAAATCTTGGATGGTGTCATTTTTATCTTATCTGGCAGGTTTCAAAGAAAGGCGCGATGGCGTTGCGGATTTCCGCCATGAACTCGTCGGGATAGGGTTTTATTTTGGCCAGTTTTGGGTCAATGGTTTTTTCCGGCCGGAAGTTCTGGAGATAGTATCTTTTGGCTCCCCTAATCCACTTTGCCATTTCTAGTACATCCTCTCTGTTGTGGACCGAAGGGACGATGGTGCTCCGAAATTCATAATTGATCTTCCCTTGTTTCAAAATATCAATGCTTTTTTGGATTTTTTCGATATCAACTTTTACTCCTGTAACTTCATTATATTTTTCTTTGGGAGCTTTAATGTCCATAGCCACATAGTCAATTAAGTTATCCTTAATTAATTTTCCTAACGTTTCTGGGTTTGAACCGTTGGTATCCAGTTTCACAAAAAATCCCATTTTTTTTATTTTTTTAATAAAGTTTAGTAAATCCTTGTTTATGGTCGGTTCTCCACCGCTATTGTGAAGTAAAAAGGAACCGCTACCTCCAACGAAAGAGTGATTTCCTGGAACAATTAAATCGTAGACATATTGGGGTTGTCGCAGTTTTATTTTTTTTATTGATTTTACTTCTTTAATATCCCAATTTTTAATGAGATTATATAAAAATTGAACTCTTCTCGTTCTCTCTGTAATTTTGCCATTTTTGGTCAAAAAGCCGTGGCGGATGCCTACGCGCTTTTTCTCTTTAGAAAGATTTGAAAGATGCACCCATTTTTTTAATTTCTCTGGATTAATTCTTTTCTGCCCTCTTAAAGCATAATCAACTAAAACTTTAGGAATTCCTTTGACTCTGGTATTAAATGAATAATTCGTTCCAATTTGCTTTTTAAGTCCTAATTTATCGAAAAAATTTGAAGAAATGACAACTCTAAAAGATTTCTCATGGCCGAGTCTTTTTCCATTCTCTTCAATCCAACTAAAAACGCCTAACGTATTTGTTAAAAAAATTACATCAGCCGCTAAGTAGGGACTTGAGGTTTTTATCGAAAATTCTTGCTGAGTTCTTGCCTGTCTTATTCTTTTATAACCATCTCCTTCCGCTAAACCCTTTAAAAAAGCAATTTTGTTTTCTATTGATGTATTGAAAATTACATCAGGAATATGTTTATTCATAAATCCTTCTCCGATCAGTTTATTAATAAATTTTGCTATTAAAAGATTCCCAACTATTACATTATATTTAGTATTTCTCTGAAAAATAACTTTCCTCTGAATTGCTCCGGATGTTGAATGAAAGATGTCGCGATATGATTTTAATATTTCTCTTGCTAAATTTGGTTCATCTCCCAAACTAAAGTGATATCCTGAAGGATTTCTCTTTCTGCCTTTTGAATATCTATATTTTGCGCTACCCTCGGCTACTGCATACCCTAAAAATTCACAAAACTGTTTCGTAATAGGAATTTTTCTAGGAACTCCGATCTTTAGGTTAGAGAATTTATGTCTGATATAATTTTCATTATTTATCCAGTCTTTGGAAGAACTAAATATTTCTGGTAAATATTCAACAATATCAATAAATTTAAGACGATAGGGATGATCAAGTATTCCAGAATTAGCAGATAAAAGAAAATTTCCTTTTTTTATTTCATTTATTTTTTTAACTTCCAACCCCTTCTTGGTTAATACAAAAATACTATGCCCGCTTGTTAGTTTCACATTATAGTTCCCCGGCGAAGTAATAATTTTATACAGCTCATTTGTTTTATGTCTTATTATTTCTTTTGCTTTCTTAAATCCGTCTTTTGTTAGACATTCAAAATTTATTTTTTGGCATTCGTGAGGAATTGGACCAATACGTAAATGAGTCGGTTTTACCTTTTCCCATAATTTTTCTATGGAAAGATGTTTTAATATTTTACCATTTCGAATAACTACGGGTTCGTCTCCTGCTACACTTAAACAAACTCCTTCTAAAAGTCCCTCTCTCTTTTTCAAAAAATCAAAAATCTCTTTTTCTGAAATTCCTATCTCGTTAGAAAAATTTTTTTTGACGGCGTGAAGCTGCTTTTTTATTTCTTCAGGCAATACTAAATGCGGAGCATAACACCAAGAACAACGGAAATTACAGCCGCAAAGAAAAACCGTGGCCGCCACGCGGCCAGGGAAATCAATGAGAGTGACTTTTTGCAATCCGCCAACAAGCATTATTTTTTGGCGCTCGCCTGAGGAATTTTTATCATCGGACTGGCAAAAGGCACAGCGTATTCTTTCCTTTCTTTGAATTCCTGCTGTTTGCCCAAATTCCACTGGTTAACCGGCCTCAGATATCCTACCACCCGCGAGTAAACCTCGCAAGGCTGCTTGATGGTGCACTTGGGGCATTCGTATTTTTCTCCTTCCAGATAGCCGTGCGTCGGACAAATGGAAAAAGTCGGGGTGATGGTGATATAGGGTAACCGGAATTTTTCAAAAATCGTCTTTACCAAATTTTTAACGTTTTGGATATCGCTCATACGCTCGCCCAAGAAAAGATGCAAGACCGTACCGCCGGTGTATTTTACCTGCAAGTCGTTTTGGAGTTTTAAGGCCTCAAAAAGGTCATCGGTGTAGCCGACCGGTAAATGCGTGGAATTGGTGTAATAAGGAACTTTGCTATTTCCCGCGGTAATGATGTCAGGATACATCTCTTTATCCGTGCGCGCCTGGCGGTAAGCCGTGCCTTCGCCTGGCGTTGCTTCCAGGTTATAAAGATTGCCGGTTTCCTCCTGGTATTTGACCAGGCGCTCTCTCATGAAATCCATTACCTCCAGGGCAAAAGCCCTCCCCTGCTTTGAAGCGATGCTCTCTCCGAGGAAATTCAGCAAGGCCTCGTTCATGCCTATTAAACCGATGGTGGAGAAATGGTTGCCAAAATAGGCATCCCGCATTTTTTTGACCGAAGACAGATAGTATTTGGAATAAGGATATAAACCTTTTTCCATAAAGTTTTCCAGGGTTTTCCTTTTAATTTCTAAGCTCTCCTTGGATAAATCCATTAAATGGCCCAAACGCTCAAAAAAGTCCTTTTTGGTCTTGGAAAGATAGCCTATGCGAGGAAGATTAATGGTCACCACGCCAATGGAACCGGTCATAGGACTGGAGCCGAAAAGCCCGCCGCCCCGCTTATAAAGCTCTCTATTATCCAGACGGAGACGGCAGCACATTGATCGGGCGTCGTCGGGCTTCATATCTGAATGGATGAAATTGGCAAAGTAATTGACGCCGTATTTGGCCGTGGCTTCCCACATCGGATCCAGCACGGGATTTTGCCAGTCGAAATCTTTGGTAATGTTGATCGTGGGTATGGGGAAAGTAAAAACTCTTTGCTTGGCGTCGCCGGCCATCAGCACTTCGTAGAAGGCGCGGTTGAAAGTATCCATCTCTTCCTGGAACTGGCCGTAAGTTTCTTTCTGCGCCTGGCCGCGGATAATCACCGGCTGCTTGGCCAAAAATTCCGGCGGCTTGATGTCAATGGTGACATTTAAAAAAGGCGTCTGAAAGCCGACTCTGGTGGGCACCATGCAGTTGTAAAGAAATTCTTGCATGGCTTGCTTGACTTGCGAATAGTTTAAATTGTCGTACCTGATGAAAGGCGACAGCAAGGTGTCGAAATTGGAAACCGCGTTGGCCCCGGCCGATTCGCCCTGCAAGGTATAGAAAAAATTCACCAGCTGGCCAAGAGCGGTTCGCAAGTGTCCGGCGGGCTTGGCTTCTATTTTTGACGGCACGCCGCCAAAACCTTTCAGCAATAAATCGTAAAGATCCCAACCCATGCAATTGTGTACTAAAAGACCGTTGCAGAGAAAGGTGCCGGAACTGGTTGTAATATCAAAAATTACATCATCGGCAATAGTGGTAAATTTGTTATTAAGAACCTTGTTCCATCCATACTCTTCAGCCCGCCAATGCTTTGTGGCGGCGACGGCCTTTCTATATTTGAATGATGGAAAATCAACTCCTTCTTTTTTAGAAAAAACAAGACCATAAATAGGGTAATTTTGGATAATTTCTTTCCCACTAAAGATATTTTTCTTCCCTATATCTTCAACGCTGACTCTGTCTCTGGCAATAATCCCAAAGAATTGAAAAAGAGTTGATAATTGCTCCATCATCGTACGAGAAGCGACTCTAATCAAAATTTGGGAATTGCTGTGTGCTTTATTCTCCGGGTCCACACAACCATCACCGTCGATAATGCCCGCAATAACTCCTTTTATAAAGTCGGCGTCATAAGTCAAAATATCAAAGGGTAAATTTTTATTCTGACTTAAATCTTTTATTTGAAAAACTTTTTCAAAAAGAAGCTTTAAGGTACTGCAGTTTAAAGAAATCCTCTTTGTCCTTTCGTGGTCATTGACATACGCTCTAACCCCTATGGAAGTACAAATTCTTTGAATTTTTTTAATAATTTCTTCATCGCCGTTGGTAATCTCCAACCGCCAACTATTATAGTTCCCTTCGGCGATGAAAATACCGACTAAATAGCCAAGATCTTCAGTTAATTCTAACTTATTATTTACGCTATTTGCGCTATTAGAAACGCTTAAGGT
>Ga0315282_10012001_pt1 | contig 13325 bp, 11 predicted proteins | sample YL17G07_20_MG_FD_203693 | JGI IMG/M metagenome (GOLD analysis project Ga0315282, IMG submission 203693) | Sediment microbial communities from Yellowstone Lake, YNP, Wyoming, USA - YL17G07_20 | ecosystem: Environmental > Aquatic > Freshwater > Lake > Sediment | place: USA: Wyoming | collected...
GCCGCGTTCCCGAGCAGTTCCGCCGCGACCAGGACTTGCAGCGCGGGAAAGCTCAACTCGCAGATATGGACCAGGGCATGCGAGACAATAGTCGCCGCGAGCAGTTTTCGCTCTTGAGCCGTCCGGTTCACTTTCTATTCTCGCGGCTGAAAAATTCCCGCACCGCTTTCAGGCTGTGAGTCGCGGGTATGTCCGGGAGGCTTTGGAGGAAAATCTTGCCATAGGATTTTTGCAGGAGCCGCGGGTCAAGCACGCAAAGCAGGCCCTGGTCGCGCCGGCTCCGAATCAGCCGGCCCAGTCCCTGGCGGAGCATAATTACTGCGCTGGGCACCTGGTAATCGAGGAACGCGTTTCCACCCGAGTTGTCCACCGCGTTGATGCGCGCCTTGACCAGCGGGTCTCCGGGCGAGTCAAACGGCAGCCGGTCAATCACCACCATGCTCAAGGCCGGGCCTGCCACATCCACGCCCTGCCAGAAACTCATGGTCGCAAATAAAATGCTTTCCTCAACCTCTCGGAACTCGCGCAAAAGCTCGGAGCGAGGCCGGTCCCCCTGGCGGAGGGCAGGATAGGAAGTGGCCGGCGCGACCCGGTCGTAAAACGCCTCCAGATTTTTGTAGCTGGTGAAAAGCAGGAACGCCCTGCCCCGGCTTATCTCCAGAAGCTCTTCCACCAGCTTGGCGCCTTTTTCCACAAATCCGGGAGCGTCCGGCTGGGGGATTTCTTTGGGCAGGAACAGAAGCGCCTGGCCCTTCCAGTCAAAGCTGCTCTTGAGCCAAAGCTCATTCAGCTGGCGCGCCTCGCTCAAGCCCATTCGCGCCTTGAAGTAATCAAAGCTCGGCTCTTTTTTTTGCGCGGTGGTTAGGGTGGCGCTGGTGAAAACGATGGTCTCAAGCAAGGGATAAAAACTTTCGCGCAAAAGCGAGCTTATGGAAAGCGGAGCCGCGCGCAGAACCAAGCTGCGCGGCCTTAACTCCGCATAGTAGACAAATCCCGGCTCGTCCTGCTTCAAAAGGAAGTCCAGGTCTCCGGCCTGCTTGCTTGCGCGCTGGGAAAGCCCGAGCAGGTCCGGCGAGTCAGACCGGTCGCTCAAAAGCGCGCCAACCTGGCCGAGTTCCCGGCTCAATTCCAACCCGGTCCGCACCGCCGGCATGGGCACATGGCTGATGTTGAATTCAAGCCGCTTCCCCTCGTCCTCGCCCGGAAGATTTTCCAGATGCCGGCGCAAGGCGGAAAAACTTTCTTCCGCGAGATTCTCGATGCGAGTGGCCATCCGCGCAAGCTCGCGGCTCTCATGCCGCTCAAGCCTTTCGCTCTCGGCGCGCAAATCCTGGGCCAGGTCCATCACCCTTTTATCGCTCATGCTTATGCCGAAATAATCGGTAATGACATCTTCCAGGATGTGCGCCTCGTCAAAAATCACGGCCTTGTGCCTGGGAATCACTCCGTTGAAGCCCTGCTGGCGGATGGCCAGGTCCGCAAAATACAGGCTGTGATTGACCACGACAAGCTCCGCGGCCTGGGCCTTGACCTTGAGCCGGGTGACAAAGCAGTCGCGGAAATGAGCGCAGTTGCTCCCGAAACAAAGGTCCGGGTCCGAGGCGATTTTCGGCCACAATGGATGGTCCTCGCTCAATTCCTTCAACTCCTCACGGTCCCCGCTCTCCGTGGTTTCGCTCCAGGAACGGACCTGCTCGAACATGCCCCGGTCCTCCAAAAATTCCATCCTGGGCTGACGTCCGAACTTGTAAAACCTGCGCCAGCAGAGATAGTTGCCTCGGCCCTTCATCATCACCGCGCGAAACTTGAAATGCTTTTGCAGCGCCGGCAAATCCTTGCAAAAAATCTGCTCCTGCAAAGTCTTGGTCCCGGTGGAAATTATCACCCGCTGGTTGGAGAGAATCGCGGGAAGAAGATAGGCCAGGGTCTTGCCCGTGCCGGTCCCGGCCTCGACCACCAAAAGGCCGTGGTCAGTGAGAACCTTAAGAACCGCCTCGGCCATCTCAATCTGCTCCGGGCGATACTCATATCCCGGAAGCTCCTTGCACAGCGCTCCGCCTTTGCCAAGATAGCTCTCAATTTTTTTTACGAATTCTTTAGATTTTGAGGACATTAAAATAATTCCTTAAAGCAATACTTTATGCCGCCGGCCGGCTGTTTCCAGGTTTGTCGGTTTGGTCCCGCTTGAGCAAAATCCATCCCCAGACCAGGATGAGCACGGTTCCGGCAATGCCGATTATTCCTGCGGGTATGGCCCTGGCTTTTTGGAAATTGGCAAACGGTCCCGTGGCATGCACGAACGGTGATGCCCAGAAGGCATAAATTAAGCCGGCGAGCAGGATAATCCCGGCTGCGAGCCAAACCAAGCGTCCTTTATTTTGTTCCGGCATTGTTATCCTCCGGATATAACTCCATGTATTTTTCAATCATGGCTTTGGCCAGGGGCGCGGCCGCAGAGGCTCCGTGTCCTCCGTGCTCCACCAGCACGCTCACCGCCACTCGCGGCTGCTCCGCAGGAGCATAAGCGATGAACCAGGCATGGTCGCGGAATTCCATGGGAACCTGGTTTTCCGCCACGCCCTGAAACTTTTCGGACTTGACCACCTGCGCGGTCCCGGTTTTGCCCGCGAGCTTGACCTCGTCGCTCCTCGCTCCCCAGAAGGCGGTGCCGTGCGGGTCGTTCACCACCCCGGTCATGCCCTCGCGCACCAGCTTCCAGGTCGATGCGGCAAAATTCAGTTTCTGAATCAGCTTGGGCCGGAACTCATTCAGCTCCGCCTCGGGCACAGCCGCGATAGTTCGAAGAATCACCGGCTTGTAGAGTTCTCCCGCGTTGGCGATGGTCATGGCCATCATCGCGGCCTGGAGCGGAGTGACCAGGATGAAGCCCTGGCCGATGGACGCGCTGACCGTGTCTCCGGGATGCCATTTTTCTTTGCGCACATTTTCCCTCCAGGCCGAGGTCGGGATCAGGCCGCTGTTTTCCGAGGGCAGGCTGATTCCGCTTTTCACTCCCAGGCCGAGCAGATTGGCATAATGCGCGATGCGGTCAATCCCGAGCTGCACGCCCCGCTGATAGAAATATATATCGCAGGACTGGATAATCGCGTCCTGCAGGGCGATGCTCCCGTGCCCGCCTTTTTTCCAGCACTTGAAGGGCAGACCCCCGAAATAATAGACGCCGTTGCAGCGCAGCTTCTGCTCCGGGTCGATGACCTTTTCCTCCAAACCGGCCAGTGCCAAGGTCAGCTTGAAGACCGAGCCGAGAGGATACACGCCCTGGATAGCGCGGTTGTAAAGCGGATGCGCCGGGTCAGCTTCCAGCTTTTTCCACTCCTCGGGTTGGAAGGGATTGCCGAAGACCTCGGGATTGAAACTCGGGGAACTGGCCATGGCCAGCACCTCCCCGTCCCTCACGGAAAGCATGACAATGGACCCGCTTTTGCCCGAAAGCAGGGACTGCGCCAGGGTCTGCAAATCCAGGTCAACGGTCAGGCTGACATCCCTGCCCGGGGTCGGCGCTTGCGGCTCCAAGCTGATGCCCGGGATGGCCTCCGGAGGCCGCTCCCTGCCCTGCGCGTCCACAATCTTGAATTTATATCCGTTGGTCCCGCGCAGCCATTTTTCAAAAATTTTTTCCACGCCGGCCTTGCCGAGGTAATCGCCCATCTGGTACCCGGAGTATCCCGGCTGCGCAAGTTCCGCGGGAGAAATCTCGCCGATATATCCCAGAAGATGGCATCCGGTTTCCGACCCGGGATAGGACCGCATGGGCCGGTATTCAATGTCCACTCCGGAAAGTTCCCGGCTGTGTTCCTCAATCCGCGACAACTCCTCCCACGACAGGTTCTGCTTGATGGTCACAGGAACAAAGCGCGTCCATTGCTGGTTCTCCTTCATCTGTTTGATGAAATCATCCCCCGCCATATTCAGGATGGACGCAAGCCGGGCAATGGTTTTCTTGTTCACATCCGCGGGAATGACCGCGAGATTGAACCCGGGCCGGTTCCCCGCGAGGATGCGCCCCTTGCGGTCCAGAAGCAGGCCGCGGTTGGCGAGCAGGCGCACCTTCCGGAACTGGTTTTCCGTGGCAACCAGGCGCCACTTGGAACCCTGGAAGACCTGGAGCTGCATGAAGCGGAAAAGGATCAGAGCTCCTGCCGCGAGCAGGACCCACTTGAAAATCCGGAGCCGCTTGACCACGCGCTCCTCTTCAAACTCTTCCAGGTACCTCTGCATGTCATCCCCGCCGGAGCTGCACCACATCCGGGAACAGGTCGTAAAATCCCTTGAGCCGGTTGAAGGCCAGAAAAATCAGGGGCGCGAAAGAGGCGTTGAGCAGGATTTCCAGGCAGATGAACAAAAAAGGCTGGACCCGGAAATAATTCCGGTCCACAAAAAGCTCAAGCGCGAAAAGCAGAACCATTTTGTAAAAAACCCCCAGGCCAAGCGCGAACATAAATTGCCCGAAAAGCGACTTGGGCGCAAAACGGTCGCGCAAAAACCAGCAAAGCAGGTAAAGGCTCATCCCGGCCAAAATGTAAATCCCACTCAAGGTTCCGCTCATGGCGCCCTGGCCGAAAGCCAGAAGGAAAGTGAGGATAACGCCGTCCACTGTTTTCTTGTAAAAGGCGAGCCAGATGAACATTCCGAAAAGCAAATTCAGCTCCAACTCTGTGCCCAGCAGAGAAGGCAGGGCTGTGGTCTGGAGCAGGATGGCTGCCAGGCCGAATAAAATGGCCAAAGTCCAGTCCCTAATTCTTGTTCTTGGCATGCGCATTCACCGTCTTGGCTTGGCTGGTTTCCGCGGCCGGATTTTTTTCCGCCCCGGTCAGGACAAGGACTTGCTCCAGATGCGCAAAATCCACGCTCGGCTTCACCCAGCATTGCACAGACCCGAAAAACGGGTTGGATTCGGTCTTGAACACGGTCCCGACTTTGAGGCCCGGGGGAAAAACTCCGCCCAGGCCCGAGGTTGAGACCGCGTCTCCCTTCTCGACCTTGGCCTCCGCGGGCAGATACACCAGGAGCATGCGGTCATCCCTGCCCGCGCCCTGCAAGATGGCGCGGTCTCTGGTGCGGTCCACAATCACGCTCACCCGGCTGGTGGGGTCTGTGACCATGAGCACCGCGGCGCGGTCGCGCGCCAGGACCCTTCCCGGCTCATCCAGCACCTGGCCGACCAGCCCCTGAAAGGCTATCACCGCCTGCCCGGCAACTATGCCTTCCTTGGTTCCGCGGTTTATGGTCAGGGTCTGCGCGTAGCTGGAGAGGTCCCAGCCGATGATGCGCGCCGGGAGCGACGCCAGGTCAATACTCTGCTGGAATTGCAAAAGCGCCTGCAGCCGCTCTGACTCCTGCGCCTGCTCGCGCAGCATCTGGTTTTCCATTTCCAGGAAGGCGATTTGTTTTTGCAGGGACACATTCTGCTCGCGTATCTTCACCAGGTAAACATAGTTCTTAAAGGACCGGCTGACGCCCTGGGCGAAATAGTCATAGGACCTCTGGGGAAAACTCATGACTTCCGCGACTGCTCTCGAGAAAGGGCTGGGCCGGCTCTGGCCTTTTTGCCAAGACTGGACCGAGAGCAGGAGCAGGCTGAAGAGCCATAAGCCAAGGGGAAGGGTCAGCTTCTGATATCGGGAGAAAAAACCTGCCATCTCATTTCCGGAGCCTGCTAGTCAATTTCGATTTCTTTCAGCAGTTTGTAGTCGTCCAGGACTTTGCCGGCGCCCAAAGCCACGCAGCTCATGGGGTCCTCGGCCCGGGTCACCGGCAGGCCGGTGACCTCCCGCAGCAGAACATCCAGGTTGCGCAGCAAGGACCCGCCTCCGGCCAGGATAATGCCCTTGTCCACGATGTCGCTGGCCAGTTCCGGAGGGGTGCGCTCCAGCGCGGTCCGCACCGCGTCAATAATGGAGTTGATGGTCTCGTTCAGGGCCTCGCGCATTTGCTCCGAGGTTATCTCCACGGTCTTGGGAATGCCGGACACCAGGTCCCGGCCCTTGACCTCCATTTTCATCTCCTCCGGCAAAGGATAGGCGTTGCCGATGTTGATCTTGATCTGCTCCGCGGTCTGCTCGCCGGTCAGCAGGTTGAACTTGCGCTTGATATACTGAACAATGTCCTCATCCATCCGGTCGCCCGCAATCCGGATCGACTCGCTCAACACGATTCCCGCCAGGCTGATCACCGCAACTTCAGTCGTGCCTCCACCGATGTCCACAATCATATTCCCGCTCGGGTCCCGGATGGGAAGCCCGGCGCCTATCGCCGCGGCCATCGGCTCCTCCACCAGGTGCACCTCCCTCGAGCCCGCGGCTTTGGCCGAGTCGCGCACCGCGCGCTTCTCAACCTCGGTGATGCCGAAGGGCACGCAGACGATGATTCTCGGCCTTACCAGGGTTTTGCGGTTGTGGGCCTTGGCGATGAAATAACTTAACATATGCTCGGTAATTTCGAAGTCCGCGATTACGCCGTCCTTCATGGGACGCACCGCGCGGATGCTGCCCGGGGTCTTGCCCAGCATCTGCTTGGCTTCCCCGCCCACGGCCAGGACCTCGTCCCGGTTGGTGCGGGGATTACGATAAACCGCCACCACCGACGGCTCGTTGATTACAATCCCTTTATTCTTCACATAGACCAGGGTGTTGGCCGTGCCCAAGTCTATAGCCAGGTCGCTGGAAAAAAAGTTGAACAGCGAACTCAATGACATCCCCGCTCTCCTTCTCCATCCAAGTTTTTATCTATTCTATCAGATTTATCCTTTTCCTCAAATGCCGCCTCGGGCCGGCTCCCCGGCGCTGCAGGAGCCAAGAAACAGCCCTGACAAGTTGACACTCTTTTTCAGGGCGCCTATGATTATTTTCCAGATAACCTTTCGCAGAGGAGCAGAGCTATGAAAAAATCGGAGCTTGCCGGGGTCATGATTTTCGCCATCGCTTTTGCCCTCCGCGGCCAAGAGACCGGCCTGGAAAAATTCGGCCTGCGCATTGACCTGAACCAGACCCAGGTGGTGATGACCGCGGAATATATGACCATCGCGGAACTCATGGACCCCAAAGTGGTTGAGCTGGCCAAAAAACACAAGCTGCTCATCGCCCCGTGCATCTGGCCGGAAACCCTCAACCAGGACCTCCACCGGCTCTTGCAGCTCTATGAACAAAACGGAATCCAGCTCGTGTTCTGGCCCCAGCTTTCACGCGAATACTGCCTTTATATGAACAAGAAATATGCCGAGGAATACCTCGCGTTCCTCGATACCATCTACGCCTGGGCGGAAAAATACGGACACCATATCGATGCCCTGATCGTGGACATTGAGCCGCCCGACTGCCAGCCCGGAAGCGACCTGGGCCCGGCTCCCAGGGAAATCGGCGCGGCCATTGAAGCCAGCGATATTTTCAGCGTGCTCAAGCAGATGGGCAAAAAAAGTTTCAACGCCTCCATCCCTGGTTTCCAGGCGGTGCTGGACAAGCTGCACGCGCACGGCACCGTGGCCATCTCCACGGCCATGGATTATGCCGCGGTGGACCTGGCCATCAACCGGCCCGTGCTCCAGGATTTGGCCGGAGGCCCCAGCCTGCTTATCCCCTGGGATATGTATTCGTTCATGAATTTCGGCACCGCCAATTACGACACCCTGAAAAAAATCGGCTTCAGCCGAAACGATGTCCGGTACCTGTCCTATCTGCTCTCCAAGGAATGCGCCAAGCATTATAAGAACAAGGTGGGCATGAGCATCGGCCAGACCATTCCCGGGGAGGGACACGCCTCGGTCTACACCGAACCGGGACCGCTCGGCCTGGACGCGTCAGCCGTCAAGGCCGCAGGCGTGATGCATTTTGCCATCTATGACCTGCAGGGCGTGGTGGACAAGCCGGACCCGGAGGCCTGGGTGATGGCGGTGAAGGACGCCGAGCCGCTCAAGCCTAAATACAGTCCCAAGGCGGCTATGCTCTGGAACACGCTCAAGGCCGTGGCCTGGGCCGCGGAAATCTACCGCGTGACCAACGGCAGGTAATCAGCCAGAGGCTGGTTCCCGAAAGCGCTCATTGGCTGGCCGCTGCCGGGCCGCGCCGCAATCCCTAACAGGTTGTTGAACAAAACCAGCTTTCTTGAATTGGATAACCTTTTAAGTCCTCTCCCTTTAGGGGAGAGGATTTAGGTTAGGGTGAGCTCTGCCTTGATTTGCAGGGGTTATAAGCTGCTCTCAAAAAATAAATTCAGCCCTCTCCCCAAGGGGCGAGGGTTAAACTACTTTTTCAACAGCCGGCCAAAAGAAAATAGGAAATATTTTCGGACGGCAAAATATGTTAATATCAATATATAATAATATCTAAATATTACAGGCGGCTCCGGCCCCAGGGCCGCGACCTCAACTCTGCCCGGAAGGGGAATCGCCGTTGAGCAGCCGGCCGCGCCACCCGGTGCATTTAAAAATTACGGCAACTGGTGTTATCATATTCGGCGAAGGTTAGGGAGGAAATGGCGATGGAAAGAACCCTTGCCATCATCAAGCCGGATGCGGTTGCCAGGGGATTGCTCGGCGAAATAATCAGCGCTTACTCCAAGGCTGGTTTTAGAATCGTGGCCGGCAAAATGTTGCGCCTGTCCCGGAACCAGGCCGGAGCTTTCTACGCCGTGCACAAAGGCAAGCCCTTTTATGAAAGCCTTTGCGAATTCATGTCCAGCGGCCCGTGTCTGGTCATGGTCCTGGAAGGCGAGGATGTTATCCAAAGAAACCGCAAGCTCATGGGCGCCACCGACCCGGCCAAGGCCGAGCCGGGAACCTTGCGGAAAAAATATGCCGCCAGTATTGAGCGGAATGCGGTGCATGGTTCAGACGCTCCGGAAACCGCAGCCTTTGAGATAAGTTATTTCTTCAGCGGCCTTGAATTCCTTGACAACCAGGGCTGATGCTTTTGGCAAAAATCAATAATCGCGCTTGCGCCTTGGAGACCGGACGCTCCACACGGTTATCTCTGTTTTGCGCTCTTGGCTTTTTAGGCGTTCTTGCCCTGACCGGCCTGCCCTGCCTGCCGGCAGGGGCCCAAAGGGAAAAGACCCTGGATTTCCCCTCCAAGCCCCAATCCAGGCAAATTTTGTCCATACCCGACTCCTGCCACACCCAGGGCATTGCCTTTGATGATGACTTTTTCTACCTGTCCTGTGCGGCCAAGAAGGATAAAAAAGCCTGGGTTTATCGAATCGCGCGGCCGGACCTGGGCAAAGGCGGAAAGGATTCCCCGGTCAGCTTTGAAAAAATCGATGTGACCGAAGGCGCGCAATATCATCCCTCGGGCCTGGACACAAACGGCCTCTGCCTCTGGGTCGCGGTCGCCGACTATCATCCTGCGCCCGCAGCCTCAACCTTCAAGTGCATCAACCGCAGATATTTTGAAGAGGACCGGGGCATGGAGTTCAAATTCAACGACCACATCGGCACAATTGCCTGCAGCCGGAAATGGATGCTCGCCATCAACTGGGACGCCAAAATTTTTTACCTCGTGGATTACTCCGGCAAGTCCTTCACCAAGGGAGTGAACCGGTCCGGCGCATCCTACCAGGACTGCAAGCACTTTCGCGAGGACCTCTTCATCTGCGCCGGGCCGGCCGGAAAAATCTCCGGAACCGGATACCTGGACCTGCTGGAGATAAGCGACGAGCCAAAGGCCTGGAGCATGAAGCAGCGGGCCGTGGTCAGCAAAACCGGCAGGAAGCTCCTGACCGCGGCCAACGAGGGGATGGCTTTTGAAGGAACCATTTTTTATTTTGTGCCGGATGACCTTCCCAACGCCGTGCTCTACCGGTTTGCCTTCCCGCAATTTTTCGAGTGAAGGCCGCGGTCGGAGACCAATGGCAAAATCCCCAGCCAACCTCCTGAACCAGTCGCTTGAGGACCTGGAAAAATGGATGGCCGTCCACGCCGCGGAGCCGTATCGCGCCCGTCAGGTCTTTGCCTGGCTCTACCAGAAATCAGCAACCGACTTTGAGCGAATGACCGACCTCCCGGCCCCGCTCCGCAAGGAGCTTGCGCAAAATTTTATCGTCTCCATCCCGAAAATCTTGCAGAAGACCGAGGCTGGAGACCGCACATCCAAATTCCTGCTCGAGCTTTCGGACCGGGAAAAAATCGAGGCCGTGCTCATCCCCTCGGCGGAGACCAGGGAAACCACTCTCTGTCTTTCCGTCCAGGTCGGCTGCAAATACGGCTGCGGGTTCTGCCGCACCGCAACCATGGGCTTCAAGCGCAGCCTGGAAAGCGGAGAGATAGTCGGTGAATATCTCGCGGTGAAATCCAGCCTGCCGACCGGATTCAAGATTCATCGGCTGGTGATTATGGGCATGGGCGAGCCGCTGGACAACCTGGAGGCGCTCAAGCCCGCGCTCCAGATTTTTCGCTCCAAGCATGGGATGGGCTGCTCTCCCAGACGCATCACGCTCTCAACCGCGGGGGTGGTCCCGCGTCTTCAGGAAGCCTGGAGCCTGGGATGCAACCTCGCGCTCTCGCTCAATGCCGCGGAAAATGAAAAGCGCAAGCGGCTCATGCCCATCACTCGAAACTATCCGCTCCCGTCCCTGGTCAAGGCCCTGCGCATCCTGGACTTGCGCGCGAGGCAGAAACTTACCATCGAATATGTTATGCTCAAGGCCGTGAACGATTCCATGCAGGACGCGCAACAACTGGTCAAACTCCTGGCCGGGATTGAGGCGAGGGTCAATCTGATTCGCTTCAATCCCTTTCCCGGCTGCTCATTCCGGCCTTCGGACGAGAGGCAAGTGCTCGCTTTCCAGGACCGCCTGCGGCAAGCCGGGTTCCGGTGCTTCATCCGCAAGAGCCGGGGCGCGGAAATCCTGGCCGCCTGCGGCCAGCTTGCCGGGAGGAAATGATGTCCACGCAGTTGCCGCTCATCCTCCTGGTCGTGCTGGCGCCGGCGCTGCTCTTTTTTGCGGCCTGGCTGGTCAAGGCCAGGACCAGGATGCCGCTGGTTGTTCGCCTCCAGAAAATTCAGCCCGAAGACCTGGGAGAGCAGGACGCGGTCCCGGTGCAGGGGGAATATGACAGGGAACTGGAGTCGGTTGGTTTCGAAAAAGTCGGCGACTTTGCGGTGGACGGGTTTGAGTCCCAAGACCCTCGCCGCGTTTACCTTCATCCCGCGGAAAACACCCTGGCCCTGGTCAGTCCCCTGGGCATCGGCTTGAGCAAAAGGCCCCATCTCGAATTCTACACCCGCTTCAATGACCAGAGCAGCTTGAGCACTGACCAGGCCATGGAACCAAACTTCTGGGCCGCGCCTAAAAACCGCGAACTGCAAAGGATGCCCCCCACCCTGCCGGCGACCAGCCTCTGGAAATTGCACCAAGTCCGGCTTAAGCAGCTCAAAGCGCAAAACCGCGCGCCAAGCGCCATTGATAAAAACGCGGTCGATAAAAAAATCGAGCAGGACCAGCAGGAACTGCTCGACTACCAGGCTTCCACCGGGCTGTTTTGGCGGGACCAGGAAAACAATCTTCTCCGCCCGACCTGGAAATTCGCGTTTTATTTTTTGTTCAAAATCATTGACCCCCTGCCCTTTGCGGTCTCGCTGCCGAGATTTTTCATCGGGCTGACCGCTTGCGCGGTTGTTCTTGGCGGATTTTTCATGCTCGCCGGGTGGCAAGGACTGGCGCAATTTTTATACGCCCTTCCCGTCCCACCCCATAAATTGAGATATGCCATAGCCTGCCTGGGAGCTGTGCTCGCCGGAACCCTGGTCGGATATTTGTTTCGAAACCGCGGCGTGCTCTGGGCAGGAGTGGCCGCACTCGCGGAATTTTTCCTGGTCAAAAACGCGTTCCCCAATGCCTATCTCGTGATTCTCATCGCGGCCTTCGCAGGTCTGGTCGGAAACCGAATCACCGAATACAGGCTCACCAAAACCATCACCCGGCTCACCGGTCCTCTGCTCATGCTCCTCGGCCTGATTATCGTCGGCTGGATAATGCTCGAAAAACCCCTCCCCTGAACCGGGGCCAGGTCTTCAATTTTTAGATAAGTTCGATTGCGGACTGATGGGTGGGAGCGCCTTTGCGGTCAAGGTTGCAAGAGTTTGAGTTCAGATTGCGGATCAGGGCTGTGGGGAATTTTCCACCCGGCGCTTGAGCGCGGCAAATTCCGACTCATATCCGGGGCAGAAACTTATGGCGCCGAGAATTTCCCGCGCATCGCTCATTCTGCCCAGGCTCACCAGCATCTGGCTGTAATTGACGCGGGCGATGCAGTTCCCCGGCTTGACCTGCAGCGACTTTTTGAAATAAAATTCCGCGCGCGCAAACTCGCCCTGCCGGTAAAGCATCCGGCCGCAGTTGTCCAGCGCTGACGCATTCTCCGGGTCAGCGTTCAAAGCCATGATATATTCCCGCGCCGCCTGCTCGTAATTGCCGTTCCTCTCCAGCCAGAGACCCAGGTTGTCATGCCCGCGGCTGTGAGCCGGAAACACTCTGACCGTCCGGCCCCAGAGCCGGCCCGGGCTTCGCCATTCTCCGGACCAGCCTGTGGAAAAACCGAACAGGCAAATAAAAATTATTGCCGAGAGCATTATGGCGGTCTTGCGATTTTTTCCCAGGTCATCAACCTGCAAGACCAGCCAGGCCAGCAGAGCAAAAACTGCAATCCCGGCAAGATAAACCCGGGTGATGTTCCCCTCCACCACCAGCGGGACCAGGGAAGAGCTGGGCGAGAGCGCGATGAAAAAAAAGCCGGCGAAAAATCCCGCGGCCTTCCGCCGGTAAACCAGGAGCGCGCCAAAGGCCAGAACCGCGGCCAGAAAAATTATGGCGAGCGCCGAGGCATATGCGCTGACCGGGCTGAACTGCGCCTCCACCGAGGGATGCGCCGGGAAAATGAGCCAGCGGATATAATACGCAACCACGCGCGCCTGGAGCCAGAGATTTTCCGCGACCGGCCGCGGACGCGCCGGGGGGAAAAAGCTGTAGAGGTTCAAGAAATGCCTGACAAGGAAATAGACCGCGGCCGAAATCCAAAAAAGCGCGAGCCAGAAAATAGCTTTGCGCTCCAGTCTCTGAAAGACCCATCCAGCCAGGGTCAGGGTCGCGGGCAGGGTAATCGCCATATCCTTGCAGGCCAGTCCGAGCCAGAAGCCGGCCAGGCTGAAAAGGCCGAGCAAAATGCCCGCGAAATTTTTCGCGCTCCGGGTCATCAGGAGGAAAAGATAAAAGGCGAGCAGATAAAAAAAACCGGCGAAAATCTCGCTCCGGGCGCTGATGTAAACCACCGGCTCCACCCGGCTGGGATGAATCCCGAAAAAAAGCGCAGTCAAAAA
>Ga0315282_10012002_pt1 | contig 13325 bp, 14 predicted proteins | sample YL17G07_20_MG_FD_203693 | JGI IMG/M metagenome (GOLD analysis project Ga0315282, IMG submission 203693) | Sediment microbial communities from Yellowstone Lake, YNP, Wyoming, USA - YL17G07_20 | ecosystem: Environmental > Aquatic > Freshwater > Lake > Sediment | place: USA: Wyoming | collected...
ATCTTATTTTCTTCGGGAGCCGATAAAAAAAGCGGCTCTTCTTCTATTGTAAAGAGTCGCCTGATAAAATCTACCGCTCTTTCTAGCATTTACCACTCCCACCGTGGCTTGATTATATTTTACTGCTTAAGGATAGGTTAGTCAACTATTTTATGTATTTGTCTCCTTATTATCTAAAAAATCATATTCGTTATATAGCCAATAACTACAATCTGAGGCACGGTAATAATGGGGAGCCAGATGGCAACGCGTCTTCCCACATTAGTCCAGAGCAGTCCTATCTCAGTATAATCTGTAGCTACGCCTGCCATCAAAAATACAAAACTATTTCCTAATGCACCTGTTTGCCGGTATATCTCAAAGGCAAGCGGCGAAGACCCTTCTGAGCAAACTTCTATTATAGTGGCTAAACCCAAGGTAACCATTAAACCCGATAATGTCGACCCCATAAATTTATGAAAGAAGTGAACCGGAATATATGCGCCGGCAAAACTGGCGATGAGTATGCCCAATAAAATCCACCACAGGACCATATCAGAAAGCGCTATAGCTCCTTTTACAATACCCTTTAAATCAGTAATTATGGTATTCACCCCAAATCTATAATTTTTTAAACGCAGCTTAAAATCATCTAAAATAGAAAATGTTTGAGATACCTCTATAATATTCTTATTCTTTTCAATAAGGCCCTTATTTTCTAAGAGCATAAATATAAAACCCGTATTAATCGCGATTATTATTGCAGCAATAATAATAAACAAACCCTTAAGCCCAAACAGGCTAATTAACATCACCGTAATCGTAAAGTTAGCCCAGGGACTAGCCAAGAGAAAACTCACTACCGCGGGGTTAGAGGCTCCTTTTTTGTGCAATTGTATAGATAATGCCAGTATTCCATGGCTACAGGCACTCATCAGAAATCCCAAAAACACCGCATTAAATATAGTGGACGGTGACTTTCGGGAGAGAATTTTAGATATGTATTCCCGCGGTACATAATGTTCAATCAGTCCGCCTAAAAACAAGCCCAAAAGTACCGCCCACCAGATTGTCTTTAGATACGAAAGGAATGCTTTACGGAATGGCGCAAGGAAAGGGATAAAAAAAGAGAGTGCTATAAGTAAGATACAGGCGCTGCCTGTAATGAACAATTTATTCTTAAAAAACGGCTTTCTGACAGAAGGATAACAAACCACAGCCTCGCTTATATTTTCTTTTTTTATAAACTTATCTTTACAATGGCTGCTGCAAAAGAAATAGTCTTGACCGTCCTTGGTTACTTTAATAGCTTGCCGTTCATCTACTTCCATCCCGCAGACGGGGTCTTTGGCCATGTTATATACAGAACTATTCTTACTTTCTAAATTTTATTTATGTCTTTAGTAAGAAAATAACTTAAGACGGTCCGGATAACCACTATCGCACCCAAAATACCCAAACTCTGCCAACTGGGAGTAATAATTGTTTTAATAATATCGCTGGCAATAAAAAACTCTAAGGCCAATACCAGATAGCTGCCAAGTTTTATACGGATAGTCTCGTTGGCTTTTAGAGTATCCCCTCTTGACAATAATTCTTTCTTTATGAATTCATACAGAGAAACAATTATCCCCCAAAGAGTAATTAAAGCGCCAATAATATTTAAACTAAAAACTGTAATATTTATAATATTATGAAGAGTATCCATAGCGCATAACCTCCTTTCTTGAATTATTTACTTCCAGACAAACCAAAGAAACAAATACGCTATACTTACCGCGGCAATAGTAAACGGTAGCCCTATTTTCACAAAGTCGCTAAACCTAACGTGGTGCTTCTCTTTACGCAATAAACCTACCGCAACCACATTAGCCGATGCGCCAATCGGTGTTATATTTCCACCGAGCGATGTGCCGATAAGTAATCCAAACAAAAATAACTCCGGACTAGCGCCTAAGGAAGTTGCTACGAGCTTGGCTACGGGTATCATGGCTATTATATAAGGTATATTATCTACAAATGCCGAAAGTAACACAGAAAGCCAAACTATAACTGTATAGGCCAAGAATTTATTCCCCTTTGTATAGTTCGTAATAAGACTGGCGATATCTTCTATTACGCCTGTATACGTAAGACTCCCCACAAGAATAAATATTCCAATCAAAAAGAAAAACGTATGCCAATCCAAATCCTTTATCAGAGAAAGGGACTCTCGATGTTTTAACTCATGCCATATAAGGCCTGCTGCGCCATAAATAAGGCAGATAAAGGCTATTGAATATGTCGGTTTATTTTTAATAAAACTGGATACCGCAAGCGTGGACAGCATAAAAACCAAAAGCCAGGTAGGAAACCAGGTTTTGACCTTAACTTCTTCTATCTGAATAACCGGCTCTTTATATTTTTTAAATAATAAATAGAGGATGTAAAAGGAAGCAATTGCGCCAAGCTCTACTGCAAAGGTTATACCGGGTTTGCCTTTCATCCAGAAAAAATCCACAAAACTCATCCCGCTTGAGAGAGCAAGTATTATACTGGGGCTGTCGCCTATCATTGTGGCGCAACCTTGCAGATTAGAAGAAACTGCTATTCCGATTAAAAAGGGAATGGGATTTGCCTTTAATTTCCTGGCCACCTCAAAGGCAATGGGCGCCACTATTAAAACCGTGGCTACATTTTCCACAAAACTGGAGATAAATCCCGCCAGGATGCATACAGACAATAATGCCATGCCTACGTTTTTTGACCTATCTACAAGTTTTGTGGCTAAATACGCGGGAACTCCTGAAAATATAAAAAGCCCGGATAAAATCATCGTCCCTAAAAATACACCTAAGACGTTATAATTGATGCTTGAAATTACCTGCGTAAGATTAATCGCGCGGCTAAATAAAAGTAAGCCTATCGCGCTACCTAAAATTACAAAAGGGTGTCCCTTTTTTGACATCAGCAATACATAGGTAATAAGAAATACCGTTACTACCAATAATTTCATTTTAGTAAATCCTCAGCCAATTTTTTACCCGACAGCAACATCCCGCCAAAAATAGGGCCCATACGCGGGCCGCCGAATACGGCATTGGCGCTCATCCCACAGACATAAAGACCGACTGAGACTTCCTTTGAATTCTTGACGATGGTATCTTCTGCCACTTCCGCCCACATCGATTGCTCACCCATAACTCTCCCGGTCTTAGTTTTAAGTTTTATTCCGGATTTTCTTTCCGCAATACGCGCCACCTCCGCAGCGTGACCGGTAGCATCAATTACAGACCTTGCCTTTATCGTAATCGGATCAACATGCAGATTAGCTATTTCTACTGCCGTCCAGTTTAAAACCAAGCCGCATATACGGCCTTTCCTAATCATTACATCTTCGGCGCTGAGCAGATTAAAAATTTTCACTCCCGCCTTAACTGTTTTTGAACAAATGGTTGAGACCGATTCTATCGAATCGGCCAGGTAATAACCCTTTTCATAAATTCTGGTTTTGATGCCAAATTCATCCATAATTTCTTTGGCTTTCTCCTGGACTACTATCTCATTAAACATTATCCCGCCGCCCCACATACCGCCGCCTACGGATAACTTTCTCTCAAAAATAACAACATTCTTGCCTGCCTTAGCCAAATAATAACCGCAACACATACCAGCAGGACCAGCGCCTACAATCGCTACATCCACATCCAGGGCTTTGACCAGTTTGTCTTTGTAAGACTCAATTATTGCCCTTGAAATCTTGATCTCATCTAATTGCATATTTAACCCTCCGTATCTTTTAATGTAATTTTCTTTGCGCCTTTCTTAACCATCTCTTTGATTGCACATTCAGAGTCCTGCGGCTTTAAGTTAACCCCTTTTATTGCATCCATTAGCAGCTTCACTTTAAAGCCGTTCTTTAATGCGTCTATCACTGAAGATTTAACGCAGTAGTCAGTAGCTAAACCCCCTATATAAATTTCTTTTACTCCCAAGACCTTTAATAAATTCGGGAAACTCATACCGCTGGCATCTTCTGCCTGAAAAACAGAGTAACTATCTTTTTCTGGATCCATTCCTTTATATAACAAAATTGCCTCTTTGGATAATTTAAGTTTAGGATGAAATTGCGCGCCTTTGCTGTTATAGATACAGTGCGCCGGCCAGAGTCCGCCAAAGTCTTTAAAATGCTTGGTCTTTATGGGGTGCCAGTCGCGGGAAGCAAAAACCGGTAATTTCTTTTTTGAAAAATTTTTTATATATTTATTTAAACCGGGTACAATCTTATCGCCTTCCGGCACGCCTAAGGAGCCTCCCGGACAAAAATCATTCTGCACATCTACTATCAATAACGCTCTCTTTGTCCTCATGTCCATACCTAGTTAGGGACTAAACGCTATATCCAATATCATCATGACCACAAAACCGATGATGGTACCCATAGTGGCTAAATCAGGGTGGCCTCCCCGTTGCGACTCCGGGATTATTTCTTCAACGATGATAAAAAACATTGCGCCTGCGGCAAAGGCAAGAGTATACGGCAAAATGGAATGTACCAGAATAACAGCTGCTGCGCCGATAACACTGGCAACCGGCTCAACTATCCCGGATAACTGCCCATACCAAAAACTTTTCAGTGACGAAATGCCTCTGCGACGCAACGGCAGGGAAACCGCTAATCCTTCCGGAATGTCCTGAATCCCGATACCTACGGCTAAAGCTATCGCTGCCTGTAAAGTAGCGGCGGGAGAACCTACGACAATAGCTCCAAAGGCGACTCCTATTGCCAGCCCTTCAGGGATATTATGGAGTATCATCGCTAACATCAACAAAGTTGAACGCCTCCAAGGAGTCTTTATGCCTTCTGCTTTTTCTATAGGAAAGTCGAATTCCAAATGCGGCAAAATTCTATCAATTATTCTCAAAAAAAACCCACCCAAAAGAAAACCTATGGATAGCGTAAGCCACGGTATCAAATTTCGGGACTTAGCTATTGCCATCGCCGGAGCAAGCATAGACCAATAAACCGCAGCAGACATCACGCCAGCCGCAAACCCGAGCATCACATCGAGCAATTTCCGGTTTATTTCTTTGGCTAAAAACACAGCTGCAGCTCCAAACGCAGTCATTCCCCACGTAAACAATCCGGCAATGAAGGCTTGTATAATAGGATGAATGTTTTTTAAAAGATTTTCCATATTTTATAGAACTTTCAGTTAAATAAGCCCGGTGAAACCGCATTACAAAAAGCACACCTTCCGGATTTTATATTATACTCTAAAATACTAAATACTTCTCTTTTAATCAATAGTTTTTTACAGCCTGGGCAATAAGTATCGTTTCCGAAACCTACGACATTACCTACATATATATAGGTAAGGCCGCACCTTTCACCTATCTCTTGCGCCTTCTTAAGCGTTGCCTCGGGTGTTGGGCCATAGTCTGTAAATTTATAATCCGGATGAAAGCGAGAAACATGCCAGGGCATATTTTTATCCACGTCGGCAATAAATTGAGCGATACCGGTTAGCTCTTCTTCGGAATCATTTTCACCCGGCACAACCAAAGTGGTCACCTCAACCCAAATCCCTAATTCGTGCATCAGTCTAATAGAATTTAATACTGGTTGAAGAGCGCCACCGCAATTTTTTTTGTAAGAAGCGTCTTTAAAAAACTTAAGGTCTACATTCGCAGCATCCAGATACGGTTTTATCATTAGAAGGCACTCTTTGGTCATATAACCGTTCGTGACAAAGTTATTATAAAGGCCCTCTGTTTTGGCAAGTTTTGCAGTATCCAAAGCGTACTCAAAGAATATGGTGGGCTCAGTATAAGTATAAGAAATACTCTTACACTTATTCTTTATTGCGGCCCTAACGATATCCTCGGGATTAACTTCCTCTGTACCCAAATCAACTCCATCTCTGATTGTGCTTTGAGAGATTTCCCAATTCTGACAGAAACCGCAGCGGAAATTACAGCCGATGGTAGCTACAGAGAAACTGCTTGAGCCGGGGAAAAAATGGTAGAGCGGCTTCTTCTCAATAGGGTCAATATGCAAAGCGCAAGGCCGGGCGTAGACATAGGTGTAAAGTAGGCCATCGATATTTTGTCTTACACCGCAAATACCAAATTGCTGATTACTTATACGGCAATAATGGCTGCAGAGATAGCATCGAACTGACCTATCCTCTATTTTCTCATAAAGCAGGGCTTCTTTCATCCCGCCCTTCCTTTCCTATTTACCCAACCCTTCGTTAATTTTTTTAATGCATTAATCGTAGGAAGGGCGGGGTTCATACTTTCAGATTATCAATTTCTGCAGAATTAATGGGCGGGGCTTTAAATACTTTGTTTCCTTTTTCAGAAACCCTTTTATAAAATATGTCTGCGCTGTTTGAGCCGTTTAAATCGCAATAACGACAGGTTATGCCGCAAGAGAGCCTAATCAACTCCTCATTAAATTCGCCCCTGCCCAGAGAAGTCGGGCCGGCTAATTCTTCTGGGGGCATAAATAAATAATCATTTTCTTGGGCTAAATTAACCAGCTCCCCATTCTCCCTTTCATCGCGGCCTACCACCAATTTTGTATCAGGGCTGAGCCTAAAATGTCTGCCGATTTTTAACAACTCTACGTTATCAAGATTTAACCCCCCGTGTTTTAAAAGGTCTCTGGTCTTTTTGGAAAATTGCGGGTCAGTCAACAAACAGCCGCCTGCAGGCTGAGGATATTCTTTGATACCAAAGGTTCCGGCTAATTCTATCTGAGGCCTGCGGCCACGTCCGCTAAAACTCAAAAGCTTCTCTCTCTTAACCCAACCTTCTCTTTCCGGGATGGTCTCTGAGAGAAGTTTCGCCGAAAGAGGCCGCAAAACCAAACCCTCTAAGCCCGAATTTTTTGCAATAGCGTCTAAAGCCTGTTTATGCTGGGACATCGGTCGCTGTCCCAGGACTTCGCCAGTGACAATAAATTTTACACCGGATTGCTCCATAATTGCTTTTGCCTTACTTAACATAAGAATTTTACAATCTATGCAGGGATTCATATTTGCGCCAAAACCGTGCTGAGGACTTTTAAGCAATTCTAAAAAATCATTGCCGATATCCGCGGTTTTTAATTCTTCCTGCAAGCTATCTTCTACCAAAGAATTTATTTTATTCTCTTTGGAAGACATCTTTATATTCCTATGGCAAAAGGGAATCTTAAAATTCAAGGGCACTATATTAATACCCTCTTCCTTAATTAACCTTGCGGCTAAAATACTGTCCAGGCCCCCTGAGATTAAGGCAATCGCTTTCATTTTAGGGAAATGCTTTTTTAAGGTAATTAATGACTCTGAATCTTCCTGGTTAAAAAGATGAATAGGATGCCGCACAAGAAGGCTAACATCGAAGATGCGCTCTTTTTTAATTCGGGTTGTTTATGTAATTCAGGAACCAAGTCGCAGGCGGCAATATAAATAAATCCTCCTGCGGTAAAAGGTAAAAGAAAAGGAGAAAAATTTTTAATATTTACTGAGATGAAATACCCGGCTATCGTCCCCAAAACACAGGTAAGCGCAATGATAAAATTACAAGAAAGCGCCTTGATTTTACTGAAACCTCCATAAATCAAAACTGCAAAATCACCGATCTCCTGCGGGATTTCGTGAAAAATTATGACTAATGTGGTAATAATGCCAAACTGGATATTTACGATAAAACTGGCACCAATGACTAAACCATCAGTAAAATTATGTATCCCATCTCCTATGAGATTAAGATAGGTAAAGGCATGAATATCGCAAACCCCGTTATGACAGTGGCGCCAATGTAAATATTTCTCCAAAATAAAGAAAAATACAAATCCTAAAATAAGATAAGAAAAAATTATATGACTCTCTGCCTGTTCTAAAGCCTCCGGCAAAAGGTGTAAAAATGCGCCTCCGATTAATCCACCCGCGGCAAACCCGATTAACAAAACCAATATTTTCTTAAGCCACGCCTCTTTGAATAAAAGGCTGAAAATACCGATTAAAGAAATTAGGCTAACTACTATGCTTGCGCCAATAGCCCAGAGAAAGTTTATCATTTTGGAATTCCTTTATCTTTTAGGAAAATCTTAAGATAGGATTATGATTTATATTATCATAAGGATTAAATGAGGACAACTGATTTTATTTTCTGTATTATACGGAAGGCAAATATAAGGGGTAAAATCTATTTAAATACCTAAAGCCATAACAAACGCGCCTGTCAAAGCAATGACTAAACCTGCCAAGGCAAGGAAATACCCTTCAACGATACAAAAAATAATTTATAGGAAAGGTTATTTTATTTAGGCAATTACTTTAAAAACTTTATCTCCGGGATGGACCTTTTGGGAAACTTTTACACCTATAGCGTCTCCTAATCCTGCCTCAGATACAGTTGCGTGTTCTATCTGCATAGAATCTATATTTTGCGTAAAATCTGAGGTGTGTCCTTTAATGTGAATGCTCTCGCCTACTTTTAGATTATCTGAGAGTTCGATTATGCCCACGCTTATATTACCATAATAATGGGTAATTTTACCGATTTCTTTCTCTGGCATACCCACCTCCTTCGCAATAGCGAACACCGGCCAATCCTATATGGCCGGGTGTTATACGCAGTAAGTGGAACATACCTCGCCCAAATTGATGGGCGAGTATGCGCTTTCTGCGCTATACCTTGCCCAAATTGATGGGCGAGTATTCGCCTTCTGCGCTATACCTTGCCCAAATTGATGGGCAAGTATTCGCCTTCTGCGTTACCAGCCTATCCGCCCCAGGAGGGGGCGCACTCGGCAATCGCCTCACAAGGGGCGCACTTTGCCTTCCAATAGGCAAAGGTGCCTTTTTTGCCGAGGTGCATTAAGGCCGGGGGTTTTAAAGTTGAATGCGATTGCCTAGCCCAAACAAGGCTTCCTGCCCTTATTAGCCCGCTTTGAACGCCAGTTAAGTTTACCTCTACGTTTACGTTTACCCATTAATGAGCCCACAACTTACGTAACACGAGGTGCGACGTAAGTTGTTTGGGCGAATTAATGGTTGCCGCTTTGTACCCAAAGTGGCAACCATAAGTTCGCACATATAAGTTATGTCGATTAGCCAAGCAATAGCTATCTCCATAACTTATGTGCTCACTTAATATTTATAATAATTTGCCGGTACGGCTTGAGACATATAACGCACTGCCTCAATGATGCAGATGCGAATCGCTTTTTCCATTGGCGTGTTACTATAAGCGGATAAACCTCCGCCTAAGGCCCAACTCCCAAAAAATCCAGCCATTAAGCCACCTGCAATATCAGAAGCCTGACCCTGAACCCTCGTTGCTGCCAGAACCTCTGAAGTAGAAGTATCCACAATACGTATATCCAGGGCCATATGCGCTTTGTTTAAAGCCGCTCCTAACAAGCCGCCCAATACGCCGCTACCTACGCCGCCTCCGCCGCCAATGCCGACATTACCGCCAGATGCCTGTGGTTCAAATTCAGTTACAGCAGCAGTAATAATTAAATCTGCGGTTTTAATTTTTCCTCTTTGAGGCCCGCCTGCTCCCTGCTGGGCAGCTCCTGAAGCAGATAATTCCTGTTCCTGCATCACTGCATTTAATGCCTGACGCTCAACCACCGAAAAACGATTACTATTTATAAGCGCGGTTACTAACATCTCGCGCAAGCCAGAACCGATTTCGCCAGTGGCTTTTGCTGCCTTAACTTCGAAATCCGCTATCGCAATACGCGCCTTAGGGCCAGAATAAGGCGGGAGCGGCGCAGCGCCAGCAGTATTATCAACCTGGGCAGTGGGCTGCGTCATTTGCTGCAATGCGGCACAACCTACTAAACCTATAACTAATAATCCACAACCCACAATTCCTAATAACTTCCTTGCCATCTTATTTACCCCCCTCTTTATTTAATGCATCTATTATCTTGACTGCCAATTCACTACCAGCATTACTTAATGCCTCCCTGCCGCCAGTAATAACATCCATATGCGCTGAATTTCCCGAGGCATCCAGATAGACGATTACCCTGCCATCTTTGACGCGGATAAGTTTGGCAGAAACATTAGAAAAACAAGAGCGCATATTCGACTGCGGTACATTTGCGCCGCTAGATGCCACTGCCTTTCCAAAAACTACATAATCTGCCTTGGATAGGTTACCCAATTTTACAGATTCGCCCTCAGATAAGCTTAGCTTGCGAAACGCGGGTTTCTGTTTGATAATCTTATTTATATTTGACGGCTCAAGGACCTCATAACCTCCCTCGATTAATTTCTGGGCAACGGTTGCCTCTACAGTAGATAAATCAATTTCGCTTGCCCACCACGCACGTTGCGGCCCTTCGATATTCTGCTCAGAGATAAGCAGAATAACCTTTGATTTTGTTTCTTTAGCGAAGACGGATGCCATGCTCAAAATGATTATAAAGACAACCATAATATTTTTTTTCACTTTGCCTCCTTTAGCTAAGTATAATTTAATACAGTAATTTTATAATATAAAAAGGCCGCGGTCAAGTTAAAAAAACTCATTTGTTAAGCTACAGTATCTTCAAAAGATCTGAAATTCTATTGATAATACGGTGGGGTTTCTCTTTTTGAATCTCATCCCTTGTGCTTGAGCCGGTTGAGACGATGATAGTTTTTACTTTAGCGCGCTCACCAGCTTGGGCATCTATAACCATATCGCCGACATAAATCGTTTGATCAGGACCTTGAGAAAACCTCCGCATAATTTTATTGAGAATTTCTGGATGGGGTTTGATGTGTTTTAATCTATCTGCACAAAGAATATAGTCGAAATATTTCTCTAATTTCAAGTGCCTAATTAAAATCAAAGAAAATCTGGTAGGACGATTACTAGCTATGGCAAGTTTATAGTCTTTATTTTTCAGGTAAGTTAACAGCGCCTTTACTTTAGGAAATAACCGCGAACCTTTCATTAAAGCCGTTCTGTGGTGTCTGCGGTAGATTAAAAGTGCTTTCTTTAAATCTTTTAAATTTATAAATGGCCTTAAGAGATTCTCGTCTCCCCGGCCCACTGCCCGGCGAATAGTTAACGAACTTTGAGGCGGATAATTTAACTGACGCATCGTATAATTAAAACTGGCAGTTATCGCAGCATATGCGTCTAATAATGTTCCGTCTAAGTCAAAAATAATAAGCCTGATATCCTGCATATCAAGTGAAGACGCAATTTACGGAATGAAATGAACGTAAATTGTGTCTGAATTTACCCCCACCGTTTAGTTTCGTTTTGCTTCGCTTCACGAAACAAAACGAAACAGTGGGGGTTAATTCGCGCATATAACTTACGCTCCTGATTTTCCCTGCCTTTTCTCAATGGGAAAATCAAGTCGCGTAAGTTATGCGCTCATTAAAATAACCAAGGCAGGGTTTAAAACCCTGCCTCTGTTTTTGACTGGAAAAAACGAGACTTATAAACTAAATGTATTATTCTTGTATTATCTGAGCGGGTTCTGTCGCAGTCGAATTTGCTTCGGGAGCTTTCTCTTGATTAACCTCTGCCTCTTCGACTTTTTCTATGCTTATATTTTTAGCGATATTCTTTCCTTCTGGGCTAACTATATAATCAATACTTACGGTATCCTGTGGCTTTATTTCATCTATAGATTTGACATTCTCATAAATGGTCTTCTCATCCACATTGATAGCCACCTCTTTCTCCAGGTCCGCATCGTAATCAAGGTATTTAACCAAAATCTCACTTTTCTGAATATCTACTAAAACTACCTCGCCCCAAATCCATTGCGTTTCGGCTTCAGGAGGATTTGTAATCTGTTCTGTAATCTTAATAGGCTCTGGAGCCGGAGTTGCCTCTTCTTCTGATGCCGCAATAACGAAGCTTAAATTTAAGAAAAACAAACAAATACTTATTATTAAAATAACGCCTGCTCTGTGTTTCATTTATGCCTCCTTTTTAAATGATTACACAGATTTTTTCCCGTCTGCGACGGGATCCCGCCCACTCTTAAGAATAGCTTGGCGGGAAAAAAGATTACACAGATTACTGCCGTTGTTAATTTAATCTGTGTAATCCCTGCCTGCCGGCAGGCAGGTGCTTTTATAATCTGTGTAATCAAATTTACTTTTTATAGTATGTCTCTTTAAATTGAAACATAACTTATCATAATTTAAGAGAGTTGTCAATATAGTATACTTAATTATTATAAATTTTTAACGGTAAATTGGTAAAGCTAAAAGTGCAATCCAGACAACAACGGTTGTAATTATACCCACGGTAAGACCCACCCAGAACCAACGGAAAAAGGTCATATGGATATTCTTCTCTTTCTCTAAGATCCCCAAGGCAACGATGTTGGCGGTTGAGCCAACCATAGTGATATTTCCTCCGAGACACCCTCCGAATAACAACGCCCACCACAGAGGCTGCAGCGCAAAACCCAATTCTTTAAAACTCTGTATAATGGGTATAAACGCGGCTACCAAAACCACATTATCTAAAATACTTGAACCAATGGAACTCATCCAGAGGATAGTTCCAGTAAGCACGGAAGGACTATGTTTTACTACCTCAAGTAATTTTTTGGCAAGCACATCGGTTGCGCCTGTATATTTTAGAGTCCCTGCCTGCGCAAAGAGAAGTAAAAAGAAAAGGAGCGTCCACCACTCTACGTCCTTTTCAATATACTCCCTCGCCCTCCTCCATTTCCAAATCATCACCGCGCCGCTTGAAAGCAACGGCATGGTAAGCAGAATAGTGTTGGGTTCTAAATTCCAAAGAAGCTCCAGGCGATGGTGAAGCGAGATAAAAAATAGCGTTGCTCCGAAAATTGCCAGGCTTATCTTTAATTCTTTCTCCGGAGGAACCGAAATAAGCTTCGTGAGCATGTCGTTGTAACCAAATTTTTTTATTCTATGGTCGAGTTCCGATAAAGCTCTCCTGTACCAGAACTTCAAAATCAGAATCGTAACCGCAAGGCATAACAACATCACGGGAAACGCTTTGATGATAAAGTCTTCAAAAGTAAGGCCCGATTTTGCGGCAATGAGTATGCCGATGGGGTTGCCTAAGGCAGTGCCGCTTGAACCTATATTAGTAGCTAAAACTGAAATTATCAGAAACGGCGCAGGCTCAACCTCAAAGTAATCACAGATTTCAAATACCGCTGCCACAATAAAGATAATGGAAGTTACTTCATCTATGGCACAGGATAGCAGTGCCGAGATAACCGCAATTAAAATCAGGAACCTGGTGGCGGTAATATTTTTTATACGCAAGATTAAACTTACAATCCAGGCAAAGAAACCCGTATCCTTTAAAAGCCCCACTAGAACCATCATACCCACAAGAAAAAGAATAACATCTAAAGA
>Ga0315282_10012003_pt1 | contig 13324 bp, 11 predicted proteins | sample YL17G07_20_MG_FD_203693 | JGI IMG/M metagenome (GOLD analysis project Ga0315282, IMG submission 203693) | Sediment microbial communities from Yellowstone Lake, YNP, Wyoming, USA - YL17G07_20 | ecosystem: Environmental > Aquatic > Freshwater > Lake > Sediment | place: USA: Wyoming | collected...
TCTTATCTGCCATTCGTCTGCCTAATCTATTAATTATCAGAATCCAAACACATCGTCAAACCCGCGGCCGGGAACGGGCCGCCCGGGCGCCGCGGACGCCGGTCGTTGACAACCGCGGAATCCTTTGTTATAAAAAAACCCCGAGGCGCGACGGGCGCGTGTTCGCCGGCCGGAAGAAGGTTTTCGTTGCTCCCGACCCGCGGCGGACAGCCCTCATAATTCATTATTAAAAGGAAGAGAGCGATGAAGATCCACGAGTACCAAGCCAAACAGATCCTGGCCCGCTACGGAGTCCGGATCCCGCGCGGCGAAGTGGCCGACACGCCGGCGGCGGCCCGGGCGATCGCCGAACGGCTCGGCTCCCGCGTCGTGCTCAAGGCCCAGATCCACGCCGGCGGGCGCGGCAAGGGCGGCGGCATCAAGCTCGCCGGTTCGCCGGCCGAGGCCGAGCGCCTGGCCCGGGGCATGATCGGCATGACCCTGGTCACGCCGCAGACCGGGCCGGAGGGCAAGACCGTCCAGCGGCTGCTCGTCGAGGAAGCCCTGGAGATCGGGCGGGAGCTCTATCTCGGCTTCGTCATCGACCGGGCCCGCGAGGCCGCGGTGGTCATGGCCTCGACCGAGGGCGGTGTCGAGATCGAAAAGGTCGCCGCCGAAAAACCGGAGGCGATCTTCAAGGAATACGTCCATCCCGCCACGGGGCTTCAGGCCTTCCAGGCCCGCTCCCTGGCCTTCCGCCTCGGCCTCGCCGGGGGGACCCACAAGCAGGCCGTGAAATTCATCGCCGATCTGTACAAGGCCTTCGAAGGAACGGACGCCTCGCTAGCCGAGATCAATCCCCTGCTCATCACCAAGCAGGGCGACGTCCTGGCGCTCGACGCCAAAATGAACTTCGACGACAACGCCCTCTCCCGCCATCCCGACATCCAGGCGATGCGCGACCTGGCCGAGGAATCGCCGCTCGAAGTGGAGGCTTCGAAATACAGCCTGAACTACATCAAGCTCGACGGCGACGTGGGCTGCATGGTCAACGGCGCCGGCCTGGCCATGGCCACGATGGACATCATCAAGTACGCGGGCGGGAGGCCCGCCAATTTCCTGGACGTGGGCGGCGGGGTCACCGAGGAGGCCGTGACCAACGCCTTCAGGATCCTCGTCTCCGACCCGGACGTCAAGGGGGCGCTCATCAACATCTTCGGCGGCATCGTCCGCTGCGACCTCATCGCCAACGGAGTGGTCAAGGCGGCCCGGGATCTCGGCACCAAGATCCCGGTCGTGATCCGGCTCGAGGGGACGAACGTCGACCGGGGGAAAGCCATCCTCAAGAAATCGGGACTGGCCTTTCACTCCGCCGACGGCATGAAGGACGCGGCGGAAAAGATCGTGGCCCTGGTCGGATAGCGAAGGAACGAGGAGACCGATATGAGCATTCTTATTGATGAAAAAACGCGGGTCGTCGTCCAGGGCCTCACCGGCAGCGAAGGCACATTCCATGCCCAGCGCATGATGGAATACGGGACGCGCGTCGTGGCCGGCACGACGCCGGGCAAAGGCGGGACGACTCACCTGGGCGTGCCCGTTTTCAACACCGTGGCCGAGGCCGTCCGGGCCGAGGGGGCGGACGCAGCGGCCATCTTTGTCCCGCCATTCGGCGCCGCCGACGCCATCATGGAATCGGCGGACGCGGGCCTCCGCCTCATCGTCTGCATCACCGAGGGCATCCCGACCTTCGACATGATCCGGGTGAAAACGTTCCTCCGGGACAGGCCGGCGGCCCTCGTCGGGCCGAACACGCCGGGCGTCATCTCCCCGGGCAAGGCGAAGATCGGCATCATGCCCGGCCACATCCACAAGCGCGGCTCGGTCGGGATCATCTCCCGCTCCGGCACGCTGACCTACGAGGCCGTCCAGCAGGTGACGCGGCAGGGCCTCGGTCAATCCACTGCGGTGGGCATCGGCGGCGACCCGATCGTTGGGCTGAAGTTCGCGGATCTGCTGAAGCTGTTCAAGGACGACCCGGAGACCGAGGCCGTCATCCTCATCGGCGAGATCGGCGGGTCGGCCGAGGAAGAGGCCGCCGTCTACATAAAAAAGGAATTCGCCAAGCCCGTCGTCGGCTTCATCGCCGGGCAGACCGCGCCGCCCGGCCGGAGGATGGGGCACGCCGGCGCCATCATCGCCGGCGGAAAAGGAACGGCCCGGGAGAAGATGGACGCCCTCCAGGCCGCCGGCGCCCACGTCGCCGTCACCCCGGCCGAGATCGGGTCCAAGCTCCGGGAGGCCTTATCCCGGAGGGCCTGACCCGCCTTCCTCGTCTTCCTCGAGGGCGGCCAGGGCCCGGGTGACCAGGTTGCGGATATCGGCGGGCAGGAACGGTTTGGGCAGGAAGTCGAAAGCGCCGATATGCATGGCCTGGAGCGTGTTCTTCATCGTCGGATAGCCCGTGACCATGATGACCTGAGCCGAAGGTCTCCTGGTTTTCAGCGATTTGAGGAGGTCCAGGCCGCTGAGGCCTGGCATCATCAGGTCGACGACCATCACGTCGTATTTCTTCTTCTCCTCCATCCGGAGCGCCTCTTCCCCGCTCACGGCGATATCGATGTCGTAGGCGTCGCAGACGAGGGCCTTCCGGATGCTCTTGCAGACCGTGATTTCGTCGTCGACGACCAGGATTTTCTTTTTCGCGGAATCCGTCATGATGAAACCTCCTCTCGTTCGGGCTCCTCGCCCGTCTCCTCCAGGGGGATCCGGACGGTGAACGTCGACCCCCGTCCGACCTCGCTCCGGACTTCGATCGTCCCGCCCCGCTGGCGGACGATCCCGTAGCTCACGGCCAGGCCCAGCCCCGTGCCGAGGCTCTTGGTGGTGAAGAACGGGTCGAAGAGTTTGGGGATGTTGTCCCTGGGGATCCCCACGCCGGTATCGGTGAAAACGATTTCGATTCCCGTGCCGTCGCGGCTGAGCCGGCTCGTGATGCGAAGCGATCCGCCGTCGGGCATCGCCTCGCAGGCGTTGATGGTCAGGTTCGAGAAGACCTGCTGGATCTTGTTCTTGTCGAGGTTGATCGCCGGCAGCGACCGGTCAAGGTCCCTTTCGATCCGGATGTTCCGGACCGAGGCCTGCTTCTCATGAAGCTGGACGGTCCGCTCGATGATTTCGTTGACGTCCGCCCGGACCGTCGTGGCCGGCGTCTGCCGGGCGAAATTGAGCAGGCCGCTCACGATCTGGGCGCAGCGGGCCGCCTCTTCGGCGACGAGAGTCAGGGGTTCCCGCGCCTCGCTGCCGTCCCCGGTTTCCTCGAGCAGGAGATGGGTGTTGAGCATGATGGACGTCAGGGGGTTGTTGATCTCGTGGGCGACCCCGGCCGCCATCTTGCCCAGGGAGGCCAGCTTTTCCGACTGGATGAGCTGGTCCTGGGCCTCGCGGAGCTGGTGCGTCCGTTCCTCGACCCTCCGCTCGAGCGTCCGGCCCCACTGGGTCAGGTCGTCCCGGGCGCTGTGGAGGTCCTCGGTCATCCGGTTGAACGCCTGGGCCAGCTGGCCGATCTCGTCCCGCCCCCCGATCCCGATACGGTGGCTGAGGTCGCCCCGGGCGATCCTGTCCGCGGCCTCGACCATGACGGCGAGCGGCCGCGTGATCTGCCGGGCGACGAAGGCCAGCAGCCCCAGCAGGAAGAGGGTGCACAGGCCGGCCAGCCCGGCGAACGTCGCCATGACCCGGTTGCGCAGGTCGATGTACGGCTTCTCCAGCATGCCGACGTAGAGCATGCCGATGATCCGTCCTTCGATGTCCCGGATCGGTTCGTAGGCGGTGATGTACCAGGCCGTCACGACGAAGGCCCGGCCGACGTAGGAGGCCCCCCGGCCGAGCACGGCCTCGTTGACCTCGCGCGAGACGCGGGTCCCCACGGCCCGGTTTCCCTTGTCGTCCAGGACGTTGGTCGAGATCCGCAGGTCGTGCTGGAACAGGGTCGCCGTGCCGATGTCGTGGCCTTTGTACTTTTCTCCCTTGAAGACGATGTCCTTGACCTGGTCGACGAGCTCGTAGTTCCTGTTGAAGAGGAGTCCGGCGTAGATGACGCCGAGGAGCGCGCCGTTCTCGTCCTCGACGGGCGAGGCCGACTTCAGCATCATACCGTTCTCCTCGTGATCCTCGGAGCGCTCGACGGCCTTGGGCGTCGGGATAAACTTGAAGTAGGCCTGTTCGGCCAGGTCGGGCCCCTCCTTGAGAAGCTCGGCCCGGGAGACGATCACGGTCCCGGACGTCGGCCGGCCCTCCAGGGCGCGGGAGACGAACGGGTCGCCCGATTCGTCGTCGCCGGTAACATCGGGGCGCCGGGCGCGGACGACGACGCGGCCGCGGCCGTCCGCAACAGTCAGGATGTCCAGGCCGAATTGACGCCGAGTTACCTCGAGCTCGGCGGCAACGCCTTCATAACGGCCGGACTGGAGCGCAGCCCTGAGGAACTTCCGATGAGCACTGAGCCAGATGATATCGCGGATGCTGTTCGATTTTTCGTGATAGACCATCCAGGCCGAGGCCAGGTCGTGCCGGACCTTGGCTTCGGCCTGGGAGATGATCGTCGCGTGCTCGAGCCGCGTCCCGATGAAGAGAGAGACGATCCCGCCGATCGCGATCACGACGAGGAAGCTCAGGATGAGCTTGAAGCGGAGCGGCATGTCGTGAAAGCGCCGAACGATTCCCCGGTTCGACATCGTTTCTCCCGCGTTCACAATAGCACCGCCCTCCGATGCCTGTCAATCCGATGCCGTCTAGAAGCCTCTCCCAATCCGTGATCTTAAAAGGGGCTGGAGAAAAGGATGGGGGGGGAGAAGCTGACATGCCGTCTTGACAATTTTCACACCCGTTCATATAGTGGTATCTTACGGTAGATAAAAATCCAGAAGAGACGAGGACACGCCGAGAATGGACAAGACCGAAAAACTTAAAGACGGCACGGACGTGACGATCCGGAGGATCGGACCGGAGGACATCGACCCGCTGATGGATTTCTACCTGGCCCTCCCTCTCGAAGATAGGAAATACCTCAAGTTCGACGTCACCGACCGGAAGGCCGTGGCCAAGAGGCTCCGCCGGGTCGAAAGCGGCGACGACATCCGGATCGCAGCCGTGCACGGGGGCGTGATCGTCGCGAGCGGGGCCCTCGAGCTCTCCGGCGAGGCCTGGAGCAAGCACCAGGGCGAGATCCGGGTGATCATCGCCCGGCCATTCCAGCAGCGGGGGCTGGGGACGATCATGATCCGCGAGCTCTACTTCATCGCCGTCCAGAACAACCTGAAGACAATCGTCGCCAAGATGATGCGCCCCCAAACCGGCGCCCAGAAAATTTTCCGGCGGCTCGGCTTCCGGGACGATTCGCTCATGCCCAACTTCGTCAAGGACATCAAGGGCGAATCCCACGACCTGATCGTGATGACCTGCGACGTCAAGGACCTGTGGAAGCAATTGGACCGTCTGTTCAGCGAATCGGACTGGCAGCGCTGCCGCTGATCCACAAATAATCGTTGACAAGTTTTCCGGCTTTTCTGTAATTTAGGCCCTTCATGGAGCGAAACAGGGAAACGGCCGAATGCGGCCGAGAACCATATTTTTTATTCCGTCCGTCCTTCCCCCCGATCCCGATCCCGTCGAACCTGTCCCGTAAATGGAGCCTGCTCTGATGCCGAAGCCGGACGTTGTCCAGCTCGTCGTCGCCAAGTACCACGCTCAAAAGCGGGCCCTGATCCCGATCCTGCAGGACATCCAGGAGGCCTGCCAGTGGCTCTCATCCGAAACACTGGCCGAGGTGGCCCGCGAGCTCGACATTCCGGTCGCGCACGTTTGGAGTGTCGCCACCTTCTACAAGTCCTTCAGCCTGAAGCCCCGCGGCCGCCACGTCTGCACGGTTTGCATGGGGACGGCCTGCCATGTCCGGGGAGGCGCGGCGGTCCTGGAGCATTTCGAGCGCAAGCTCGGGATCCGCGCCGCCCAGACGTCGGCCGACGGAGAATACACCCTGGAGCGCGTCAACTGCCTGGGCGCCTGCGCTCTGGCCCCGCTCGCCGTCGTCGACGGCCGGTATTACGGCCAGATGAACGAGATCAAGGCCAACGCCGTGCTGGAGACGATCAAGAAGCCGGAGGGAGCGGCGCGAAAACCCGATCAGAAGGCCTCGTCATGATCCTGAAGATTGTCCGCCGGGAAACGGCCGCGGAGCGACGGCCCGGAGGAGCCCTTTGAAACAGTACCGCACTCACCTGCTCGTCTGCGCCGGGACGGGGTGCGTGTCTTGCGGCTCCTTCTCCCTCAAAGAGGCCCTGGAGAAGGAGATCGCCCGGTGGGGGCTCGGGGACGAGATCCTCGTCGTGGCCACGGGCTGCAACGGGTTCTGCGAGAGGGGTCCGATCGTCATGGTCCATCCGGAGGGCATCTTCTACCAGCGCCTCAAGGTCGAGGACGTGCCCTTCCTCGTCGAGGAACACCTGGTCAAGGGACGCCCGGTCCGGAAATTCATGTACGTCCCCCCCGCCGAGGAAAAGCCCGTCCCCAAGATGGCGGACATCGAGTTCTTCAAGCACCAGCGGCTCATCGTGCTCCGCAACCGGGGCCGCATCGACCCGGAGAAGGTCGATGAGTACATCGCCTACGACGGCTACGAGGCCATGGCCAAAGCCCTGACAAGCATGACGCCGGACGAAATCATCGCCGAGATTTCCGCCGCCGGGCTCCGGGGACGCGGCGGCGCCGGCTTCCCCACCGGCCGGAAGTGGGCCCTCTGCCGGCGGGAGGAGGCCGCGCCGAAATACCTGATCTGCAACGGCGACGAAGGCGACCCGGGCGCGTTCATGGACCGGTCCGTCCTCGAAGCCGACCCCCACGCCGTCCTCGAAGGGATGGTGATCGGGGCCAAGGCGATCGGGGCGGAAAAAGGCTTCCTCTACATCCGCGACGAGTACCCTCTGGCCGTCAAGCGCATGGGGATCGCCATCCGGCAGGCGAAGGACTACGGCCTGCTCGGCGAGGACATCCTCGGAACGGGATTCGACTTCGACCTCGAGATCGTCCGCGGCGCCGGCGCCTTCGTCTCCGGGGAAGAGACGGCCCTCATCGGCTCGATCGAAGGCCAGCGCGCCTATCCGCGTCAGAGGCCGCCCTACCCCGCCCAGCACGGCCTGTGGGGCAAACCGACGGTGATCAACAACGTCGAGACCTGGGCCAACGTCCCGTCCATCATCCGGCGCGGCGCCGCCTGGTTCTCCGGCCTGGGGACCGAGACGAGCAAGGGAACGAAGATCTTCTCGCTCGTCGGCAAGATCAGCAACACCGGGCTCGTCGAGGTGCCGATGGGCATCCGCCTGCGCGATATCATCTACGGCGTCGGCGGCGGGATTCCCGATGGCCGCGAATTCAAGGCCATCCAGATCGGCGGCCCTTCCGGCGGCTGCATCCCCAAAGAACTCCTCGACCTGCCGGTCGATTACGAGAGCCTGACCAAGGCCGGGGCCATGATGGGCTCGGGCGGCATGATCGTCATGGACGAGGACACCTGCATGGTGGACATCGCCCTTTACTTCCTGCGCTTCACCCAGGAGGAATCCTGCGGGAAATGCGCCCCTTGCCGGATCGGCACACGCCAGATGGCCGGGATCCTGGCCCGGATCGTCGCAGGCGAGGGCAGCGACGAGGACCTGAAGCAGCTCGAGGAGTTGGCCGTGACGGTCAAGCAGGGCTCGCTCTGCGGCCTCGGCCAGACGGCCCCCAACCCGGTCCTTTCCACGCTGCGGTATTTCCGGGACGAGTACCGGGCCCACATCGCCGACCGCAGCTGCCCCGCCCTCGTCTGCAAGAACCTGATCACCTACTACATCGAGCCCGAGAAATGCATCGGCTGCCTCCTCTGCCTCAAGAACTGTCCGACAAACGCCATCTTGGGAGAGCGGAAGAAGGTCCACGTCATCGGCCAGGCCCTCTGTATCAAATGCGGGGCCTGTTTCAATGTCTGCCCGAAGAAGGTCCGGGCCGTATCGAAATACACGGGAGAGAAAGGGCGCGCGCTCGCCGGCCGGGCCGCGGACCCTGTCAAGCCATGAACATCACCATCGACGGCCGGCCGATCGTTTTCGAAGGGCGGCCCACGATCCTCGCGGTCGCCCGGGCCAACGGGATTTATGTCCCCTCGCTCTGCGACCACCCCCTGCTCGAGCCGTACGCCGCCTGCCGCCTCTGCCTGGTCGAGGTCAAGGGCCGTAGGGGCTATGTCCCGGCTTGCAGCACGATGGCCGAGGAAGGCCTCGAGGTCCGGACGGCGACACCGGAGCTCGCGGTCCTGCGGCGGGGGATCCTCGAGCTCATCCTGGCCGAGCATCCCAACGCCTGCCTCATCTGCGCCGAAAAAAAATCCTGCGACGAATACAAGTCGACGATCCGGAAGACGGGCGAAGTCACGGGCTGTGTCCTCTGCCCCGTGAACGGCCGGTGTCGGCTCCAGCAGGTCGTCGAGGCGATCGGCGTCGAACGGGTCCATTTCCCCTCCTTGCGCCGGGAAGGGGAGGTCCGGCGGGACGACCCGTTCATCGACCGCGACAACAGCCTCTGCATCCTCTGCGGGCGCTGCGTCCGGGTCTGCCATGAAGTGAGAGGGGCGTCCGTGCTGACCTTCGCCTCCCGGGGGTCGGAAACCGTCATCGGCACGGCCCAGAACGGGCGCCTGCTCGACACCGGGTGCCGCTTCTGCGGCGCCTGCGTGGATGTCTGCCCCACGGGCTCGCTCGCGGAAAGGGGCCTCCGCTACGAGCGCCCGCCGGACACCGAAAAGCCGGCCCTTTGCCCGTTCTGCGGCCAGGGCTGCCGCTTGAGGATCGGGCTGAGAGAAGGCCGGGTCCTCGGCAGCGTTCCGGATCCGGACGGGGAGGTGAACCGCGGCCAGGCCTGCGTGAAGGGCCGCTTCCTTGTGAAGAGCGCCATCCACCACCCGCGCCGCCTGCTCCGGCCCATGGTCCGCAAGGAAGGCCGCCTTCTGGAGGTCCCGTGGGATGAGGCTCTAGCCGCAGCGGCCGGGCGGCTGGCGGAAGCCGGAATCGGCCGCGTCGCCGTGGCCTTCTCCGCCCAGAGCTCCTGCGAGGACATTTTTGTCCTGGCCAGGTTTTCCTCGGAGATCCTCAACGCCCCGGCGGTCACGGGCCCCTGGGTCCGGTCGGCCGCCGCCGAGTTCGGCGGCCTCGGCCGGGCGGCGGGAAAACCGGTTTCCATGAACTTCTTCATGTCCGCCATCGGCCGGGCGGGAGTCATTATGCAGTTCGGCGGAGACATGCACGTGACCCAGCCCATCCTGGAACTCGAGGTCACCAAGGCCGTCCGGAACGGGGCCGCGTTGGTCAACGTCGTCCTGGAAGGCGGCCAGGCCAACCGCCAGGCATCCATCAAAACCCGGGTCGGCCCCGGCGAACTTCCGGGATTCCTCAAGGCGATGGCCGCGGCCGTCGGGAAAGGCCCCGGACAGGCCCGCGACCAGGGCCAGGGGCCGAAAAGCCCCCGTTCCAAATCCGGGACGTCCCGGGAAAAGATAGACGAGATCGCCGGTCTCCTCGAGTCCCGCCGGCCGGCCCTGTTCCTCTTCGGCCCGACCTTCCTGAAAGCCGCCGGAGACCGGACCGGCCTGGCCGCGCTCGCAGAGCTGGCCGCCAGGACCGGAGGCCGGATCATCCCCCTCGACGGCGAGGCCAACCTTCGCGGCGGCCTCGAAATCGCCGGGGCCTTCCCGCTAAAAACAGCGTCGGGCGAGGAGCTGGCCATGGCGGCGTTCTCCCACCGCGAGATCCGGGCCCTCTACCTCGCCGGGCCTTTCCCGGTGCTCCGGCCGGGAGCGGCGGAGGTCGTCATCGTCCAGGGAAGCTACCTAGACGAGAACGCCGCCGCAGCGGACATCGTCTTCCCCGAAACGACGTCCTTCGAATCGGATGGAATTTTCATCAACGTCGAGGGCCGCGTCCAGGTGTCGGCGGAAGCGGTCGCGCCCCAGGGCGAGGCCAGGTTGGGATGGCGCATCCTGGGTGAGCTGGCCGCGAAGATGGGCTCGACCGGCTTCGCTTACTCCTCGGTCGAGGAAGTCCGGAGGGACCTCGCCCGCCTCGTTCCCGCTTTCCAAAACCTCACTCCGGAGCCCGCCCCTCCGGGAGGCCTGTTTCTTATCGAGGAAGCGAGGAGGGCCGATGTTCTCGCGTCCGGCAGGGAGGTTTCCGGCCCCGATATCGACTTCCGTTCGTGGCCAGTCCCGAACCCGGACGACTACAAGGGCTTGAACCTGGCCCTTGATCACAAGAGCCTGAAGCTCGTGCGAGGAAGATGATGCCCACGATCTTGGATAGACGGCGCCTCGTACCCAACCTCCACCTTATCGAGGTCCACGCGCCCGAGGTGGCCCGGAAATGCCGGCCCGGGCAGTTCGTTATCATCATGCCCGACGAAAAGGGCGAACGCATCCCTTTGTCGGTCGCCGACTGGGACGCGGAGCGGGGCTCGGTTACGGCCGTCTTTCTCGTCGTGGGGACGACGACGCGCAAGCTCGCCGCCCTCGGCGCGGGCGACAAGATCCCGGTCTTCGTGGGGCCGTTGGGCCGTCCGTCCGAAATCGCCGCGTTCGGGACGGTCGTCCTGGCCGCCGGCTGCTTCGGCATCGGCGCCCTCTGGCCGGTGGCCCGAGCCCTCAAGGCAGCCGGCAACAGGGTGATCGCGCTCCTCGATGCGAAGGCGGATTATCTCGTTTACTGGAAGGACCGGTATCTCTCGGTCTGCGACCGAGTGCTTTTTTCGTCACGAGACCACGCCTTGGGTTCCAAGGATTTCATCCCGCGCCCGCTCGAGGAGCTCTTGAAAGCCGAGGCGCCCGTCGCCCGGGTCATCGCCGTCGGCTGCACCTACCTCATGTACGCCAGCTCGCTGGCGACGAAACCGCTGGGCATCAAGACAGTCGTCAGCCTCAATCCGATCATGGTTGACGGCACGGGGATGTGCGGCGCCTGCCGCTGCACGGCCGCGGGCAAGACGAAGTTTGCTTGCGTCGACGGGCCGGATTTCGATGGCCACCAGGTCGATTGGGACGAGCTTTTCCTGCGTCGAAAATCCTACTTCGACGACGAGATCCGGTCCCTCTGCCGGTACGAGGAGACCGAGCTTCCCTAGGAAACGGGACGAAGAGACATGGCCGAGGACGAGAAGAAAGAACTGACCCCCGAGGAGAAGGCCCGGCTGAGGGCGGGGTTCGAGCAGGAGTGGCGCAAGGAGCTGCGCCGGGCCCTCCCCGTCAAAGAACGGATGAAGATCAGCCGCCGGAAGATGCCGGAGCGCCCGGCCGACGAGCGCAACTGCGATTTCAAGGAGGTCAACCTCGGCCTGACGCCCGAAATGGCCCGGGAGGAGGCCCGGCGCTGCCTCGATTGCGCCAACCCCCAGTGCGTCACCGGCTGCCCCGTGTCCATCGATATCCCGGGCTTCGTCAAGCTCATCGAAGCCGGCCGCTTCCTCGAGGCGGCCTGGAAGCTCAAAGAGGCCAACTCGCTTCCGGCCATCTGCGGCCGCGTCTGCCCCCAGGAGTCCCAGTGCGAGGAGGTCTGCACGCTGAAAAAGGCGGCCGGGGTTTCCGTGGCCATCGGCAACCTGGAACGCTTCGCGGCCGATTTCGAGCGCGGCAGCGGCTCCCTCGAAATGCCGCCGCTCCCGCCGCCGACGGGAAAAAAGGTGGCCGTCATCGGGGCCGGGCCGTCGGGGCTGACTGTTGCCGGCGACCTGGCCAAACTCGGCCATAAGGTCACGATCTTCGAAGCGCTCCACGAATCGGGCGGTGTCCTGATCTACGGCATCCCGGAATTCCGGCTGCCCAAGGCCATCCTGAAGGCCGAGGTCGAGTATCTCAGGCGCCTCGGGGTCGAGATCCGGACGAGCTTCGTCGTGGGAATGACGGCGACGATCGACGACCTCCGGGCCGACGGCTACGAGGCCTTCTTCATCGGTTCAGGAGCGGGGCTGCCGAACTTCATGAAGATCCCCGGCGAAAACCTGGTCGGCGTCTACTCGGCCAACGAGTATCTGACGCGGGTCAACCTCATGCGGGCCTATGACTTTCCCGCCTACGACACGCCCGTCTCCAAGGCCGGGACGGCGGCGGTCATCGGCGGCGGCAACGTGGCCATGGACTCCGTGAGGACGGCCAAGCGGCTGGGCGCCGGGCGGGCGGTCATCGTCTACCGCCGCTCGAGGACCGAGATGCCGGCCAGAACGGAGGAGATCCATCACGCCGAGGAGGAAGGGATCGAGTTCCAGCTCCTGACGACGCCCCTTCGCTACTTCGGCGACGAGCACGGCCGTGTCAAGGCCATGGAGTGCCAGAAGATGGGCCTGGGAGAACCGGACGCCTCCGGCCGGCGGCGGCCCGTCCCCATCGAGGGCTCGGAGTACACGATGGAGGTCGACCTCGTTGTCTGCGCCATCGGCCAGAGCCCCAACCCGCTCATTCCGCAGACGACGCCCGGCCTCAAGGTCGGCAAATGGGGAAATGTCGAGGTCGACTGGACGACCATGATGACCAACCTGCCCGGCGTCTATGCCGGAGGCGATATCATCCGCGGCGGGGCGACCGTCATCCTGGCCATGGGGGACGCCCGGACGGCTGCGGCCCAGATCGACAAGTACCTGCGCCGCTGACCCCGGCGGCCAAAGCCGCCCTTCCGGCATTCATATAAGTTCAGCGTCATTGCTGGGCCAAGAAAGGAGACGGCTATGGTCGACAAGACAAAACTCGCCGGTCTTGAGCTCTTCGAGGGGCTGTCCGACGAGGCCCTGCGGACGATTGCGGCCCTGTCCAAAGAGATGCACTTCGCCCCCGGCGCGATCATCTTCTCCCCGGAGCAATCGTCAAAATGGATCTACCTGCTGGCGGAAGGTTCCGTCCGCCTGACCGTTTTTTCGTCTCCGCTCCCGGAGCCCATGACCATCGCCGTTCTGACAACCCCGGGCCAGGCGTTCGGCTTCTCCTCGGTCGTCGGCCAGGGGCACCACAACAGCTCGGCCGAGGCCGTCACCGCCGGCTGGGGGCGATGCGGAGGCTCCTGCTCGAGACCATCATCGATTACGAGAGGCCGACCAGGACAACGCCGGAAAATTAGGGAGAAGGAACTCCCTCTCGAGGGACGGAAACTTTTCGAGCGGTTCGTCGAGATCGAACAGGGCCATCAGGCCATCGTCCAAGCTGAAATGAACGCGGTCGCGGGCAACGGCTACTGGTTCGACATGCCCGAGATCAGCATGGAGAGTTGAGCGGGCCGGACACGCC
>Ga0315282_10012004_pt1 | contig 13324 bp, 10 predicted proteins | sample YL17G07_20_MG_FD_203693 | JGI IMG/M metagenome (GOLD analysis project Ga0315282, IMG submission 203693) | Sediment microbial communities from Yellowstone Lake, YNP, Wyoming, USA - YL17G07_20 | ecosystem: Environmental > Aquatic > Freshwater > Lake > Sediment | place: USA: Wyoming | collected...
TCCTTCGACCCCGTAATCCAGGAGTTTTTTCTCCAGAATGCGGGAGTTCATGATCAGACTGTCCCGGTCAATCTTCTGCCTTTTTTCTGTTTCGGCTTCGAGCAAGGAGACCGGGGGAAGTTGAAAGGCTTCTTTGGGTCTTAGGAAATCGAAGGCCTCTTGTTCGACAATCTCTTCTTTCTTGGCCTCTCCTTTTTTGGGTAAAGTGGCGGGTTCAACGACCGTGGGAGGAGAGGGTTCTTCTTCTCCTTCTTTTTCCCGCTTCTGTTTCACCAGAAGCTTGGCTCTTTTTGCCTGCTCTTTTCTAATGATCTTCAGAGTGCTCAACTTGACCGCCAACCGCTTTGCCGCATTCCCTGAGCGCTCGACCAGGGCGATAAAAGAAATTCCTGTTCCTAAGACAAAAGCAAGAATCAAGATGACCAGGAGAACGATGGTTGCCCCTACACGATTGAAGAAATGGACAAAATTCTTCGCAAAGATCTCGCCGAGAAACCCTCCGGGAAGAAGCTCTTGCTTATGGAAATGGAGTGGGCTTAACCAAAGACCGAAGAGTGCCGAAAGAGCTAACAAAATGACGAACCATCCGATCAATTTGAGAACGGGGTACTTCCACTCCCAGCGGAGAACGAAACTGAAGGCAAAGACGCCGAGGACCAGTGGAATTAAAAAGCATGAAAACCCACATCCCTGAAACAACAGACTTGCCACGTATGAACCCGCGATCCCCATCCAGTTATACGTCCACTTTGTGGCGGTGGAGCTGTAAGCAAAGAAGGATGGATCTGCCGGATGGTAGGACACCAGACACAAAAAGAGGCAGACCGCCAGGGCAACCAACAGGATTCCCAGCACCTCGTGTTTCAGTCTTGCTTTGAAGGACTTCTCAGCCACAATCCTCTCTCACGGGCAAGTCGGCTGGATGCCCCGCCTTGTGGCGGGGAGGGCGGTAACGGACTCCCGCAGTGGAGTCAAAGCCGACTCTGTATTCGTGTTTACATCTCCCGGAAGCCCCAGCCGCGTGGGCGGGGAGCTTCACTTCACAGAAGAAATGGATTGAAAATCTTTAGAGATGCTCTCTGCCACCTTTCCCATCAATGCCTTCCAGTCCTGCAAACTAAGCTCTCTTGTCTCAATGGTTGGACCGATACGGATGGTAATCTCTCCAGGGTTCACTGTCATTCTACCCTTGGGCATGATCTCCCGACTTCCCACAATCGCCACAGGAACAATGGGAACCTTCGATTTGATCGCGAGGGTGAACCCCCCCTTCTTGAAGGGTTGAATCAACCCGTCCGGGCTTCGTGAACCTTCCGGAAAGATAACTACCGACATACCGTCTCGAATCCTCTGTGCCGCCTCATTCATCGCTCTCACCGTATCGCGACTCCCCTTCCGGTCGATCGAGATGTAGCCGGCAGCCGCAAGGGTCCAGCCAAAAAACGGAATGGAAAAGAGCTCTTTCTTGGCCAACCACTTAAAGTCAAATGGGAGATGGCCGTGGAGAGCAAAAATATCATAGCCTCCCTGATGGTTCGACATGAAAATATAAGGGCCCTTTCCTCCAATCTGTTCCAGGCCTTCCACTTTCACCTTGACGCCAGTAGCCAGCAGGGCTACTTTTGCCCAGCGTCTTGCAATACGATGGCCCACTCTGCCGCTCCGATCAAACAGATGAGCGATGATCACAAGAGTTCCCAAAACCAGTGTATCGAGCACAATGCAAGCCCAAACGAAAATTGACCTGATCATACCGTCATCACCTGTTGCCTGAATTCTCAGAGCTCTCGCAAGAACTCAGGATCGTCACGATCTGTTACACTCTCCTCTCGAGCTCCGCTAGGATGGCTCCCACTTCCTCTTTGATCTGACCGTCCATGTCGTAAGGCGACTTCCCCTCGCGATCCGCCTGCAGAACTCTTGTGTTATAACTCATGTGTCCTAGAATAAGGAAATCCGAAAGGCTTTCCTCGATGACTCGCCTGTCCTCCTCCGAGGCCACCTTGTTCCCCACGATCATCATCTTCTTGATCTGGAGATCCTCTCCCAGCTTCTTGATTTGCCGTGCCGTATTCATAGCCCTCTGGCCTGGTTCGACGACAATGAGAAGGGCATCGACATATCCCGTACTCCCCCTTCCCAAATGCTCTAACCCGGCTTCCATATCGATGATAACAACCTCATCGCGCTGCACTACCAGGTGGCGGATTAGATTCCTGAGCAACACATTCTCAGGACAGAAACACCCTCCACCCCCCTGCGGGATACAACCCAGGAGCAGTACCTTCACGCCTTGATAATTCACTCCCATCTCGTCAGGAAGGTCATCCACCTTGGGATTCAGCTTAAACATGGGACCATAGCTTCCTTTTTTGGCCCCTGTCCTTTCCTCAATGAGCGAGGTCATGGAGGCGATGGGAGAGAGTTTGGCCAACATTTCCTTAGGAAGCCCCACGGCTGAGGCAAGGTTCGAGTCTGGATCGGCATCAATGGCAAGAACCTTTCGGCCTTGGTCGGCCAACAGCCGAGCCATTACTCCTGCAAGGGTCGTCTTCCCAACTCCACCTTTCCCGGAAATCGCAACTTTCATCATCCTTTATATACCCAAAAAATATATAATTGTCCATGAGTTGATGGACTCAAGTGTATTGGGTTCCACCAACCAAAACGATTTGCGCTGAATTCTGGTGTCGGTGAAAGACACGGCTTCAGATATCCATTCACAACAAGTAAATCGCTTGACCCTTCAAAAGAGATGAGGTTTGACAAAGGATTATCCATCATCAATAATGGGATTTCTGTAGGCTAAATACGATGGCAATGAACAAAAAGGCGTTGGCCCTTCTGAGCGTCGGCCACCTGGTAACAGATCTCAATCCAGGAGCCCTTCCTATTCTCCTTCCCTTCTTCAAAGAATCTTTACACCTTTCATACACGATGGCGGGTGTTATCCTCCTGTTCAGTAACCTGACCTCATCCGTTATCCAGCCAGCCTTTGGATATTTTTCAGACAAACACCCCAGGGCATGGATTCTTCCCCTTGCCCCATTTCTTGCTTGCCTCGGAATGGCGGCCACTGGTTTCATCTCTGTCTATCCCCTTCTGATCTTGGCCGTCACGGCGAGCGGCCTTGGAGTAGCAGGTTTTCATCCCGAGGGGTTCAAGACTGCCCATTTCTTCACTGGAGAAAAAAAGGCGACTGGCATGTCCATCTTTGGAGTGGGCGGAAATTTAGGGTACGCTCTTGGACCGATTTTCGGGATTACACTCATTACCTCCTTTGGGATGAAGGGGACTTTGGGGTTGGTTCTCCCGGGAATCCTAATGGCAGCAGTATTTTCCCTTTCCTTCTCATGGCTTACAGCCCCCCTTTATTCTGCTTCAACACAGACGAAGAAGGAGATAGAGCAATCTTCTTTTAGGAAAGAGTGGACATCGCTTTCTTTCCTTATTGGAACTGTCATCATGAGATCCTGGATACAACTAGGACTTGTGACTTATATCCCTTTTTATTACATTGACTATCTGAAAGGGGATCCCCTTTATGCGGGAAAACTTGTCTCAACCTTTATGATGGCAGGGGTCGTTGGGACACTCGTGGGCGCTCCCCTGGCGGACCGTTGGGGTCACAAGAAATTCCTCTCGATCAGCATGCTCCTAACGGTCCCCCTACTTCTAATCTTTTACAAATCCAGTGGTTTCATTGTTTTCATGGTTCTTGGAATCGCAGGGATGGTCTTGATCTCCAGTTTCACCGTTACGGTGGTGATGGCTCAGGCTCTTCTTCCACGACATTTGGGAATGGCCTCAGGGCTCACCGTTGGGTTTGCTGTGGGCACGGGAGGAATTGGCGTCACCCTCCTTGGGGCAATCGCAGATCATTGGGGAGTGCCGATGGCTATACGATCGATTTTTCTCCTTCCATGCATTGGATATGGCCTCAGTTTACTGATCAAATACCCTCCTCAAAAGGCAGAAGAGAGGATCTAACAATGGGTAAGAATGCAATTTTGGTGACAGGTGGAGCGGGATTCATCGGGTCTCACCTTTGTGAGCGGTTATTAAAGGAGGGGCACCCGGTGATCTGTTTCGACAACTTCGATGCTTTCTACGACCCCAACATCAAGATGAGACATGTGGAGGAGATTCGGAAGAAGTTTCCAGGAAACTTTGAACTTGTGACCGGAGACATTCGAAACGAGGAACACCTGGGTGAGGTGTTCAAGAAGAACAAGGTCAGCCTTGTGGTCCACCTTGCGGCCAAGGCTGGAGTGAGACCTTCCATCGCTGAACCTCTTGTCTATCAGGACGTCAATGTGAGAGGAACCGTCTGCCTCCTCGAAGCCTGCAGGGCAAACAACGTTTCTCAGGTTGTGTTCGCTTCTTCCTCTTCAGTCTACGGAGAGAATCAGAGAGTCCCCTTTTCGGAGAAGGACCTCGATATTCAACCCATCTCCCCTTATGGGGCCACCAAAAGAGCGGGCGAACTTCTGGGGTACACCTACCACCACCTCCACGGCATGGACATGGCGTGTCTTCGGATCTTCACAGCCTATGGACCACGACAAAGACCGGAGATGGCCATCCACAAATTCGCTCGGCTCATCGATCGTGGAGAAGAGATTCCACTTTACGGCGACGGTTCTTCCCGGCGGGACTACACCTTCATCGACGACCTCATCGATGGCATCCTGGCGGTGATTCGTAAATCGAAAGGATACGAGATCTATAATCTTGGAGAGTCGCAGACAACGTCACTCAGTGAATTGATCGGACTCATTGAAGAAGCGATCGGAAAGAAGGCTCATGTGGAGAGACGGCCGTCACAGCCCGGCGATGTTTCCATCACCTATGCCGACATTACCAAAGCGAGGCAGACATTGGATTACTGTCCTACGGTTGGGATGAAGGAGGGAATCAAACGGTTTGTGGAGTGGTACCAGGCCCAAAAGAGATCGTAGTGCCTGAGAAGATACAAAAAAAATAGTTTCTATTGCTCTTGGCCCTTTCAGGATGGCTCTCTTTCCGAGACTTTGGAATGCCGGGTATCATAGGTTGGGAAAGTTTTCGTGGCAGTAATCGCACAAATTTGCTGTAATTGGATCGCCTGAGTTTGACTGTGAACGGTTCGGCCCTGCCTTCGCCGAAGCGGCTTCGCGCAGGCAGGTCCAAAGTTCTCCAAGAGAACCATCCTTGCGGGCCCGGGCTTATTTTGGGCAGGAGGTATGGTTTTTCTTCACCTTCTTTAGTCACAACCGCAACCACCTCAGGCCCAGAGGGTGAGCTATTCGCCCGGAGCGGTTCAGCGGCGGATCCATATCTTGTTGAAAAGCTGCCAGCGATGCCTAATCCTAGGAATGATTTGTGGAATGCAATAGGACAGTTCGCCCAATCATGTCAAATAAAACCGCCGTGCTGAAACGCGAGGAAGGAATAGGTCGCCCTCTGGGCCTACCCCACCCGAGCGCAACTTCTGAAGGATTACGAAATGACTTCCAAGACAATTTAGACCACGCAAACTACCTATTCCGGCTCTTTCTTTTTTTCACGTTTCTTTCGTAGATAATCTTTAATCCCTCGAGCGTTAAGAACTCGTTCACCTCTTCGATGGTCTCGGATTCGCCTGCGATCAGGGTCGCCAACCCTCCCGTAGCAATCACCTTGGGGTTGCTTCGGACTTCCTTTTTCATTCGTCTAACGATCTCATCGACCAAACCGACGTACCCGAAGAAAATGCCTGACTGCATGCTCTGGGTAGTGTTTTTCCCAACGACCCTCTTAGGTTTGACGATCTCCACTCTCGGTAATTTCGAAGCTCGTTGAAACAACGCTTCGGCAGAGATCCCGACCCCCGGGGCGATAGCCCCTCCCATGTACTCCCCTTTGGATGAAACGTAGTCAAACGTGGTCGCTGTTCCGAAATCAACCACAATCAGACTCTTTTTGTGCCGCTGGTAGGCGGCCACGGCATTCACGACGCGATCGGCTCCTACCTCGGCAGGATGGTCGTAGAGAATGGGCATGCCTAGGGTGATGTCCGGTCCTACAACGAGAGGATCCACCTGAAAATACTTCTCAGCCATTCCCTCGAGCATATTCAAAACCGGTGGGACGACACATGAGATGATGAGTCCTGTGAAATCTTTCATGTTGATCTTATCAAACAGGAAGAGGTCACGGAAAAGAATTCCCCACTCGTCGGCCGTCTTCTCTCTTTCTGTCACGATCCGCCAGTGATCCACCAGCACATCCCCATCATAAACTCCGAGAACGGTGTTCGTGTTTCCCACGTCAATCACAAGCAACATATATTCCTCCTCTTCTTGCCCCGGTATGTTTTCTTCCTATGCAGTTCCTGACTCTTGGGATAGGTTGTTTTTTTTCACCCTGCGCCCTACGCCTTACGCCTTGCCCCTTGCTCCTGACTCCTCACTCTACTTTCTTAGTATATTCCACATCCCCTGCCACGATCCTCTTCCTCTGACCCTTGGCCGTTTCGAGGATGAGTGCTCCATCTGAATCCACGTCCACTGCCTTTCCAGTGAGGCTCTCTCCAAAAGAAGTAATCTTCACCTGCTTCCCTTCGATTTGGGCCCAATGCCTCCAAGCCTGCAAGATCGGAAAGCCTCCCTGTTTGTTGAAAACATCATACCATTTCTCCAAGGTCTGCAAAAGATGCTGCAGAAAAACCTTTCGTGAGACCGCTTTCCCCGTCTCTCTCTTCAGAGAAGTGGCGAACTCCCGGATCTCTTTAGAGAAGGCTCTCTCGTCCGTGTTGAGATTGACGCCGATCCCCAGAATGACAAAGTGAACGCGGTCTGTTTCTGAATGGATTTCGTTAAGGAGTCCAGCCAACTTTCGACCCTTCATCAGAAGATCGTTGGGCCATTTCATCATGGGATGCAACCCGGATGTTTTCTCAATCGCTTCGGCCGTGGCGACGGCTGCCATGAGGGTGATGAGCGGCGCCTGATGGGGGGGTATCTTGGGACGCAAGATCACCGAGAGGTAAAGATTCCGGAAGGGAGGGGAAAACCAGCGCCGCCCCAGTCTTCCTCTTCCCTTATCTTGAGATTCGGCAACAACGATCTCCCCTTCCCCGGCGCCTCGAAGGGCGAGTTGATAGGCTTGAGCATTTGTTGAATCGACGGTTCGAAAATAGTGAATCGTCTTTCCTATCCACCTTGTTCTTAAGAAAGCCCTGACCTCCGCGGGCGAGAGAAGATCGGGGGACTGGAGGAGGCGATATCCTAACCGTCGCAAAGCCTCGATGTTGTATCCTGAATTTCTTAGGGTGCCCACCCTTTTCCAGATGGCCGTTCGCGTCACGCCCAGCTGACGGCTCATCTCTTCTCCAGAGAGGAACTCCGGAGCATGGTCCCTCAGGAGCTTTAGGATCTTCTCATCCATGGTTTTTAGGCTGTTCGAGGTTTGAGGTTGGAGATAGACTCTCCACAGGTCTTTTCTCTATGCGCTACGCGCTCTGCTCTATGCGGTTCGTTAGGAGGTCACTTTGTCGTAGTGCGAGAACTGCATGGAAAAGGTCCCCCGGCCCTGAGTCAATGATCTCAACTCCGTAGAATAGCCGAACATCCGCGTCAGGGGAGAGAGGGCCTTGATGAAGGCTGCCTTTCCTTTGGGTGTAATCGCCTCGACTGAGCTCTTTCTCGCTTTCAGATCCCCCACCACTTCACCCATGAACTCCTCGGGAACGATAATATTGACCTCCATCATCGGCTCCAAGAGGATGGGATTTGCCCTCCGGCATCCCTCCTTCAGAGCACTCACCGCAGCGACTTTCAACGCGAGGGGAGAAGGATGATTGAGATCTTTCGCTGCCTTCAATAGAATGATCTGAAGGTCTGTCAACGGATAACCCATGATCACCCCAACGGTCGAGGCCTCTCGTATCCCCTCTTCAACGGAAGCGATCTCTTCCTTTGTCAAAGTTCCGTCTGGGATCTCTGAGCGAAACGCAATCCCCTTTCCCCGGGGGTTGGGACCGATACGGAGAAACACCTCGCCGAAGTGCCTCACATCCTCAATCTCCCGATCAAACTTACCCGTGGCTTCCGCTTCCTTTTCCACGGTCTCGCGATAGACCACTTGGGGCCTTCCCACGTTCACTTGAAGATGGTATTCCGCGAGGAGTCGGTTGACTAAAACGTCGAGATGCAATTCGCCCATGCCAGAAATGATGGTCTGCCCGGTCTCCTCATCTGACTTGACGAGAAACGTCGGGTCTTCTTCGGTCAGTTTCTCCAGGGAATCGATCAGCTTCTCCTGATCCCGATTCGTGAGAGGCTCTACAGCGACCGACATCACGGGTTTGTAGAAGCCAATGGGCTCCAAGAGGATGGGATGAGAGCGATCACAAAGTGTATCGCCTGTCGTCGTTTCCTTCAACCCCATGATGGCCACAATTTCTCCTGCCTTCGCCTCTTCTACCCGGGTTCGTTGGTTGGCATGCATCTGAAAAATGCGGGAAATCTTTTCCGATCGTTTCAGGCGTGGATTGTAGACGTCCATGCCTACCTTCAGCACGCCCGAGTAGATTCGGATGTAAACCAACTTCCTTCCTTGATCCATCATCACCTTGAAAGCCAGGGCGGTGAGCGGTTGGTCATCGCCTACCCTTCGCGTCTCCGTCTCCCCAGTCACAGGATCGGTTCCTTCCACGGGGGGAACATCGAGGGGAGAAGGGAGGTAGTCCACGATGGCGTCAATGAGAAGCTGTATGCCTTGATTTCTCAGAGCCGCTCCGCAGAGAACAGGGACTGCCTTCATAGAGATCGTTGCGTTCCGGATGGCCTCTTTCATCTCCGTCTCTGAGATGGCTTCCTCGTTAACATACTTCTCCATGATCCGAGCGTCCACCTCTGCCAACGCTTCGATCAACTTCGACCGGTAAAGCAACGCCTCTTCTTGATACTCCTTCGGGATGGAGACCTCTTGGAAGTCGATTCCCAAGCTGTGCTCGTCCCAAGCGGTGGCCCTCAACCGGATGAGATCGATGACTCCGATAAAGCGATCCTCTGCTCCTATCGGGATCTGGAGAAGAAGAGGGTGGGCACCCAGTCGATCGACCATCATCTTGACAGTTCCATGATAGTTGGCCCCGACTCGGTCCATCTTGTTGACGAAGGCCAGCTTGGGAACACTATACTTGTCGGCTTGGTGCCAGACCGTCTCCGATTGAGGTTCTACTCCACCCACCGCACAGAAAATGGCGATGACGCCGTCGAGTACGCGCAATGAGCGCTCGACCTCCATGGTGAAGTCAACATGACCCGGTGTATCGATGATATGAATCGTGTTCCCCTTCCATTCGACGGTCGTCACGGCTGAAGTGATGGTGATTCCCCGTTCCTGCTCCTGGGGCATCCAGTCCATCACTGCCGTCCCATCGTGAACTTCGCCCATGCGGTGGATCTTCTTTGTGTAAAAGAGGACCCTCTCGGTGACCGTGGTCTTCCCGGCATCGATGTGAGCCATGAATCCAATATTTCTTGTCCGGATCAGTCTCTTTTCGCCAGCCATGTTCTGAACCGTCTGTTGCCCCGGAGAAGTCCATTCCCGTCACCCCTCCAGCGCATATTTACGGCATATTTAAAGGGAATTTGACCAAAAGTCAAATTGCCCTTGACAAGGATCAGAGGATATGTTTTACTTGGCGCGGAAGGTTAAGTCTATGAAGAATTTGAGCAATTTCTTCTTTTACTTTTATTTTTACTTTGGCAGTGGTCACCCCTGACTGGTGTCCCCACTCGGGACGTTGAGCCATGGGTGACCTGAGGCCCCATGGCATTTTTATTTTGGGCCATAGGGGCGACTCTATGGCCTTTCGTTTTTCTGACGACATAAGACAAAAGATCGCGAAAAGGGGAAGAAGATGGCTATCGCAAAAAAGGTGAGAACGGCAATGGAAGACTCCTCCTGGGTCAGGAGAATGTTCGAGGAGGGGGAAGAACTGAAACGTCTGCACGGTGAGGAAAACGTCTTTGATTTCTCCCTTGGGAATCCTGAAATGGAACCTCCCTCCTCCTTGAAAAGGGAATTGAAGGCCCTTGCCGACCATCCCATTACCGGCATGCACCGATACATGCCGAATAGCGGGTATAGCCAGACGAGGAATGCCATTGCCACATTTTTGAAAGAAGAGACAGGGCTTCCCTTTGAAGAGAAACATCTCGTGATGACGGTGGGGGCTGCAGGTGGACTGAACGTGGCGCTGAAAGCTCTCCTCGATGAGGGGGAGGAAGTGATCGTCCCGTCCCCGTATTTCGCGGAATTCAAATTCTATATTGACAATGTAGGGGGGCGAATGCGACCGGTTGAGACCCACGATGATTTTTCTCTGAATCTGAAGGCCCTTGAAAAAGCCATCGGCAAGAAAACAAAAGTTGTTCTGATCAACACGCCTAACAACCCCACCGGAGTGGTTTACGGCGGCGATTCATTCGAGCGCCTCGGAACACTGCTCAAGGAAAAAAGCCAGGAGCTTGGGAAAACCATTCATCTGATAACGGATGAAGCGTACCGGCGGATCATTTACGACCAGATCAAACTCCCGATCGCCTTCCACTATTATCCCCACACGCTCCGGGTGACTTCCCATTCCAAAGACCTCGCTCTCCCTGGAGAGAGAATCGGTTACGTTGCTGTCAGCCCACAGTGCGAGGACCTGGACGAGCTGATGTCGGCCCTTGTCTTTGCCAACCGGACTCTCGGCTTTGTCAATGCGCCCGCCCTCATGCAGAGGTTGGTTGCTTCTCTCCAAAGAAACTCCGTGAACATCCGGGAGTATGAGGACAAACGAGATCTGCTTTACGACTCCCTTGTTTCCTTTGGTTACGAAGTCGTCAAGCCCAAGGGGGCCTTTTACATCTTCCCGAAGGCTCCGATCAAAGACGACCTCGCTTTCGTTAAGGACCTCCAGTCCAGGCGGATTCTCACCGTTCCCGGAAGAGGTTTCGGAAAACCTGGCCACTTCCGAATTGCCTACTGTGTTGAGAAAAAGGTGATTGAAGGAGCGCTGCCGGGATTCAGAGAGATCGCCCTGAAGTATGGTTTGAAACAGTCGTAAGAGAAGACTCCTCCTCGAGGGTTAGACATCGTGGCCTTCTCTGGCAGGGGAAATGAAGCCACGCCCTAAAGGGCGTGGCTTCCCGGTAAGGTAGCTTTCTTCTATATTGTGCCCCTTCCTGCCTGCCGGCAGGCAGGGATCCCGCCCTTCCCGCTAAGGCGGGACGGGGCACTTGCCGGTCACGTTCTGGGGGACCCATGAAGATCATCGCCATCATTCCCGCTCGTTATGGATCAACCCGCTTTGAAGGAAAACCCCTCGTCAATATCCTTGGCAAGTCGATGATTCAACGGGTTTACGAAGGGGTGTCCCAATCCAGATTGATTGAGGAAGTACTCGTCGCCACCGATGATCAACGGATCTTCAAAGAGGTTCATCGTTTTGGAGGTAAAGCCGTGATGACCTCTTCTTCCCATCGCACCGGCACTGACCGTATTGCTGAAGTGGCCAGAAAGAAGAAGGCCGCAATCATTGTGAACGTTCAGGGAGACGAACCCCTCATTCAGGGCGAGATCGTCGACAAGGCCATACGGCCCATGGTGCGGGACGAAACGTTGCCTATGTCTACTCTGGCCACTCCGCTTAAAGATATGGAAGAGTGGTTGAATCCGAACGTTGTTAAGCTCACCGTCGACCGAGACGGGTTTGCGCTCTACTTTTCCCGCTCTCCCATCCCCTTCCCACAGGGATTCAACCTTGAGGCAGCTTTTCATCGGCCCCCTGAGACAATAGAGGCACCACCTCAGAGGGCGTTTCGACACATTGGACTCTACGTTTACCGTAGGAATTTCCTTCTGCGCTACGCAAAAATGAAGCCTACCCCCTTCGAGGAAATAGAGAAACTTGAGCAACTCCGTGTACTTGAGAATGGCTACCGAATCAAGGTTGCCGTGGTCGACTACAAGCCGTTCCATGTGGATACGCCTCAGGATCTTCCCAAGATATTGAACTTTTTGTCCAAGTCCTCTTGATCACCCTTTTCAGTCTTCGCGCCCAGCAAATTGGTTTGATTTTCGGCTCTTTTTAGCGTATAATTATGTTGTTTATCTTTGAGGAAAAATGGGCTTTCAAACTCGATTTTCTCGCATCTCCATTTTCATCCTCCTCTTTGCTCTTCTCTCATTTGCCTGCTCTACACCGTCCTGGTTCCCGTTTAAGAAGGGGCCCCCTCATCAGGCAAAGATCAAAGAGTTGCTGGATAAAGAAGTAGTGATCATCGACCGGCAGGAGTACGTCAAGGTCGCGAATCCGAAGGCTCGTGAAGGAACAGCCGAACCGAAATATCTCTATGTCCCTGTGAATGAATATCTCTCTAATAAAGAAGCCTACACGACCCCTGTCGCTTCTGTAGATCTGCCGCAACGGGAAGGTTCGTCGCTGGGGAAGTCTTCCGTATCCACCACGGAAATGGAAATGGCCCCGGTCTCTGTTTCAAAACCATTGCCACAGCTGAAGAAGAAAGTCGTCGTGGCCTATTTTGAAGATCGGACGGCAAATGCCGATGATCGATTGGGGGACTGGGTGGCTGAGAAATTGGTCAAGGACATGGAGCGGAGATCCCTGGGCGTCCTTTTTGCTGACTACTCCGTGGTAAGAGACTTCATCGAAAAGAGAGGAACCGGCCAGAACGCTCTTGAAGTTCCAGGAACTCTCAGTCTACTGAATGAGGTCTTTGGTATTCATGCCGTTGTTGTCGGATCTCTTTCAGGTCCCTATGTCTTTACCACTCGGACAGTCACCGACCAGGAGGGAACCACCACGGCAGTCATCCGACTCGAGGTGAAGGTGATAGAGACCCTCACGGGGAGAGTGGTCAAAACGTTTTCGTCGCACAATCCCACGCTCGCGACCAAAGAGAAGGGCTCCTTCTCAGATGAGAAAGCAAAGCTCAAGGCCATTGATCTGACGATTTCTGACCTCAGCCGGTCTCTGTCGCGGGAGTTAGACACCTTGGATTGGTCTTGCCGAGTCGTCAAGGTGGAAGGGGAAGAATATTATTTGAATGCCGGAAAAGTGACCGGTCTCAAGCTGGGAGATCGATTGGAAGTGTTTCGTCCCGGAGAACCTGGAACTGGGAGTTCCCCCAAGGGCCAGATCCAGATTTCAGGCTTCCTGGGAATGGATGCCTCTGTGGGCAAAATCGTAGACGGCAAGAAACCAGAAGTCAACGATGTCCTGAGACTGGGTAGTCGAAGAGGGACGTGAGACCCGCTCTGACACGTCTCGTCCCTGCCAAGG
>Ga0315282_10012005_pt1 | contig 13323 bp, 6 predicted proteins | sample YL17G07_20_MG_FD_203693 | JGI IMG/M metagenome (GOLD analysis project Ga0315282, IMG submission 203693) | Sediment microbial communities from Yellowstone Lake, YNP, Wyoming, USA - YL17G07_20 | ecosystem: Environmental > Aquatic > Freshwater > Lake > Sediment | place: USA: Wyoming | collected...
CACAACAATGTCCTTTTCCATTCCGACACGCCGTCCTTCCTGGTCAGACAATGGCAAAACACGAGGAGGCTTGCCGCGAGCGGCCATAAAAACAGATAGCTGGCGCCGGGGAAACGAAGGCTTGCCACAATCAAGGGAACCAGCCACCACAGCAGGGCTCCGGCAGTCAAACTCTCGTGGCCGGCACGGCCGTGGACCAGCGCGTAGACGGCAGCAGCGACAGCAACGGTCAAAGCCAAAAACCCGGAGGCGTAGAGGCCGCTGTTATAACCAACTCCGTATGGGAGCGGGTTGACAAGCGACGAATCCTGCAAAGCTCCCCAGGCAAAGACCGACAGCAACCCGGCACCCACCAGGCCGATCAGCCATCCGAAAAACCCCATTGCCATCCCTCGCAGCGTCAGCCTGCCCCTCTTCAATCCCAAGATCAGCACGCCGATAAACAAGAAGACCACGGCAATCATCAGCGGAACAGCCCACTCTTGCGCGTAGACCACCGTTCGGCCGAACAGCGTGAAATACACCGCGTCGCCGTCACTCGGTTTCGTCAAATCGGAATCGCCGAACCTACGCGCCAGGGCAAGCGCGTACGAGCCATCGTGCTGGAGGCTGCGCCGGTCGAGGCTTTGGAGGTTGTCCTCGGCCGTGTGGTAGTGCGTCCAGTTTCCGCCATATGCAAAATTCAGGCCGGCGAGGCCGCCACGGCGAAAGACCGAAAAGTCGGTGTCGTTGGGCATGCGCTTGTAGAACTCGTACATGTATGAGGAACCGACCGGCTGCGGCGCCGCGGCAGCGAGTTGGCCCAACAACCACTCGTTGCCCGAGCTGGTCTCAAACAGCATCGATGCGCCGGAGGTGCCGCGCGCTTCAAAGTTCAAGACGACGCCTACATCCTTGGCCAGGGTGTGCTCTGCCATAAAAGCCTGCGCGCCCAGCAGCCCGAGTTCTTCTCCGTCGGTCGCAAGGAGGATTACATCGTTTTGCAGCGGCGGCCCCGCCTTCAGGGCTCGCATGGTCTCCAGGATCGTGGCAATGCCGGAGCCGTCATCGCTTGCTCCTGGACCGGTCGGCACCGAATCGTAATGCGCCACCAGCATCACGGCCCGCGTATTGCGGCTGCCCGGGAACCGGCCGATGACATTGTTTACGGTTGCCCCGGAGGCAAACCTCGGAGCCACGCGCAAGACGGCGGTGCTCTGAACCTCCGTCGCCAAGCCGAGTGCGGCCATCTGTCCGACGATGTACGCGCGCACTCTGCCGTTTTCCGCGGAGCCAGTCGGGTGGGGCGCCCGAGCGACGTGCACAAGGTGCGCCACGGCGCGCTCGGCGGAAAACTCTGTAGGAGGACTGCTCGCCGGAACGACCGCCGGCGGCTGCAGTGGATAAATCGCGAGGAAAATGAAGACGCTGATCACGGGAATGAGAACAAGCGCGCGGACTCTCTGAGACGTTTTCATGGTCCTTTCACTAGCCTGGGATCGTCATACAGTTGGCGCTTAGCGCAATGCGTCGATCATACGCCTCTTTTCGGCAGATCATCCTTTATCCGTTGTTATCCACGTCCAAGTCCACGCCCACGTTTAGGTCCGGGTTTGGGGCGGGTGATTTTGAAGTTTCGCGACGGAAACTAGCCATCCCGCGAAAAACGGCGGGATATCAGAAACCAGGAGTCAGAAGCTAGAAATCACTCACGAGACGCCCAGCTTGGATGGGACCAGGACTTTCACCGATCACTCCAGCAACCGGGTCAACATTCTAGCTTCTAGCTTCTGGCTCGCGGCTTCTAACGAGAACAAAATGCTCGTTACGCCGCCCATAACGGTCAAACAAGCAGTTCGTGTTACACTCTCACCCGCACCCAAGAGCAAGGGACATCTCTAAGGGCGAGCGATGAGCGGTAGCGAGGAGGCATGATGTCCGGGTCCGCCGCAGGTGGCAGGACGTTGTACGTCATATTCTTCTTGTCGGGAATCAGCGGGCTGGTCTACGAGACTGTCTGGCTCCGGATGCTGATTCGCGTCCTGGGATCGACGGCCTACGCGACTGCAGTGGTCCTGGCAGGATTCATGGCTGGCTTGGCACTCGGGTCATATCTCATCGGCCGGTACACGGCCACGGCGAGGAATCCGCTGCGGATCTACGCGCTGCTGGAACTGGGGGTGGCGGTAACCGCTCTCGGACTGACGCTGGCGCTCGGCGCGCTGGTCCCGGTCTACCGGGTCGTCTACGGTCTTTTTGCGGGCAGCCGCTTTGGGCTGACGCTCTTTCAGTCGGCACTCTCATTCGTGATTCTGATCGTGCCGACCTGCCTGATGGGAGGCACGCTCCCGGTGCTCAGTGCCCACACGAAGACGCACCGGATCGACTTCCCGCCGCGCATCAGCCTGCTCTATGGTCTCAACACGCTGGGGGCAGTGGTCGGCGTCCTGGCAAGCGGCATCTATACCATCGGCGCGTGGGGCGAGAGGGCGACCCTCCTCGGCGGGGTCACGGTCACGACGGTCGTGGCATTAGCGGCCTGGCGGTTGTCGCGGCGATTCGATGCAGCCGCCGCGCCCCAGGCGACGGGCCAGGGCGGAACCACGATGACATCCACCGAGACTGCGGCGACGCCTGATGTTGCCATTTCGCCGTACCCCCAGTCCACGAGGCGTTTGGTAGGTGCGGCGTACGCCGTCAGCGGTCTGACGGCCATGGCCTATGAGATCGTGTGGACGCGGCTGTTCCAGATCCAGGTGGGCACCTCGATCTACGCGTTCAGCATCATGCTGGCGTACTACCTGGCGGGTATAGCCGTCGGCAGTCTCCTGGCCGCCCCCTGGGTCGGCCGTACCAGGCGTCCGCTGCTGGCTTTCGGCCTTGCCCAGATGTGGATAGCGGCCTACGGCCTAGCAGGAATGTGGCTGAGCACGTTCTTCGATCCAGTGTCGCTCATGCTGACTCTGAACCTAAAAAACGTTCTCGTGCTGCCGCTGGCCGTTGTCTTTCCGATCACCGTGGTGCTAGGGATGCTATTTCCGGTTGTAAGCCGGAGTTACGTACCGAACGAGGCCGACGTCAGCCGCGCAGTCGGCCGCCTCTACGCCCTCAACACGCTGGGCTGCATCGTCGGCTCCCTCCTGGCCGGCTTCGTCCTACTGTCGGTCCTGGGGACGCGGGGCTCGATGCTGGCCCTGGCAGGGCTGAACACAGTGTTGGGCGGGGTGGTCCTGGTGAAAGAGGCGCCGGCTTTCCGGCGGATGCGGACCTATGCGGCCGCGGCAGCAGGCGCTTTGTTGACCCTGGGCTTGGCCGTTGTTACGCCCGATCCGTTTCTCCGAGCCGTCCGGAGGTCTGCCGAGCGCTGCTTCGGACCGAAGGCCGATCAAATGGAGATCTACTACAGCAAAGAAAGCACCACAGCGACTACGACCGCCATGGGCTTGCCCGGCGATCGGGCCAGCAAGCAGCTCTGGATCAACGGCATCGGAATGACCGTCCTCTGCGAGGAGACCAAGATCCTGGCCCATCTGCCGTTGCTGTTGCATGAGAACCCGAAGCGGATCCTCGTTGTATGTTTCGGCATGGGGACGACGGTGCGCTCGGCCCGGTCCCACAAGGAGGTGGAGGTAAGCACCGTCGAACTGGTTCCCGAAGTCTATGAGTGCTTCTCATATTTTCACGCCGACGGCCGCGAGGTCCTGGCTGACCCGCGAGTTCACCATTACGTGGACGACGGCCGCAATTTTCTCCTGATGCGGCCCGAGACGTATGACGTCATCGCAATCGACCCCGCGCCCCCAGTCTGGGCCGCCGGCACAGTGAACCTATACACGAAAGAGTTCTTTGAACTCTGTCGCGACCGCCTGACATCCAAAGGCATCACGTGCCTCTGGGTGCCGCCGGCCGAGGCCACGGAGGTCCGGATGATCATGAAGACGTTCCAGGCCGTGTTCCCCCAGACCCACGTCTGGCGGGGCCTGAGCCTGCCGCGACCGGGCTTCTTCCTGGTGGGGCATGAGGAGCCGGGACCGATCGATTTGGCGCGTCTTGACCGTGGCAACAACGATCGGGCGATCGTCAAGGACCTCAGCGAGTGGCCAGACGAGGAGGTAACGCCGGGCATGATGCGGAATCTGCTGATCTTCACGCCGGATGCGCTGGCCCTTTTCGTCGCGAACGATCCGGTCATCAGCGACGATCATCCCTACACGGAGTTCCCCCTGTGGCGGTGCTTGCTGGATCCAATGTTCGAAACTCGCTTGACCATCAACAAGTAACGGCCGCCTCCCAGGCCAGCGCCGTGCGGCTAGAATACGAATCGCAGCTCCGCCTGATAAGTCCGCGGCGGCACGAAGTGAGTGCCGCTGAAGGTCGACAGGAAGTTGTACAGAGCGACCTTGTTAGTCAAGTTCACCACAGTGAACTTGAGCGCAGTTCGAGCTCCTTCGGCGCTCCGGAAAAGATTGTCGGTTCCGATTCCCACGTCGAACAGGTTCCGGGGAGCGACCCGTGGTGGATTAAGGTCGGGGTTGAATGTCCCGGGCGCGGGAATGACCAGGCGCGCGGCGCCGAAATTCGAGCTGCTGCACGAGGTAATCGGATTTCCCGGGGAAGCCGTCTGGTTGCCGCAGAAGAATCCAATCGCCGCCTGTTGCGCCGCTGTGAGGCTGAGCGCGTCCGCCAGGCTCGTCACCGCTCCGGCCACTTCACCGCTATCATAGCGCCAGGTGAATGAAAACCACGCGCCATTCTTGGGCCGCTGATATCGTACGTTCGCCGTTTGCTGGAACGCCTGGTCGTGGTCAATGCGGAACACGCCGGCATCGAGGGGCGAATTAAATATCACTCCGCCCACTTCGGGGCCGAAGTAACGCGCACGCGTGTGACCCATGGTTGTGTATGCCTGCAAGCCGTGAAGATTCGTAGTCCCAAATCGCAGTGACACCCCGTCGATTTTTGACTTGCTCCAGGAAATCGGGAAGGTAACGGGGGTACTGAAGAGAGTGTCGAAGTCGTAGGCGTTATTCGTATACTTCCAGAGATAGCCGCCATCGATGATGAAGAAACGTCCCAACGACTGCTGCAGGCCCGCATTGAACTGGTTGCGCCGCCCCGGCTGAATCGGTTGGTCACCGAAGGCCCCGAAAACGGCCGTTGCCAGTCCGCCTGCGCCGGCCGCACTCGAAAGGATGAGGTTTTCGTTGTAGGGCGTTTCGAGGGTCCTGGAATAGGAGATACGGAGGACTGTCGCTGTTGGTTTGACCAGATACGAAACCCCCATGCGCGGCTGAACCCCGGTGGCCTTGCTCAGCCCGACATATCGATCGATCCTCAGGCCTGGCGAAAGCGTGAAGCCTTGAATCGAGATTGCGTCCTGCGCGTAAAAGGCAAATTCATTGATCCTGGCGCGCCTGCTGAGATTGAACAAGGCGCCTCCGCGCGTCAGGTCAAAGGGAACCAAGCCCGGCTGCAAATCTGGGTTAGGCAGGAATCCCCGGCTGGCGCAGAGACCTGGATTGGTGATCCCGGGCAAAGCCTGAGGATTTCCGGCACTGTCCACGCATATGGCATTGAACAATGGGTCGGTGATACCCAGGTTGAAATTCTCCCGCAGACGCGTTTGCATGATCTGCGTGCCGATCTTCAGATTGTGAATGCCCTTTACATAGGAGATGTCTCCCTTGAGTCCGTAATTGGTGAGGCGTCTCGCTTGGGCGATCGTCGCCGGTGTGTCGTCAAAGGGATCCCGGCTGGGGTAATAGTTGACCTGATCCTGCCGGAAAAAAGTATTCACGTTCAGCAGTATCGTAGCGCTGAAGATGTGCTGGTAGTTGGGAGAGAAGTTGTACGTGACCGTCTTCTGCCGCTGATCCTGGCCGATCTGGTCGAAAGAGTCTGGTACTTGAAACCAATTACGTGCGCCCATGAGGTCGATGTGAAAACCGTCCTTGTCGTTGGGCTTAAGATCAAAATGGTCAAAGAGCGTTTCGTTGTTTCCGATAGCGTGGATAGGTTGAAACTCGGGCGTATCCAGGAACCTGCCGGAGCGAAGGGTATTGACCACGATGAAGTTGCCATATTTAGCGTTGCCCCAGCCGAGCGACGCCTCCTCAGACGGGGTGGCGAACGAGCTGTACTGCAGACCCAGGCTGCCGAAGGGTTTGACCTTTCCTAGCCCGGACTGGGTAACAGCATTCACAACCAAACTGGTTTTGTCTCCGAACTCCGCATTCGGAGCGCCGGTGATCAGCTCCATAGAGGAGATCGCATTCAGAGGCAGCTGCGTCGAGAACAGCTTGCTCTGCTGGTCGCTAATGGGCTGGCCATCTATTGAGAAGCTTGTCTGAGCATGATCACCCAAGGGGTGGAAGAAACCATTGGAGTCGGCCACCACGCCCGGAGCCGCGAGAATAATGGCATCGCTTAATCCTGAGCTCGGGGAGAGAGTCGGCAGCTTCAAAAATGCTTCCTTGCTCAGGTCACTGTGCGTCGACGGAACATTCTCAAGCACATCGGCTGCTGCTTGGACCTTGACCGTAATGGAGAGCCCCGCCACTTTCATTGAGATCTTGAGATCAATAGGAACCGAAGTGCGGACATCGACATCCTGCTGATAGGTCTCAAAGCCCTGAAAACTCACTTCCAGTCGGTACGGATTAGGAGGGATGTTGGTAAGTCTGAATAGGCCACGTTCATCGGTCATCGCGGTCTGTTGGTAACCGGTGAGTTCGTTTCGAATTGTCACCGCCGCCTTGGGAATGATGGCGCCACTCGGATCCGAAACCGTCCCTTGGACCGTCCCGGCTTGTTCGTACACTTCGCTCATCGTAGGTGCGGGTGACAAGAGAAAAACCAGGGACAATGAGAGGCATGAAATCTTGATTCGTTGAGGCATACTCCTCCTGAAATCGCGGCATGGCAGAGCTGCATTCGCACAACGCCCCGGCGCCGGAGAGGCACAGGCTTGTGTCCGTCCTGCTCCGCATGTTGAATGTTAAACGTCGTCGTGCTGTTACCAGGCGACTGGAGGGCCTCGATTGCCTTCCTGCGGCGTATCGCTTTGGACCAGGCAAGTGCGCTGGACAGTGATGGCTTGGGCAACAAAAAAGGAATCAACAAGGCAGGCCGGCTCGGGAATCAGCGTTTGATGCAGAAGGCGGAAGCAATAGCAGAGACTGCAAGGAGGATCTTCAACGTCGCCGTTGAAGCTTGCCAGCTGAAAGTCTGCCGGCGAGCCGCGCTTTTCAACGTGCCTGCTCGCGCCGGATTGCTCACTGTGCGTGTGCCCCAGAATCCCGTGGATTTCCGCCGCCAGCAATCCCCAGGAGAGGAGGCACAGAAGCATGCCGGAACCCCAGTTGGTTTTGAAGCGAAACCCGAGGACCATATTGCTTCAATGCTACGCTTGCCTGCCGTTTAGTCAATACACCTTTTAGCACGACATCAGCATGGCAGCTTCTTTGCAGCGGATCTTTGATCCATCCGCGGAGATATCCGCTGTCCGCGGCCTTGCCGCGGCCGTGCAGTCCGGCATGCGCTACTTGACGAAGGTTTTTACGCACCATATTTTCGAACATCGAGGGCGAAGTTCGAAACCTGCCGCCACTCGGGTGTCATCCAGCCTCGCATCCCGCATCACGCGGCCCGCGTCCTGCTCCTCCCCTGGAAATCATGGAAGAACTGGCGCGCCGCGGCCGCATCGTCGAGCCGCTTCGTCGCTCCCAATCACTGGCGCCACCCCAAGCGACACACGGTGACGGGCAACGCTGTCCGCACGCCCTGGCGGTCCTTACGTGCGTCCGGGATTCAGCCCGGACAGAGGTTTATTCGCGGAATGCGGGTAACGCCTGATTATCTAGCTGAGACGCCCACATTTCAGTCTTTTGCCTTGGTTTCGGCACGTGTCCGGGCTGAAGCCCGGACCCACGCAAGGGCGCAGAGTCATCCGCATCTTTGCGACGCCCCCGCAGCGAAGCCCGTCACCGGTTGCGTCAGACGAGCAGGACCTTGAGGGAGCCCTTTGCCGCCGCGAGATCGAAGGCGCGCGGGGCTTCGGCGAGCGGCACCCGTGCTGAAATCATCTCCGACAGGCGGACCTTTCCCGCACGCAGCAGGTGCAGTGCCGGCTCGAAGCGGCCGCAACGCGACCCGACGAGCGTGACTTCATTGACGACGACACGCGCAGTGTCGATGGGTACCAGGCCATGAACCGTCGACTTCATGACGACGGTGCCCCGCGGACGGGCGATCCGCACCGCCTGCTGCAGTCCTTCCGAAGAACCGGTAGCCTCCACAACCCAATCGTATGCAGCGACAGGAAGGCGCTTGCGGACGACTCCCACCTTGACACCCACTGCCTGCGCAATGCGCAGTTTTTCCACGTGACGCCCGAACTGGTGCACCTCGGCGCCGTGCAGGTGAAGAACCTGAGCGACCAGCAGGCCCAGCTTGCCGTCGCCGAGCACGGCCACGGAGGCTCCGCGCGGGATGCGCACCTGATCCAAGACCTCGAGGGCGGCCGCCAGCGGTTCGGCAAAGACGGCATGCTCCGAGGGGATCGAGTCAGGGACCACGTGGAGGTTACGCTCGGGCAGGACGAAGCACTCTGCAAAAGCGCCCGCCTGCCGCACGATGCCGAGCACCTTCCGATTTGGGCAGTGCCGGCCCAGGCCGCGCGCGCACCATGAGCAATTGCCACAGGCAAGGTTGATCTCGCCCACGACGCGCCGCCCCACCAGCCTGGCGGTGTCTGCTTCGACAACCTCGCCCACAAACTCGTGACCCGGCGTACCGCAGAAGCCGTAATACCCTCGCTGAAGTTCGAGATCGGTGTTGCAAATGCCAGCGCAGTTCAGACGGATCAAAGCATATCCTTGCGGCCGGCGCGGCCGAGGCCGCTGTTTGATCGAGACGCGACCGTTTTCGAGGTGGACCGCAATCATGAGCGCCCCTTGCTCCCTATCGCATGAATCATTAACTCGTCACTCGTCACTAGCGTGGCCCCAACACAAGAGCAACAAGGACAGTATGGCCAGCGGGACCATTAAGGCTGCGGTTGTAGCCAGGCCCGTAATCGGAATCAGCAAGAGGGTGCTGCCGAGTGAACCCAGGCAGCCGCCGACGAGATCGGCCGCATAAAGAGGCGCCACCACCTCTCCTTGGTCGCGCACTCCTTCAAGGCTTGCATAGGCAAATACTGCGGCAACCAGGAATCCCGTGACGAACAGCAGGCCCGTGGTTTCAGCGAGGCCCGCCATCGAGCTCCAGCCGATCCCAACGCCCGTGAACACGCCTAGAAATGCAACTCCGCAAATCAACAGCGGCCCGTACCAGAGCGGCATCCGCCGCGCGCGTTCAAAAATCCACCTGTCTGTGGCCAGCGCACCGAGAGCAAGGCCGGCCATGAAACTCATCAGCAGCACGCCGATGTCCTGGTACAGGACGCCGCTCTTGACCTGGTAATGCAGCACCAGCAGTGTCTCGAAAACCATCCCCACAAAGCCCGCAACACATACCAGCACCGCGCGGCGCAAGGATTGCCGCCGGCGGCTGATCATGAACAGGGCGGAAACGGCTAACGCCAACACCCATAAGAATGGCCGACGGTAGCTGCTCCAGGACTCGAGGAATGAAAGATCCGTGGCAGTCAGTCTCGGATAGAACTGCGAGAGCCAGATCATGAGGGTGTACTGGTAGCAGATGGGCCGGACATCCGTGTTAAGCGGCGCTTTCCCGGTTTCCAGTATGTGCGCGATCTGCGCGAATCTGTCGTTGGTGTAGAGGTAACGGATGTACGGCTTGGATACAAGCCTGGCCACAATACCGCGGGCTTCAAACCTGGATGCGAGCACGTCTGGATCCCTGGGGAGAGGCTGCCGGGAAGCGAGAAAGATGTTGGCTTCTCCCGGGAAGACCTGAATCTCCGGCAGCGCTTCTTTCAATGCCAGATAGATGCTTACCACGCGAGCAGTCTGTTGGGGCGTCCAGCGGTTTTCACCGGATCTCAGCCGGAAAGCGAGAATCCCGCCCGGGTTCAGATGGGCCGAGCACTGTTTGAAAAACTCGAGTGTGTAGAAACGGTTTGCTTGCCCGGATGCAGGCTCCGGCATGCCGATCAGGATGAGGTCGTAAGCGCCGGCCTTCTCGAGAAACCGCCGCGCATCGGCTACCGTGACACGAACGGCCGCTGCGCGCAGGGGTGCCTGCAAATCCGGCGGAAGGTGGGGCGTCACCATGTCGAGCAGGGCCGGGTTTAACTCGACGTAGTCGACTTGCGTGGGCGCATGCTTGAGGATCTCCCTCACAGTGCCCTCGATGCCGCCGCCCAGGATCAGCGCGCGTTTCAGCCGCGGATGTGCCAGCGCCGCCATGTGAACAAACACCTCCGCGTCGATCCCCTCGGTCTCGAACGACAGAGCATCATTTTCGTAGACCGCGATCTGTCCCCCTTGCTGCGTCACAGTAATTCGGCAGTAAGGCGTGTCCTGACTGGCCAGAAGGTATGGATGCGTCCACCCCGTGAGCGCGCGATCGGCCGGGCTGGCACGCCAGACGAGCGCGAGCACGAGGAGGGTCGCGGCGACAACAGCCGCGCGGAACCAGCGGCTGCGCGTCCCGCGCGCAGACCAAGCTGCTCCGAGCGCGAAGAGTGAACAGAGCAAGGAAATCGTGAAGTTCTGAACACCAAGCTTGAGGAACAGGGTCGCGCACAAACCGCCAGCCAGTCCTCCCGCGCTCTCGATCGCATAGGCAGAAGCGAGCGTCCGCCCTCCGGCGACGTACAGCTTTGCAGCCCACTGGAAAATCAATCCGGACAGCAGGCCGATCGGCAGCAGCGCAGCCGACATTGCCAAGATCTGGTCTGCAAAGGGCAGGTAGGCACCGGGGATCTCGGAGAACAGGACTCTGATGGAGCGAACAAAGACAACGTCCGCCGGCAGAAGAAGCGAGAACAGGAAGAAGAGCCCTTGAGTCCACGCGAGGGACGGCCTCAGGCGCCGTCTGCCGATCACGGCTCCGATCGCTGTCCAGACAAGCCAGACGCCGAGGGCAAGGGTAAAGATCAGATCAATGCCGTAGAAGGCGACGGTCAGCTCTCGGAGAAGCACCGCCTGCCCGAGAATGGAAACGAGCCCGACGATAAAAAGATAAATCATGATCGGCAATTCAACCGCTGGCTTTGCAGGATACCGCGGTCCCTGGCGCGCGCTCGAGCAGTGCGCGCCCGGCAAGCGGTGCTTTCAGGCTGCAACCACTCCGGACTAAATCCGGATCGCGCGCCGCGATCACTTGAACTGGCTCTCGCTGAAGACGTCGGCTTGGAAGACCAGGAACTGCGCGCCGGTCTTCCAGTCGCCCGGCCTTAACCCCGCTTTGATGCAGAGCTCGTCGAGCATCTCCTCCAATCCCCAACCCTGTTCAGTCGCCACTTGAGGCAGGAAAACAGCGGAGAGGCCGTTCTTCGAAATCACGACGCCGTCGCGGCCGACCACGATGTCCGTGGGTTTGGCGACGGGCTTCATCGGGGTCATGACCGAGATCTCGATTTCCAGGCCGGCAAGCTCTTTCAATGTCACACGGGGGAAACGCGAATCGTTCTCGCCCGCCTGGACAGCCATCCATGCAGTGGTCAGGCCGACCGGAAAATCTCCGACGAGATGTCCGATGCAGCCGCGCAGCTGTCCGTGCTGTTTCAGGGTGACGAAGACGCCTTGAGGAAACTGCAGCCTGGGCGCCAGATTCCTGGTGGCCGGAATGGTGTCAGTCGTAAGGAAACGCTGCAGGCTCTGCCGCGCCAATTTCAGCAGCGCTTTCTTGTCGGCGGATTGCAGCGGCCCCGACGGCGGCGCGGCTGGGCGGTTCAGAGCTTTGACATCGGGTTCCCCTTCGCCGGCGGCGAAGACGACCGCTCCATATCCGACGACGCGCGACTTGTCTTCGGCGACAGAATCGGCCGTGTTCGCATAGCTCAGGACGACGCCGTGCGTGGCGCCCAAGGCCTTTGCCGCAGTCATGGCTGCCAGGATCGGCGCCTCGCCGCAGGCGCACGTCTCCAGGTTCGGAATCCTCCGCGACATCAGGGAGGCCGTTTTCGAGGTGAATTGAGCGGGATCCAACCTGGCGATGGCTTCGAGCGTCTGCCGATCTACATCCACGGCGTCTTCGTAGCGGGGAAAGTGCGAGAGGTCGGAGCTGGCCACAATCAGCACGCGCTTGTCCTTTACCACCTTAGCCAACGCTCTGCCGAAGCGCTCGCATATCTTCGGTTCCGGCATGCCGACGACAGCCGCCACGATCTTGGCCGAGGGAAACAGGGTCTGAACAAACGGCACCTGGACCTCGACCGAATGTTCGCTCACCTGGGCCGCCGTGTTCGACGTACAATCGGAATCCTGCTTCAGCAGGGCGCTCGAGATTTCTTCGTCAATGGGCACGTCGCCCAGCGGGGTCCGGTAGGCGCCGCGCGGATAGACCGAAACGCCGGTCAAGTCGCCGCTCGTGTGGTTCGTACCTAGTATGACGACCGTGTCGTAAGTCCGGCCTTTCACCTGGCGGAAGCCATCGGCGATAATCTGGCCCGCGAAGAGATAGCCTGCATGAGGAACGGCCAGAGCCACAGGCTTCTCAACCGAGGAGGGCACAGCGTCCTCGAGAAACTGCTGTATGGCGAGCTTCAAGTGGGCCGGATCGGAGGGGTAGAACTGTCCTGCCACCGCTGCCGGACGCACATTCGACGTTTGTTGTCCTCCAATGCCTGCGGAGATGCAACAGGCAAACAGCGCTGGTAGCACATACAATTGATGTCGGATAGTTTTCATGGCCTGAACCGTTCGCATGATAGAGGTGAGGCACCGGGAGATCACGATATCATCCCTCACAGTAACATAGTCCGACTGCGCCAGGGATGTCAATTCAAGGGCGAACCCGCATCAGGGCCACGGCAAAGTTGTGATTCTCGGGGCCGGAATCGGCATCGGAATCGGCCTTTAGTGTGACGCGTGCCTCGCCGTTCCTATGGTCGACGCCGATAGCGATTCCGATCCCGACCCCGAATGTCTCCCTTGGCAGATGTGCCGCGATCAGCGGAAACCTTCTGCCTTCAGGGCTCCGCGAACGATTTTGCCGTGGAACCCGCATACGGCCACGATAGAGCAAGAAGGGTCGCGGGCGACTTTTTTCAGAGATCCTCGAGTGAAAAAGGGCGCCGATCGCCGATTCATCAGTAAGAATTTTGTAAGGACTTGAGCGCAGATAGGTTAAAGTAGGCCTCTACTGCTGGCACGACCAGAATCAATGGGATAGAAAGGCGGGTCTAGATTGCTGGACCACCTGAACGAGTAC
>Ga0315282_10012006_pt1 | contig 13322 bp, 13 predicted proteins | sample YL17G07_20_MG_FD_203693 | JGI IMG/M metagenome (GOLD analysis project Ga0315282, IMG submission 203693) | Sediment microbial communities from Yellowstone Lake, YNP, Wyoming, USA - YL17G07_20 | ecosystem: Environmental > Aquatic > Freshwater > Lake > Sediment | place: USA: Wyoming | collected...
CAGCGCCCGAATGACGCCGAGGACGCGCGAGCCGGTGCCGTCACGCGCCGCCACCTCGATCACCCCGCGCCCGAAGCCGCTCTTGATGAACCGCAACTCGGCCGGCCCACTGCCGATGGTGAAGGCCGGTTTCGCGGAGCCGTCAATCGCCACGACGGGGACGGCACTCTCGGCCTCGGGCGCGTTGTCAGCGGAGAATCGCGCCTGGACCAACGTGACTCCCGTCCCTGTCGGACGCACCTCCACGGAGACGATGCGCTCCTCGTCTGGCGCGAGGTCGCCGACCGTGATGGGCTGCGGGCTTTGGTGCAGGCCGATGAGGCCGAGCGTGCCCTTGACGCCGGTGACCTTCTGCCCGCCCGGGTTCCGCAGCACGCACCTCAACTCTATGGGCTGGTTTGCGATGCACACGGCATCCGCGGTCGCGAGCCCCACGATGACCAGTTCCGGGCCGACCATGCGCAGCGAGATGTCGTCGAACAGCATGGCGCCACCGGGGAGGATGCCCAGGATAATGCGCGCCCGAGTCGCGTCACCGGGAGCCGTGAAGTCGCCGCCGTGCGCGAGCCATGTATGACCCGTCGCCTGCCCATGCCAGTCGTTGTCATAGCGCAGGTGCTTGTCGCCGGCGCCGAGCCACTCGATGGTCACCTTGAAGCCGAAAGACCCCGGCGCAACCAGGCGCACCCACGACGACAAGGCATACTTCGCGCCCGGTTGAACCGCGAACGGCGCGCTGACGGCGTTGACCTCCGCTTCGCGTCCGCGCGTGTCAATGCGCAGGCAGCGCTTGCCGCTATGCGCCTCGGTGGAGATGATGGCGGCGCCGACGTCCGCGTCGGGCCCGGCGGCCTGGCGGTAAGGGCCGCTGAACTCCCAACCCGCGGCGCCCTCCTCGAATCCGCTGTCGGGAACCAGGTTCGGTTCGAGGTTGCGCGCCGCGGCGGGCAACGCCAGCAGCGCGGCAAGAACCGCGCCGGATACGATGGTCGGAACGTGCATGACGTGCGCCTGCGGTGATGGTCCACCTTTCGGCGCGGCGGGCGCGGTGTTCCTGCTGGGGGCACATAACGGACAGCAGCCTACTCCGCTAAACCTCCTTCGCTGAAGCTACGTAGGTCAGGGGCTACGAAGGCCGAGGGAAGTAGGAAGCAGGGATTGGGTCGGGGCGGTTCCCTCGACTTCGCTCGGGACAGGTCGCGAACCGCCCCTACAGTTGTGCATACGCATTCGGCCTGGGTAGGGGCGATTCACGAATCGCCCCTACCGGGACTTGGCCGGCCTAGAACCGCTGTGACGCGACGGAGCACGTGATCGGTACGCCGCGGTCATCGTACGAGACCGACAGCCGCCGCGGCCGGACCGCTGCGGCATTCGGATCGGCCTTGCGCAAGTCGCACAGAGCCTGCTCGAGCAAGAGGTCGATGCCCTTACCCGGCGCCGCCACGAAACTCGGCCAGCGCCGCGCTATTGCCTCCTCCACTTGCGGGTGCACCATCCAGAAGCCTGGGGCGTGGCCATACCTGAGGGCCAAGGTGGCGGCCAGGTATTGGGCGGCGCAGGCCTCGACCGCGTCGATGAACTGACTGGGGATGCCGCCGCAGGCGCTGGCGCACGGCTCGACCTCCCACCAGGGCGGATTGCGCAGGTAGAGCCGGGCGCATTCGTGGGCGAACAGATACATGAACCCCTCGGGCCGAGCAAGCGCCGCCGTGGTGAGACAGATCCTGTCGCCGCCGCCGGAAAACGATAGCAGGGCTTCGGAATCGAGCAGGTAGACCTGAATATCGGCGTGGGGCGGTTCACGGGTGGTGAGGTCCGCCAGCTTGTGGGGCAGGTCCGCGTCCATCAGCTCATCGTCCATCTGCTGGGCGAGTTGACGCAGCGCGGGCTCGCGTGAGATCCAGTGGGCGCCGAAATGCTCGGCGTGGAGGTGCTCGCAGGCGCGCCAGGTCAGCTCAAGGTCATCGAGGGCCAGCTGGAGCAGGGATCGGCCCACCTGCATGGAAACGATGCCGCTCGCAGGGGCCAGGCGCGGTCGAGTGAGGGCGCGATGCAGCCCGGCCAGGGTGGGATCGTCCGATGTCAGCACCAGCAGTCGCGGCAGCATAGACGCCGCCGCTCCGTTGTCGCGCAGACCCGAGCCGGCAATGGCTCCGTTCACCTCGCGGTCGAGCTCATGGGGGAAGCGGGCACGGTGCAGCTCCGAGCGCGCCGTCTCGGGGCCGATGCGATACATGATCTGCGCATGGTGGAGCAGATTGTCGATTAGACGGACATCGACCGAAGTCTCGATCAGGAAGCTAGCGGGCACTTTCTGGGAACTCCGCCGCGGGAACCGCGTCTAACTTATTGATGGGGATCTTTGCAGATCCCATCTCCGGGAATTTTGGGCCGTGCGGCCTGGCCGCGCTGGGGGCAACGCTCGCGGCGCCGATACTCCCCGAGATGCCGCGCAAGGGTTGAGGCTGCTTGCCCCGACCTGCGCGCGTGCGGCTGCGGCGGCGCTGCCGCGATGGCCTGCGAGCCCTGATCCCAGAGGACCATGGCCGACCCGCTCGACCCGTAATGCTCATTCCATAATTCCGGGCCGAACCGATGGGCGATCGCGTCAGGCGCGGGCCGCAGGGTCACAGTCCGCAAATCGTACAAAACGAATCGTCTTTTGTGCGTTCGAACGATCATGGTTGGCGCTTACGGATAGCGCGTGCTTGGAAAGACTGCAGAAGGTTGGTGTCACTGGTTTTGCGGCGGGTATAGAACAGATAGAAGATCACTGGGTGTGACCAGATATGAGCGAAACCTGCGAAACTGTGCGAGGCCGTATCGGTGAGTTGGCGGAAGAACTGGTCGAGCAGCTCGTTTCTGCCGGCCTGTCGGAGCAAGGCCGGTTCTCGGCCCAGCGGATACTGGAGTCGCAGCTCGCGCACGAGCGCCTGCGGCCGCTGATCGAGGCCAAGCTGGACGAGCCGGCGCAGAGAACGCTGGACCGCCTGGTGCTGAGCTTCGACCCCGACCAACTATGGGTCACGGTGACGTGTAAGAACTAGCAGTCCGGCCGAAAAGCCGTTTTCCCAGCCAAGCTGAGGCGCTACCGCGCACGATCCGGAGAGGCTGGCAGCCGAAAAGGGCCTTTCCGGCTGCGCCTCTAGCAGCGCTGCGCCCGGCTGGGGCGGGTTGCGCCGCCAGGGTCGCGGTTCGGGCGGCGCGAAGACCGCGCGCCCAGTGGGGTATCCGCAAGGCAGCTCAAATCGAGATCTGCCTCATTTCGCACAATCCTGCCTGATGATTGTCGGGGCGGACAGCCGCGTCGGGACATCGGCTTCCCACCGGGGCGGTTAGGGGGCTTTACGAATAGGCGGATAGTGGGCATAATCGGGACATCGGTTTCCCACCGGGCCGGCTGGGGGCTTTACGAATAGGCGGATAGTGGGTATAATTCCGTCAGTGACGTTTGCTACGAGGCGCGCAGCGCGCGCCTGACCCGCTGGCTTTCCCGCGAATGGTGAACCTGCTGAACCGGGCAGGTGTGGCGGTGGGCGCCACAGAAACGTAAGCCGCCGATCGAGACGTAGAAGACTGTCAGTATTCGTCCCACCGCCTGGCATGGTACGCGATTTTGGGGAGCGTGTGGGGCCTTGACGCCCAAGGCCCTTCCCCCCAGCACGCTCCCCAATTACTTTGGTCCGGCCATGCGCGGGAATCGCGAATCCCATTCCACCCGTCTTGTCACCCTGGATGACTTGGATTCAGGCGCGAAGGCTGCGGAGACCCAGCATCCCTCTTGCCGTGCGGAGCCTGGCCACGGTCAAACGACCAAATGGCTGTCGTATTTCGGCGTCCGGTGTGACAAGGATAGCGAAGGATGGCGCTCCGTCAGGGAGAATGGAAATTCAACCTGACGTTGTGGAGGACCACGATGGCGAAGATCCTGGTTGTGTACCACTCGCTTTCGGGAAACACGAAAGCGATGGCGGAGGCGGTGGCGGAGGGCGCGCGCGGCGTATCGGGCGCGAAGGTATCGGTGAAGACCGGCATTGACGCGACGATTGATGACCTGCTGGGGAGCGATGCGGTGGCGGTCGGTTCGCCCGACTACTTTAGCTACATGGCGGGCGGGCTGAAGGATTTCTTCGATCGCACCTACTACCCGGCGCAGGGCAAGGCGACCGACAAGCCCTGCGCCTGCTTCGGCAGCGCCGGCGGGCCGCCGACGGTCGTGCTTGAGCTGCTGGAGAAGATGTGCCGCGCGTTCAAGATGCAGCACGTCGGTTCCGTGGGCTGCAGCGGCAAGCCGTCGGACGACATCGCGCAGGAGTGTCGCGCCCTGGGGCGGAAGCTGGCGGAGGCGGCGAGCTGAGCTACCGAGTGCGCGCGGCTCAGCGTCATTCCGCCTTTGGCGATTGCCGGTAGGCGCCGGCGGTGGGTGGAGCTCAAGGTATGGGGCCCCTGGTCGAAGGCATATTGGGACTGCTCATGTGGCTGCGACGAGCGTCGGTGTTGCTCGTCGTCATCGGCGTCACGGGGCTTTTGTGGCTCGCGGCGCGGCGCGCCGGGCGCAGAAGCCTCGAGATTGCGGTGGTAATGCTCGCGATCGCGCTGATCGCATTCTTCACCGCCGTGTTCGCGCCACGGCCTCCCATGAGCGAAACGGCGGCGGTTGCCCTGGTTCTCGTCGCGGCATTCCTCATCGTGGCGACTGCCGGGCTCGTGCTCTGGTTGGGTCTCCGTCGCCGCCGCAAGGCGCCGAAGGTGGTCAGCCACAGGACTCCGCCGTGGGAGGATGGGGGCTGGTAATCGCGTCTGCCGCTCGCCGGGCGGCGGTCCTGCGTTTACATCGGTCTCGCTCGACGCTATAATGCGCCTGCAGTTGACCCGTGCGCGCGTGCGGGATAGTTCTCGCGCGATGCAGTTCGTCCCTTACGCGGCAAGCGCGACGCATGGAACCACACCGGCCACAGCATGGCGATGAGCGATCCTCGCGACCCCTCCATCACGATCCGCACCTGCACTGAGGCTGAGACTCGCCATCTGGCGCGACGTCTGGCCGCCGCCCTTGCCGGTGGCGCGGTGATCGGGCTCAGCGGCGACCTTGGTGCGGGCAAGACCGTCTTCGTGCAGGGGCTGGCGAATGGCCTCGAGGTAGCCGAACTCGTCACCAGCCCCAGCTTCGTCATTGTGCACCAGTACGCGGGCCGCCTCCGTCTGTGCCATGTAGACCTGTACCGGCTGGAGCCGGATCAGGTCGAGGGCATCGGCCTCGACGAACTGGTCGCCCCGGACGCCGTCGTCGCCATCGAATGGTCGGAGCGGCTCCCCCCGCGGCTGCGGCGCTTGCTCGATCTCGATATCGCGATCGAGTTCGGCAGCGGCGAACACGAGCGCGATCTTCGGTTCTCGGGCCTTGGATTACAGGGAGCGGATGCGGTGCGCGCGATGGCCGAGGCCATCATGAATGCGCCAGAGGCGCATCTCCGGAGCGCGGCCTTAGCCGCGCAGAGGGGGGATGAGGACATCGCGCCGAAGCGATGAATGCGCCAGAGGCGCATCTCCGGAGCGCGGCCTTAGCCGCGCAGAGGTCGGAAGCCGTGACCATGCTGGCAATCGAGAGTGCGACCGATATTGCGAGCGCGGCGCTGCTCGATGGCGATGCACTGATCGGCAGCCTGGCTTTTCGCGCGCATCGAGATGTGTGCCAGCGCCTGCTGCCCGACGTCGAGACGATGATGGCAAGGGCCGGGTTGAGCCCGGGGTCTCTCTCCGCGATTGCGGTCGGGCGCGGCCCCGGGTCGTTCACCGGCATCCGCATCGGGGTAGCGATAGCCAAAGGCCTGGCATTGGCGCTGGATGCGCCTGTGTTCGGCGTCTCGACGTTGGCCGCATGTGCCTACCCGGCGCTGGGCCAAGGCGGCATCGCTTGCGCGCTCATCCCGGCGCACGGCGATGAGTTCTACGCCGGTATCTTCCACGCTGGACAAGAGCTGGAACCGCTGGGGGAAGGCATCTGGACCGGGTCCGAGCTTATGGCGCTGCTGTCGCGCTCGGGCGAGAAGGTGATCTTTGCCCCGGTGGCCCCAGAGGCGCGCGATCTCCTGCCGCTGAATGAGTTGAAAGGAGAAAGTGCCTTCCTGCCCCATGAGCTGACGTGGGATCTCGCGTGCTGGGTGGGGCGGTTGGCGCAGGCCCGGGTGCGCGCGGGTGATGCGGGAGACGGCATCGGCCTGGCGCCGGTGTACTTGCGGCCGTCGCAGGCGGAGATGCAGGCCGGCCCCTCGACGTAAGGTTAAGACGTGGCGGCCCACACCACAGAGCATTTCCCCGATCAAGGCGAGCAACTGGCGATCGCGCCGATGACGCGAGGCGACCTCGATCGGGTCGTCGCCATCGAGCGCCAGTGCTTTCCCACGGCGTGGAATCGCGAATCCTACGAGCGGGAATTGCTCAATGCGAATGCGCGCTACCTCGTGGCCAGAGTAGGTGAGCTGGTCGTGGGCTACGCGGGCATGTGGGTCATTCCTCCCGAGGCGCACATCACGACCATTGCGGTGGAACCCGAGCACCGCCGGCGCGGCATCGGCGAACGGCTGCTGGTGGCGCTGCTGGAGGCGGCGGAGGACATGGCGGCAAGCAGGGTGACGCTGGAGGTGCGTGAATCGAACTCAGTCGCGCGCACGCTCTATGCGAAGTACGGGTTCGAGGCGGTGGCCTACATGCGCGGGTACTATCCGGACACGGGAGAGGACGCGGTGGTGATGTGGCTGAACGCGCTGCCGGGCCCACCGCCGCGGGCTGACACAGAAGCGTGCGGAGGCAGGCCATGAGCCTGAAGGCATACCAGCGCAAACGCAATTTCGGAAAGACGGCGGAGCCCAAAGGAACGGTGCGCAAGCGCGCGAAGCGCAAGCCGCGCTTCGTGATCCACAAGCACGACGCGAGCAGGCTGCATTACGACCTGCGGCTAGAGATGGACGGAGTGCTGAAGAGTTGGGCGGTGCCGAAAGGGCCGAGCCTCAACCCGGCGGACAAGCACCTTGCCGTGATGGTCGAGGATCATCCGCTCGACTACCGGGACTTCGAGGGCGTGATCCCGGAGGGCGAATACGGGGCGGGGCCGGTTATGATCTGGGATGAGGGAACCTACGAAGTGATGGACGAGCGCCCTGGGCCGGAGGCGCTGGAGCACGGGGCGCTCAAGTTCAAGTTGTCGGGCAAGAAGCTCAAAGGTGGGTGGGTGCTGGTGCGGACGAAATGGCGCGGCGAGAACAAGAACTGGCTGCTGATCAAGGAGAAGGATGACGCGGCGGCGACGCGCGGGGACATCCTGAAGGAGGAGCCGAATTCGGCGCGCAGCGGGCGGACGATGGAGGAGATCGCGGCGGGGGGTTAGGCGGCCATTTCCATCCACAAGCATCCGCAGACTTGTCCGCCTCCGGCGGATTCCGCAGATTTCGCAGATTCGTTTGGGGCATATCATGCCGTGCGCGTACGCGGCGTACCATCGTACACGCCCTTCAGCGCGCGGAGATTGAGGCCCATCGCATCGCGCACCGCAGCGAGGGTCGCGGCGGCGAGTGGCCGCGCCTTCTTCTCACCACGCGCGATGAGATCCTCGATGAGTCCTTGCTTCGCCGCCAGCATGCCGCGGCGCGCGCGGATCGGCGAGAGCAATTCGTTAAGCACTCCCACCAGGCGGCGCTTGACCGCGACATCGGCGATGCCGCCGTTGCGGTAATCCCGCTTTAGCTGCTCCAACTCCTCCTGCTGCGGATCGAACGCGTCCAGGCGAGAATGCGCTTGCGGTGCTCGATCATGCGCTGGCTCCCCCGCCCGGAGCCGTGGGAGGTTAGACGGCCTGCGCTGTCGAAGGCGATTGCGGTGTGATCATGACAGACAACGGCGGAGGCTCGAGCGAGGCGGCGGGGATTCTGCGCGACCATCTGGCGAATGAAAGGACCCTGCTCGCCTGGACGCGGACGGCGCTGGCGGCGGCGGCGTTGGGGTTCGTCGTTGCCAAGATCCGGTTCACCGGGGGCCCGGCCTTTGAGCTGACGGCGCCCGTGCATGCTGCGTCGCGGGTCGCGGGGGCGGCGTTCGTGTTCTTCGCCTTCGCGATGGAGGCCCTGGGCATCTGGCGCTACCTCGACCTGCGCCGGCGCCTGCACGGCGGCCCCTTGCGCCCATTGGGGTGGGTGACGATCGCGCTCAACTTTAGCGTCGCCGGCGGCATCCTGCTGCTGTTCGTGTATGTCGTGGCGACCTGGTCGCCGGGGCGGTGAGGCCCCTCGGGGAGCCCGCAGAGGGGCTCCCCTACATGGACCGAACGCAAGAGGAACTGCGCAGGCCACGAGCTCCGACCTGAGACCACATGAAGCACGCTGCAGTCATCTTCGTCGCGGTGGCCGCGCTGTTCTTCCTGCTCGCGCGCCGCGGCGGTGATGGGGGCCGCGACGGGCGCACCGCGATCGAGTTCTGGGCCTACGCGGGCGGCGGTTCCTCAGACGCGACCATACGCTGCTGGGAGAACATGGCGCGCGGCTTCGAGAGAGCCCACCCCGGCGTGCGCATTAAGGCCGTCACCAACATCAGCCACGGGCAGTACCTGTCGGTGCTCACGACGCGCTTCGTGGGCGGCAATCCCCCCGATGTTTTCATCATGGACGACAACGCGACGGTGGACCTGAACCGCGAGGGTCTGCTGCTGCCGCTCAACACGTTCGTCGCCAGCGATCCCGATTACCAGCTCCAGGATTTCCCTCCCAGCATGCTGCGCGACGGCTGCGTCGGGTCGGTGCGCTACAGCATTCCCTTTTACGGCGGCTACGGGTGTCTCTTCTACCGCAGCGACCTGTTCCAGAAAGCAGGCGTCGAGCCGCCGCGGACGTGGCAGGAGTTGCTCGCGGTGTGCCGGCAACTGCAGACGAGGCTGGGGATGAAGTACCCGTTTGCGATGGAGCCCACGGCCGGCTTCTGGATGATGCCGTGGATCTGGCAGAACGGCGGCGACATCCTGAGCCCCGACTACCGCAGGGTGGTGGTTGATTCCCCGCAGGTGGTTGAGGCGGTGGAGTTCGTGCGCGACCTGATGTACAAGCACCACGTCATGGATCCGTCGCTCGCGTCGGGAACGACGCTCGACTCGCTGTGGTCATCGGGCAAGATCGCGATGATGATCAACGGCGGGTGGATCATCGGCCTGCACGACCGCAACTTCCCGCAATGGAAGGGGAAATGGGAGGTCGCGCCGCTGCCCGCGGGGGTTAAGAACGTGAGCTTCTTCGGCGGCCAGCATCTGATGATCGCCAAGGCGTCGAAACACCCCGAGTTGGCGTGGAAGTTCATGGTGTACGTCACGTCGCCGAAGAGCCAGTTGGAGTGGACCGACCTCACGGGCTCGCCGCCATCGAACCTGCGGGTGTTTGGAATGCCCGAGTTTCAGCGCCGCCAGCGCCACCTGGGACGGATGCGCGAGGCGATGCTGCACGGGCGCAACAACCCGCTCGCGCCGTTTTTCACGAAGATCTGGTATGGGCGGTTCCAGAGCCGGGTGCTGGAGGTGGTGATGAAGAACCCGAAGGCGGACGTTGCCACGGCAGTGCGCGACGCGGCCCGCGAGATGCAGGCGGTGGTGGACGACTACTGGAGCGTCCACCCGCACTTCGTACAGGGAGCTCCGGGAGCGACGTGAGGCCGACCCGGCATTCCGGCGCACGTCAAATTCCGCCTCGCGCCGGCGGGCGCCGCGAGCGCGCCCGGCATGAGGCCCTGACCGGCGGCATGTTCCTTCTGCCCGGCCTCAGCATCATCTTCCTCTGCGTCGCAATCCCGAGCGCGCTTGCGTTCGGGCTGTCCTTCACGCACTGCAGCCGGTTTCTCTCCATCCAGTGGGCAGGGCTCTACAATTACCGAAGGCTGCTCGACGACCCGGTAGTTCTCAAGGCATTCGGCAACACGGTGCGATACGTGATCGTTTTCGTTCCCGCGAACCTGGTGATCTCGATGGCGATCGCGCTGCTCCTCAACCGCGAGTTTCGCGGCATGAAGGTGGTGCGCTCGGTCTACTTCGTCCCCGTCGCCGTCTCGGGTGTGGTGGCGATCAGCATCTTCCGCTTCATGTTCGACCGCAACTACGGGCCCATCAACGCGCTGCTGGGCACGCTCGGATTCGAGAAGGTGCCGTGGCTGTGGAGCGAGCAGTGGGCGATGTGGGCGATCATCATGCTCTCGCTGTGGAAGAGCGCGGCGTTCTTCTCGCTCATTCTGCTCGCAGCGCTGCAGGACGTGCCGAAAGACCTCCAGCAGGCCGCCACGGTGGATGGCGCGGGCACGGTGGGGCGGTTCGTGCACGTCACGCTGCCGTCGATCCGCGGGGTCACGATGGCGGTCCTCGTGCTCTCGAGCATCGGCGCGTTCCGCATCTTCGAGCCGATGTTCGTGCTCACCAAAGGGGGGCCCAACGATTCGACGCAGACGGTTGCGCTCCAGGCGTATGACACCGCCTTCACCGGCGGCGAATTGGGCTATGCGTGCGCGGTCTCGTTCGCGCTGTTGGGCGTGATCCTGGTTGCGACAGCGGCGTTGAACAAGCTGACGGCGAGGCACGTATGAAGCGCCGGCGCAAACTGCCGGGCGAGGTCGCGACCATTGCGGCGTACGGCATGGTGTTGGCGATGGGCGTCGTCGTGTTCGGGTTTCCTCTCTACTGGATGGTGCGCGGTTCGCTGATCGACCAGGCGATGTGGATGCGGGTGCCGCTGGTGTGGGCGCCGCCGCTGCGGAGCCTGTCGCTGCGGGCATTCGCGAGCATCTTCGCCAGCCCGCAGTTTCGGATGTCGCGCGTGCTCATCATGGGGCTCAACGTGGTGTTCGACTGCATGGCGGGCTTCGCGCTGTCGAAGATGCGGATGCCGGGCAAGCGGCTGGTGCTGGCGGCGCTGCTGATCACGATGATGGTGCCCTTCGAGGGGATGATGGTGCCGCTGTATCTGACGGTGACCAGGATCGGCCTCGCGGATACCATGCTCGGCATCATCCTGCCCGGCGCGGCGAGCGCGTTCTCGATCATCCTGATGTGGCGGTTCTTCAACAGCGTGCCGGACGAGATGATCGAGGCCGCCGCGGTAGACGGGGCAAGTTGGGGGCAGATTCTGTTCTCGGTGGCGATGCCCGCGGCGGCGCCGGCGATTGCGACGATCGCGGTGTTCAGCTTCCTTGCGGGGTGGGAGTCCTTCGTGTGGCCGATGCTGATCACCGACCCGCAGAGCACGTTCGACGTGTTGCAGAAAGTGATCGCCAATGCGACTTACGTCAGCATGGGCGGGACGACCGAGACGGAGTGGGCCTACCTGATGGCCGCGGCGCTGATCTCGACGCTGCCCGTGCTGGCGCTGTTCCTGCTGTTCCAGCGGTTCTTCATCGCGGGGCTGACGGCGGGATCGGTGAAGGGGTAGGGCTGCCGGAGGCGGGGTGTGACATCCGCCCTCCATCCTCTCCGTAGGGGCACGGCAGCCTACTTCGCCGGAGCAGCTTCGGCTACGAAGGCTGAATGCCGTGCCCCTACATCTCCCTCAAGGGCAACTTCGCCCGACGAAGCTGGGCTTCGATGCCCGCGAAGGGGGGAGAGGAGTCTCGCGGATCACTCCCACTCTTGGCGAAGACGCCCGCGCAGCCGGGTATGACCGTTCCTCGTTGGCATTGGCATGTAGGGCGGGCTTACCCGCCTGAGGCGGATAAACCCAAGCCCGCCGAATCGCCGCGAGGCTTGCCCCTTCGCCATGCTCAGGGCAGGCTCTGAGCAGCTTGTCGAATGGGACGCGGCTGCGCCTGAGGTTTACCGGCCTCAGGCTGGCGCACAAGTCCCACGAGGCGGGGATAGGCATCCCCGCCCTACAATCGGAGGTCGCGCCAACGTTCCGCGGTCACGCTCGCGAAGGCCTTCCTGAGTTGACATACCGCCCGAACGTGATACCATGTTAAAGTATCGTTGCCGGCCGGAGGTCTCGATGCGGTCACTTACCCTCACTGTCTGCCTGCTCGTGGTTCTCGTTCTCCCCTGCGTCGGTCTTGCCGCCGGCTACGGCTTTCTCACCACGATCGGCACCGGCCAGGACGCGATTGACGTCGTCTATGTCGGCGGCAGCTATTACGAGATGGGCTACTGGTACGGCAAGCTGCTGGAGCCGAAGATCGCGGCGAACTACGACGATGCGCTCGCCGTGCTCGCGGGCCAGGGCTACACCGAGAGCGCCCTGCTGAGCATCTGGGCGCAGGCGCAGCCGTTCATCCCGACACGTTACCAGGACGAGATGCAGGGGCTCGCCGACGGATGCCTGGCGGCAAATCCGGACACGACCATAACCCTCAACGGCATCCGCGCCATGCACATCATCCCCGAGGCGGATCAGGTGCAGTGCTCGAGCTTCGCCGCCTTCGGCGCCGCAACCGCCGACGGACATGTCTACCAGACCCGCAACCTCGACTGGACTATGGATCTGCTGGTGCAGAATCGTCCGGTCATCGCGGTCTGCGACCCGTTCGCCCAGCAGCGCTACGCCATGGTCTGCTTCGCGGGCATGATGCTTCCCATCGCGGGCATGAATATCAACGGACTGGCACTGGGCGAGATCTCCGGCTACTCCAGCGATGATACGTACGCCGGCCTGCCCGTCTTCATGCGGCTGCGCAATGTCATCGAGCAGGCCAGGAACCTGACCGACGCCGTGCCCATCATGACCAGCGGCAACGGCACCTGGGGCACCGACATCGTCATCGGCGATGGCGCGAGCAATAACGGCTATGCCTTCGAGATCAGTGCCAACAACTACGCGGTGGTCGGCGGCAACGAGACGCTGGTGGCCTCCAACGATCCCGCGTCCTATGTTCTGCTATCGGGGGATCGCCCGGCGCTGCCGATTCCCGATGTCGTGTACCGCGCCGACGTCATGTTCGACAGCCACATGCGCGCACTGCAGTACGGAGGCTGGGGGTACGTCCCGCGGTACGTCGGACAACACGACCCGCTGCTGGCGAACTGGGGCTCGATTGACGAGAACATCGCGCGCCAAATCGCGCAGTCGGTCGCGATGGACTCGTGCGTCATCAGCGCCATCTACGACGACACGACGCAGGAGATGTGGGTCTCATTCGCGCAGGACTCCACGCCGGCGCAAGACCTGACGTACCAGTACTTCAACCTGCACGACTACTCCTGCACCTACGACGATGTGTCGATGCTGTTCTGGGCCTATCGCTACATCGAGGCGGTGACGCGCGAGGGGATCGCCACCGGATGCAGCGGAGATCCGCCGCTGTTCTGCCCGACGGGA
>Ga0315282_10012007_pt1 | contig 13321 bp, 8 predicted proteins | sample YL17G07_20_MG_FD_203693 | JGI IMG/M metagenome (GOLD analysis project Ga0315282, IMG submission 203693) | Sediment microbial communities from Yellowstone Lake, YNP, Wyoming, USA - YL17G07_20 | ecosystem: Environmental > Aquatic > Freshwater > Lake > Sediment | place: USA: Wyoming | collected...
TTTCTTTCGATATCCCAGGGGACGAAGAAGGTGAGATCCTCAATCTCCTCACGAACACCAGAATGAAAAATTTTCGTCAGCCACTTCTTGATTTCATTGATAGTCAAGACTACAGAACGATCGATCCCAACCCCACGATTCATATTCTTCAGGTGAGATGAAGTTCTAAGTTGATCCAGGGCTTCTTCTAAGTGTATCCCCTTCACCTTCCTGCGCAGGATGTAAACATTTCCTCTGTCCCGGAGGATTACAATAGGAGGATTTACTCGAATAGCTGCATTGTGGAACCTCATCCCAGAGGCAGACTCGGCAATTTTTGATAACAACCTTCTCTTCTTTTTCATGAAGGGGAGGAAACTGGGAGATATCCTTTCAAAAATATAGTCCACCCCCTCATGACGAAATTCCCTCAACTTTGTCGGATCAAACCCCAATTCGAGGAGATCTGAGATTTTCAAGTTGAGGGATCGCTCGCCTCCTTTTTTCTCCATCCAGGAAGATAGATAGGGTCGTCTATAGAAGGGGAGGCCTTCGATATAAAGGGCAGGCTCCTTTTTCATCTCCTCTGGGAGATTCCGGATGATTCCTTCTTCTCCCCAAATCTTGGTCTGATCTTCCTTAGAAGACCACAGGGAGTATGGCTGAATGGACAGGGCTTTGATGCGATCCGAAATGGAGATCTGCTCAAGGGACTCCCCACCTGTGTAGCCGAGAAGTGTGGCGATCCGCCTTTGGAACCCGAGCACTTTCGTGACAAATTTGGTAAACATGAAACGCATAAAAGGAGTTGAAGCTCCAGTTGAAAGTTCCATTCCAAAGAGATGACCCAGAACTTCATATACAGACCGAAATTCCGAGATCGTCCGCTTGACCATAGCCTCATTGTCTTGCATGTCGATAACAGGCCTCTTTTTCTTCACTTTGAAGAGGAGCTTGATAAGCTTGTCCCTTAGGTTAGGGGTTTTAACGGAGTTTGGGATGAAGACCATGTAGTGTCCTTCTCCATTGACCTTGTCATTACCAATTAACCCTTCGATACTTTTCCAACCGAGTTTTGTGTAAATTCTATAGGTTGGTTCCTCAGGAAGGATGATGTTATCAAGAAGTCCCATAGCCTCTTGATCCTCTGCAAACTCCTTGAAGGCCTTGAGGATCTTATTACCCAGCCCTCGACCGCGAAAAGGGGATAAAATCTCCACATAGACTAAGTAATAGCATGGGATGGGCTTTCTGATGAAGATCATATCGAGATAGCCGAGGACTTCACCTCCTTTCGTATGGATCTCGAAGGTGTGAAACGGCTGATTACCTTCTTTTGGCCTGAAACGCTCAATCTTCGTTCCATGGACAGTCCTGTCGATTAAATCGTTGAGCCCCTCGAAGACCTCATGGGGAAACAGATCCTCAAGCTCCTTTAGCTGATCTTCCAGTGTCATCTCGATGACTGTCAGAGTATCCTTGAGACCTATTCGCGCCCTTTTGAACCTTTCACTGATTCCTGCAACTTGTGATTTCATCGTTTTTTAACCTTTAAATAAAAAAGGGTCATGGATTTGGCCCATGACCCTCAATTTCAAGACCCATAGGCAGCCCATTGGGTCTGCCCATCGCCTTTTTTCAACTGTTCTTAGTTGATCTGGAAGAGGTGAGCAGACCCAATCCTAAAGACATAATAAAAACCGAAGCTAAGAAATCGAATCTGCCCTTTTCTCTCCATCTTAAATACTACCTCTATTTTTTCTTTATAGCCGATTTATTTTTTCATGTCAATTTATTTATAAGTATCGAGCCACTTCTGATCTGCAAGAACTACAGACGCTTCGATTTGACGTTGGGAAATCGACCAGTATTTTTTCAATAACCGATTCTTCTCTTCTTGAGTGGCCAATCGAAATCCATGCTTTTCATAGAACCGAATCGCCCAAACAGCATCTGTCCAGGTTCCAATTAAAATCGGGCGAGCTGTCTGCTTGCTTAGATAAGAGACCAATTTGCTCCCTATCCCTTTATTTCTATTCATAGTTCGAATATAAGAGTGTCTGATAAGGGCTACATCTTGAACATGTTGAATTCCCATCACGCCAACCAGTTTACCACTCTCCTCATATCCCCAGAATAAAACACCTTCCCCTATTTCATGCCGAAGTTCATCTTTTGACATATAAGGTTCTTCCCATAAGTCAGTCGGGATAACCCCCTTATAAGCTTGAGCGGAATCATTAATAATTTCATAAATTATTTCAAAATCACTATTGTCGCACCGACGAATCATAACCTTTATGTGTTAGAGATTTTAGAAATCAGAAAAGCTTTTCTAAAATTGCCAGAGGCAATGAGGCACTAAGGCATTATTGCATTTGAACAAAATTCTTTTGTATTATAGCTGCACAAATTTAAAAATCAACTAAATTTCATGACAGAAAATTAAATTGACAAAGTTCATTTAATTGATAAAATACGGTTGTTTTTTCACAATGTTTTATTTGTATAATTGGCTATGAATCGAATTTCTCTTCGTAGGTCAATTATGTAAGCAGAACCTGATCAATGCTTTTCTTAAACCAGAAGGGGTTGAATGATGAACCAGAGGATTAAAAAGGCAGCGGTATTAGGGGCGGGAGCAATGGGAAGCGCGATTGCTGCTCATTTGGCGAATGTGGGAATCCCTTCCTTTCTGCTCGATATTGTTCCAAAAGAGATGACCGAGGCAGAAAAGAAGAAAGGGCTGAGCTTAGAAAGCCCAGAAGTAAGGAATCGGTTCGCCATCCTGGGAAATAAGAGGGCTCAAGAGTCGAGTCCAGCTGCTTTCTATTTGAAGGACGATGCGGAGCTGATCACAATAGGAAATTTTGAAGATCATCTTTCTTGGGTCAGCCAGGCGGATTGGGTTATCGAAGCGATCATTGAAGATTTAAATCTAAAAAGGGACCTCTTTAAAAAATTGCTTCCTTTCTTAAAAGAGGAAACGGTTGTCAGCTCTAATACCTCTGGTATCTCCATCCAGAAGATGTGCGAGGGATTCTCCCGAGATTTTGAAGAGCGGTTTTTAGGGACGCACTTTTTTAATCCACCGAGGTATATGAAACTTTTAGAAATCATCCCTGCTTCATACACATCCAAGAAAGTGGTGGAGCGAATGGCCGACGTAGGTGAGAGGGTTTTGGGAAAAGGGATTGTTTTTGCGAAGGATACACCGAATTTCATTGCAAATCGAATTGGAGCCTTTTCAGTCGCCATCACCCTGAAAACGATGGTGGAAGAGGGATATGGGATCGAAGAGGTGGATCAGATCACAGGACCTGCTATGGGAAGGCCCAAGAGTGCGACCTTCCGGACTGCTGACCTTGTGGGATTGGATGTGATGGTCCATGTGGCGAATAACCTTTGTCAGACTCTCCGAGATGAGAAGGAAAAGGAGTATTTTCAACTTCCTCCTTTCATCCAAGACATGGTGAAAAACCAATGGCTGGGCCAGAAGACTAAACAAGGATTTTATAAAAGAGTGAAGGGAGAGGGACGTGAAGACTTCCTGGTGATGGACTATCGAAAGCTCGATTATCGCCCCCAAGAGAAGGTGAATCTTCCTTCCGTGGAGATGGGTAAGAATATCGATGATGTCAAAGAACGGATCAAGGCACTCATTGTGAGTCCTGATCGAGGTGGACAGTTTGCATGGAAGATCTTGAAAAGGACTCTACTCTATTCAGCGGAGAAGATCCCAGAGATATCAGATGACATAGTCAATATCGACCGGGGAATGAGGTGGGGGTATAACTGGGAACTGGGGCCATTCGAACAGTGGGATGCCATTGGATTAAAATCTTCAGTGCAGAGGATGGAGAAAGAGGGAGAAAAGATTTCACCATTGGTGGAGCGACTCCTGAGCAAAGGGTATCCTTCGTTTTACGAGAAGAGGGATGGCCGTACCTTCTTCTTTGACCTGGGAGCGAGACAATATCAAGAGTTAAAAGAGAAACCAGAGATCATCTTCTTGCCGGCTCTGAAAGATCGGGAGAAGACTATCCTTTCGAATCCAGGGGCAAGCCTGATCGACCTCGGAGATGGGGTGGCCTGTCTTGAGTTTCATTCCAAGATGAATACGATTGGAGCGGACACCATCCAGATGACAAGGGAAGCTCTGAAAGAGGTAGGAGAAAAATTTGATGGGATGGTTATTGGAAACCAAGGAGAGAATTTCTCCGTGGGAGCCAATCTGATGCTCATCCTCTTTGAAATTCAGGATGAGAACTGGGATCAGATCGAGGAATATGTAAGGGTTTTTCAAGATACCTTCATGGCCATCAAATCTTTTGAGAAGCCAGTAGTGGCTGCTCCCTTTGGTCTCACCTTGGGAGGTGGGTGTGAGCTCTGCCTTTCGTCAGCGATGGTTCGAGCTGCTGCAGAGACCTACATGGGTCTTGTCGAATTGGGCGTGGGTCTGATCCCAGCAGGAGGCGGGACAAAGGAGATGTTGATCCGGTGCACAGAGGGAGTTCCTCCTGGAGTGGTGGATGCAGACCTCTTCCCATTCATTCGCCAGGCCTTTGAAACTGTGGCCATGGCCAAGGTAGCGACCAGTGCGAAAGAGGCTCAGAAGTTGGGTTATATGAGATCCGCCGATCGAATAACAGTCAACCGGGACTATCTAATTCAGGATGCCAAAAGGAATGTCTTGGAAATGATCAAGGAAAACTATCGACCCCCTCAGCCCAAAAGAAATATTAAGGTTTTGGGAGAAAAGGGAAATGCCCTTCTTCAGATGGGGCTGTTTTATGTGAAAGAGGGAGGGTATATCAGTGAATATGATGAACATGTGGCAAAAAAATTGGCCTATGTCTTTTCAGGAGGGAACTTACCAGACGGAAGTGAAGTGAAAGAGCAATATATTTTAGATTTGGAGAGAGAGGCCTTTCTAAGCCTTTGTGGAGAACCCAAGACTCAGGAAAGGATCCAGTATATGCTGGCAAAAGGGAGACCGCTGAGGAACTAAAGGGATTGTTTATGGAATGATGGAGGCATTATGAAGGAAGCGGTGGTGGTTTCTGCGGTAAGGACGGCTGTAGGCAGGGCTCCACGAGGAATACTGAAGGATACCCGGCCTGATGACATTGCAGCGATTGTTATCCAGGAGGCCATTTCAAGGGTGCCCGGCCTAAAGATAGAGGAGGTGGATGATCTCGTTTTGGGATGTGCCTTTCCTGAATCTGATCAAGGTTTAAACCTCGCCAGGGTGGTGGCCTTAAGGGCAGGGTTCCCTTACACTATTCCAGGCCAAACGGTGAATCGATTCTGTTCCTCTGGACTCCAAGCCATTGCAACGGCAGCTTATGAGATCATGGTCGGAGCTTCGGAGGTGATCATTGCCGGAGGCGTGGAGTTTATGAGTCAGGTTCCGATCATGGGCCTGACCCCTTCTCCCAACCCTTATCTGACCGAGCATTCTCCGCAGGTTTACTCTTCCATGGGTCTCACGGCAGAAAATGTGGCGAGGAAGTTTGGGATTTCGAGAGAGGATCAAGATCGTTTCGCCCTCTCCAGCCATCAGAAGGCAGCCAAAGCGATTAAGGAAGGAAAATTCAAGGAAGAGATTGTTCCGATTCCTGCGAAAGTGAAGGAGATCAAGGAGGACGGAACGGTCATAGTTAAAGAGATTCTTTTTGATACAGATGAGGGAGTACGCTTTGATGCCTCTCTCGAGGCGATGGCTAACCTCAAACCTATCTTTCATGCCAAAGGCACAGTCACTGCAGGTAATTCATCGCAGACGAGTGATGGGGCAGCCGCGGTGATCTTGATGTCGAGGGAGAAGGCTGACGCGCTGAAGGTGAAACCCATGGCCATCTTCCGGTCCTTTGCAGTAGCCGGGGTTCCACCCGAACTGATGGGGATTGGCCCTGTTTATGCTGCTCCCAAGGCCTTAAAGAAGGCTGGCCTCACCCTCGATCAGATATGTCTGATTGAACTGAATGAGGCCTTTGCGTCACAATCCCTTTATGTCATCCGGGAGTTGGGATTGAATTTAGAGATCGTGAATGTCAATGGAGGGGCCATTGCATTAGGCCATCCCCTGGGATGCACTGGAGCAAAATTAACCACTACTTTACTTTATGAGATGAAACGTAGGAATGTCCATTATGGTCTCGTGGCCATGTGTATTGGAGGTGGAATGGGAGCTGCTGGAATTTTTGAAAGAGTGGAGTAAGATGGATCAAGGCTAAAGCCTTGAGTTACATTTCTTATAATTCTGTATCTCAACCCTTTAGGGTTGACCTATTTTTTAGAAACTATTAGGGAGGCTGTCATGGAAGAGTTCGTTAAAGGGGGAGCGTTTCTGATCGAATCAATTTCGCCTCAAGAGGTCTTCACCCCAGAGGATTTTACTGAAGAACATCGGTTGATTGCGAAGGCAACCACTGATTTTGTTGTGGGTGAGGTTCAACCTTTGGTTGAAGAGATTGAAGAGAAGAAAGAAGGATTGATGGCAAGTTTAGTCAAGAAGGCAGGAGAACTCGGTCTTCTATCCTCAGACATTGCTGAGGAGTATGGGGGACAGAATTTAGATAAGGTCAGCTCTCTTCTGATCACTGAGAAGATGACTCAAGGAGGGGCCTCCTTCATTGTGGCTTATGCAGTCCATACAGGGATAGGCTCTCTTCCTATCATCTTTTTCGGTAACAAAGACCAGAAGAAACGTTACCTGCCAAAGATCGCCACTGGAGAGATGATTACGGCCTATGCCCTGACGGAGCCCGAAGCAGGGTCCGACGCCCTGAACGCCAAAACCACGGCAACACTCAGTCCAGATGGAAAATATTATATTCTGAATGGTCAGAAACAATTCATCTCCAATGCTGGGATTGCCGATTTGTTCGTAACCTATGCCAAAGTCAATGGAGAAAAATTCACCTCCTTTATTGTGGACAGAAATACTGAAGGAGTTTCGGTGGATAAAGAAGAGAATAAGATGGGGGTGAAAGGATCCTCCACACGGAGCGTCATCTTCTCCGATGCCAAAGTTCCTGTAGAGAATGTTCTTGGGGAGGTGGGAAGAGGCCATGTGGTCGCCTTCAACACGCTCAATATTGGTCGTTTCAAATTGGGAGGGGGTTGCTTGGGCGCGGCAAAAATTGCCCTCCAGGAAGCAGTAACTTATGCGAAACAGAGGGTTCAATTTAGTAAGCCCATCGCTGAATTCGGCCTGATCAAGCATAAGATCGCAGAGATGGCAATTCGAATCTTTTTAGTAGATAGTATGGTCTATCGAACGGCTGGTCTGACCGATCGAATTCTCCAACGAATCGACCACCATGCCGAAGATTCAGGGATTCAGATGGCAAAGGGAATTGAGGAATATGCCATTGAAGACTCCATTAACAAAGTCTACTCCTCGGAGATGCTCGACTATGTTGTGGATGAGGCCCTCCAGATCCATGGTGGATATGGATATATTCATGACTATCCGGTGGAACGATATTATCGGGATTCCCGGATTAATCGAATCTGGGAAGGGACCAATGAGATCAATCGCCTTGTCATCATGGATATGTTAATGAGACGAGCAATGAAGAATCGTCTTCCCATTCTCGCTGCAGCCCAGAAGGTGGCGAACGAACTCCTTACCCTCCGGCCAACGGTTGAAATGGATGATGAGAAACTCACCCTCCAGAAGGGAATGGTGGAGATGTCGAAGAAGATTGCCCTCCTGGTGGCTGGTGCAGCTGTTCAGAAATATATGATGAAGTTGGCAGATGAGCAGGAGGTACTGGCTTTGATCAGCGATATGGTGATTGAGGCCTTCGCTATGGAGAGTGCTCTGCTTCGGGCTCTGAAGTCGATGGAGAAGCCTGGAGATGAAAAATCTCAGGTCCAGAAGGCCATGGTGAAGGTCTATATCAATGACGCCTTCGAGCGAGTGGAAGGGTTTGCCAAGCAGGCCCTCGCCGCCATTGCCGAAGGCGATACACTCAGGACACAGTTATCGGCTCTCAAAAAACTGGCCCGTTTTAACCCCGTCAACACGGTTGCCATGAGACGAGGGATCGCAGATACGGTCATCAAGTTGGGAAGGTATCCGTTTCAATAAAAAATTACAATGACCAAATCCCAAAATTCTGCTTATGAATCGTAAGGCGCAAAGCGCAAAGGGTTTAACGCTATGCTCTCTGCCCTTTGCTCTCTGCTGTTAAGTCATTGGTATTATTATTGGAGAGGTAAGTAATGAGCGAGGAAACGATTCCTTCTCTATTTCAAAGATGGGTTAAAAACCATCCCCATAAAGTCGCCTTGCGGGAGAAAGAGTATGGTATCTGGAGAGATATCACCTGGAGTGAATATGGAGAAAAGGTGAAGCAGGTGGCAATGGGGTTGATCAGCCTTGGACTTAGAAAAGGGGAATGCGTTTCTCTGATCAGCGAGAATAGACCGGAGTGGGTCTTTTCTGATATTGGGATTATGTCTGTTGGGGGGGCTACGACAGGAATTTATACCACCAATGCAGCAGAACAGTGTGGTTACATCGTCAATCACTCCGGGTCGAGATCCTATATTGTAGAGAACGAGGAGCAATTCGATAAAGCCCTCAAATTCAGGAAGGACACCCCTTTTCTGGAGAAGATCATCGTTATTGATATGGAGGGTTTGAGGCACTTCAAAGATCCCATGCTCATGAGTTTTGATGAGCTGTTGAAGTTAGGGAAAGAGTTTGATGGAAAACATCCAGATCTTTTCGAACAACGAATGAGCGAAATCAAAGCCGACGATCTAGCAGCTCTCATTTATACCTCTGGCACGACAGGTCCTCCTAAGGGGGCAATGCTCACCCATCGAAATCTCGTCTATATGAGTGATGCAATGGTTGAAGCCAATCCATTTTATGCTACGGACGAAACCCTTTCCTTTCTACCCCTGTGCCACATCTTTGAACAACTCTTCACTGTTCTGATTCATATGCGGCATGGTGGGATCATCAATTTCATTGAGAATACCGATACGATCATGGATAACATGAGGGAGGTTTCACCAACGGTCACTTACGCTGTGCCTCGGATCTGGGAAAAATACGCTTCCGGCATTATGATTAAAATGTCGGATGCCACCTGGTTTAAGCGACTGGTCTTCAAAGCCTGCATGGGAATTGGAATGAAACATGCGGAATTAAAACTCAGTTACAACCCCATCCCTTGGATCTTAAAAGTAGCTTATGGGATGGCTTATTTAGCTGTCTTCCGAAAACTGAAAGAACGATTGGGATTTGATCGTGTCCGAATTGCCTACTCTGGAGCCGCACCCATCTCGCCAGACGTCCTCCGATTCTTTCATGCTATTGGCCTCCCACTCGTTGAAGGATACGGTCAAACAGAGGGTACAGGTGTTACCACTGTCAGCCGACTGAAAAATATGAGGATAGGGAAAGTTGGACTGCCTCTGCCTGGTGTGGAGGTAAAGATTGCTCCAGATGGCGAGATATTGGTCAAGGGCCCTGGCGTTTTTAAGGGTTATTTTAAGAATCCCGAAGCCACAGCAGAGACGCTCAAAGACGGGTGGCTTTATTCAGGAGATGTTGGAGAGCTGGATGAGAATGGATTCTTAAAGATCACAGATCGAAAGAAAGATTTAATCATCACCGCAGGTGGAAAAAACATCGCTCCCCAGAATATCGAGAACCAGCTCAAGTTCAGTCCTTACATCAATGATGCAGTGGTGATTGGAGATCGTCGGAAATATCTCACTGCTTTGATCGTCATTGACGAGGAGAATGTAATCAAATATGCCCAGGATCATAAGATTCAATTTGGCACTTATGCCAGCCTCACCCAAGCTCCGGAGATTAAGCAATTGATTCAGAAAGAAGTGGATAAAGTGAACAAAACCTTGGCCAGTGTGGAGAGTATCAAAAAGTTCGCCATCATCCCCAAAAAACTTTATGAAGAGGATGGTGAAGTCACACCTACCATGAAAGTGAAACGAAAGTTTATCAACGAGGCCTATAAGGATATCATTGAGAAGATGTACCGGTCAGGAATGGAATAGTATAGAGCGTAGGGCAGAGAGCAGAGCAGAGTATAGAGTAACTCAGGGCTTTAGCCCTGAGATCAGCCCTGAAGGGCTGAGCTACACGCTATGCGCTTTGCTCCATGCCCTTTGCGATCCTGGTTAACGCCATCTCTTTTTTCTTTTCCACCTCTGGTATCCTTTTACTGACTCTTCCGAACGAATGCCCAAGTAAAACTCTTTCACATCCTCGTCTTCTAAAAGCACATTAGGAGTATTCGCAGCTACAATCCGTCCGTTTTCCAGTACAAATCCATAATCTGAGATCTTCAATGCCATCTTTGCATTTTGTTCAACAAGGAGGATCGTTGTCCCTTCCCCATTGATCGTCTTGATGATCTTGAAAATCTCTTGAACGAGTATCGGCGATAATCCCAATGAAGGTTCATCCAGCATCAATAGCTTAGGTCGCATCATCAAAGCCCTGCCAATAGAGAGCATTTGTTGTTCTCCGCCACTTAACGTCCCTGCCCATTGATTTTTCCTCTCGGCTAAGACAGGAAAATGGTGGATGACCCGATCGAAATCTTCTTTGACTAATTTCTTATCGTTTCGGATGTAAGCCCCCATCCTCAAGTTTTCATCCACGCTTAATTCTGGAAAGACCTCTCTCCCTTCTGGGACATAGGAGATCCCTGAGTGGACGATCTCCTCTGTATCCATTCGGTCAATCCGTTTTCCCAGAAACTCAATGGTTCCTTTATCCGGTTGATCCTCCAAAAGTCCCATGAGGGTCTTCAAAATCGTGGTCTTGCCTGCACCATTGGCTCCCAGTATGGCCGCAATCTGTCCTTCCTGAACCTCCAGAGAGATGCCTCTGATTGCCATAATCAATCCATAGAGGGTCTCTATATTTTTGACCTTAAGCAACTTTTTCTTCCTCTCCCAAGTAGGCTTTGAGAACCTCAGGATGCTTCTGAATCTCCTCTGGCAATCCCTCTGCAATTCTCTCCCCATAATTCAAGGCCAAGATGCGGTCGGAAATGTCCATGATCAGGTTCATGTCGTGTTCTATGAGGAGAACGGTGATGCCGAGGTCGTCACGAATATCTTGAATCCAGAACATCATATCTCCTTTCTCTTCCATGTTCATTCCAGCTGATGGTTCATCCAACAAGATGAGTTCTGGCTCCAATGCCAAGGCACGACCAAGCTCCACGAGTTTTCGAGTCCCATAGGGCAAGTTTACAACAAATTGATTTCTTGCAGACTGCAACTCGAGAAAGTCGATAATTTTCTCCACAGTCTTCCTATTTTCAATCTCTTCTCTGGCTGCCTTTGAACCCTTATAGAAAAAAGTGGCACCTCTCCAGACTCCTGTTTTCATATGGAGGTGACGTCCCAACATGAGGTTGTCCATGGTGGTCATATGAGAGAATAGTTCGATATTCTGAAACGTGCGTGCAATCCTTTTTTTTGCAACATCAAAGGGTTTTAAATCGGTGATCTCCTCTCCTTTAAAAAAGATCTTTCCAGAATCCGGTTGATAAATTCCACTGATACAGTTAAAGATCGTGGTTTTCCCAGCTCCATTGGGTCCGATGATGGAGTAGATAGATCCTTTCTCTACTTCAAAACTCACGTGGTTCACAGCAGCGAGGCCGCCAAAAGAAATTGTCAGGTTATCCACTTTAAGTATGCTCATTGTTCTTAGTCTTCCCTCCCCATTGATGGGGGCGAGGGTGGGGGGTTAATAGATTGAGTTCCCCCTCCCCTTTACCCTGTTAGATAAGGTGCTCTGTTTTGCCTTGCTAGCCAAAAATGGTCTATCTAACAGGGTGAATCCCCTCCCGCCAGGGGAGGGGATGGTTCTGGGGAAGGCTATTTTGTAATCCTTACCCAATCGGTAATTCTCTCAACGCTTCCATCCGGACGTACTTTGCCGTAGAATACGTGTTTGCCTCCTTGTCGGTCTGTAGGGGTATAGGTGATAGGCGGGCCGATTCCTTTCCAATCCTTTAAGGTCTCCATAGCCTTAACGAGATTCTCAGTGGTTAAATTCCTTCCTGCTCTCCTCAATCCTTCAACAAATGGCTCAGCGAACATGATCCCCGCATAGTAAAACACACACCATCTCTCTTGGGGCTCTAATTTCTTATGCCATTCACGGTACTTCACCATCAAAGGATGATTGGAGTCGGGTAGTTCAGCAAAGTTAGAATTGATCATTCCAGCCCATAATCCCTTTGTGATTTGCACCATAAAGGCCGAATCAGAAAGGGTGCTACTGGTCGCCCATTGGGGTTTATAGCCGATTTTAGCCGTTTCCCCCACAATTAATGCGGCGGCTGCAGGCATAGCCCACAAAACGACGGCTTGGGCTCCAGAATCCTTGAGCTTCAGGGCATGGGTGCTCAAGTCCCTATCCGTCACTTCGTATGAAACCTTGGCAACCAGATCGGTCTTTTTGTCTTTAAGATATCTCTCCACCCCCATCAGCCCTTGTTTTCCATAGTCGTCATTTTGATAGAACATAGCAATCTTTTTAAAACCCATTTTTTCGTAGAGAAACCCCATCAGGTAATAGGCTTCATCATCATAGAGAGGATAGATAGCAAATAGGTGTCTTTTGAAAGGCTGAATCCAGTTGTAAACTCCAGTGGCTGGACCAACCCAGATGACCTTGCTTTCCATTAAATCGTCCAGCACGCTCATCCCCGGTCCAACCCCTACACCACTGACCACAGCAAAAACACCGATCTGGTCTATGAACTCCTTACCAATGGCTTTGGTTTTTGCTGGCTGGTAAGAGTCGTCGCGAAGAAAATACTTGATCTTCCTTCCGTGGATTCCCCCTTCCTCGTTAATGATTTTGAAAAATAAACCTGTTCCTCTGGCAACACTCCCCCAAGCCGCGGCAGGTCCGGTTTGCGGTCCCCATTGACCAACGAGGATCTCGGTGTCCGTCACTCCACGAACTGCTTGAGCTTGTGTTGTTGTCCCTATTAAGAAAATTGTCAGAATCAAAAAACCTAAAAAAACAAAAATTCTATTCAACATTTTTCATCCTCCTCCTTTCAAAAGGTTAATGGTAGATTAGTTCCCAAAAAGGAGATTGCTTCGACTTCTCCCTGAACACCATGCGGTGCAGGGCTTCGCCTCGCAATGACAGAGGAAGGAAATGTCATTCCGAGTGGAGCGAGGAATCTCGTTTTTGATAACCGTTAAAGCAACGGCTTGATCACCTCCTTTACTAATTGGATTTAAACCTTTTTCACATAATGTCTTGCTAAAAGCCCGCTCGGCCTAATGCATAACATCAATATAATGA
>Ga0315282_10012008_pt1 | contig 13321 bp, 9 predicted proteins | sample YL17G07_20_MG_FD_203693 | JGI IMG/M metagenome (GOLD analysis project Ga0315282, IMG submission 203693) | Sediment microbial communities from Yellowstone Lake, YNP, Wyoming, USA - YL17G07_20 | ecosystem: Environmental > Aquatic > Freshwater > Lake > Sediment | place: USA: Wyoming | collected...
ATCAAGAGTGGAGACCTTACGACGCTGTAACTTTCGCTTCATGCTACAACCTGATACGTTGTTCGCACTTCGCACAAGTGCTTTTACTTCAGAGCTTCCATCCATGCAGTTGCCTGCAATGAGTGTCTGATATACCTACACGAGCAAATAGCCAACTCTCATGGCTGAACTTCCATCAGCTGGTTTCATTATTTTACTGGCTGCACCATCTGCGGGTCTTTCACTGCGTTTCAGACCACGCAGTATTCCCAGTCGCAGTTAATAAAAATACAAGGAGTAATCAACCCTTATTTATTGATAAGAAAATCTTGAAAAAGAAAAGGCTACCAATCGTTTTTAATATCAGCTATGGTTTTTTTGCACTAATCATATAATGATAGTTATGGTATTTTTTAAACCACTCGCTTTTATGTAACGAAGTATATATTTTATATTTTGTTTGACTAATACAAGGGTAAGCGTTGTTTGGATAAACCTTAATATTTCCAAAGCCCAATTTCTCTAATAATCTAATTACATGCCAAACATTTGTAGGAAATTCATAATCTGCTGGTCTGTGTGGGGTTTGCCTTACATTAAAAAAAGCTGATCTCATTGTTCTATATATCAATCGAGGAATGAATATCGACCTCATGCATTGGAATATGCCCCAGGCATTCGGATCTTCTAAAAATAGGGCACCTTCTGGTTTTAATAAATTACCAAAGGATCTTAACAGAGATGTTAATTTTTTACTTTCGTGATGTATGACATCAATTGAAATGACGTAATCAAAAGAATGTTGTTTGAAAGGTAGATTATTAATATCACCTGCAATACATGAAATCGCCCCATGATCACGTTGAAGAAAATGTAGCATTTCAAAAACCAAATCGAAATTAACAAAAAGGTATCCTTGTTTTTCTAAATATTTAAAGCTAGAATCATAGCCACATCCTAAATTAATTATTGACTTTAGAGGAGGCTTAACATTCTTTTTTACCATTCCCCAAAATTCCTGTTTGGATTTTTCCCACTGTATCTTATTAAGTTTTTCATTTTCATTAAGGGGTTTCATTTTTATTACTTTTGCAAGCGATTCCTCAGTTTGTAAATGCTCAAGGTTGATATTGTCTGGATATAAGAGGGGTATTCCATCTTTTATTTCAAACTCTTTTTTACAAGATATACATTTTAAACATCTTTCAACAACAAAAAGCTCATTGTTACAATTTGGACATGCCAAGTAATGTATCAAATCAGGATTTGTAAGATTTCCCATATCCTTCACTTAACGAAAGAAAAATAAGTATATAATACTAACCTGAATCCATAGAAGAAATCCCATTTCCACAAGCATTCATTTGTATAAGCGTGAAAAAGATTGGAAGTAGTAATGTAAACTATCGTAAATCAAGAACACTTTCCTGGATTGATATTCTCTATGCTAGGGATGACCCATTATATATTTGGTATTGTGAATTTGAATTTGTTGTCGATTAACTTATATCAAATTTTCAGATGATGGTTGAAAAAATTTTATCTATGAATTTTTTTAGCTGATGTTCAACCAAAGATAACTGCTTTCATAGGCATTTTGAATTTTTTTTGCTGCAATGTTGCTGTAATTTTCTGTTATATTATACTCTTGTGTTGGTGAGGTGTATAAGAGGAATTCGAGTGTGTATTTTCCTGTTCTATTAATACTGAAGTTATAGAGATGCTCCCATTGTGGTTTCCAGATTACTTCTGTGCTTTCTTGGAAAGATGGAAGGGTGACTTGGAGTTTGGTCATAAACCACATTTCATGGTATACGGTTTCGTTCGTTTTTGTTGATTGATTATATGAGAGTGTTTGGTTAATCAGCCAGACTTCGATGGTGTAGTTCATTATTTTTTGTTCATGGTTGACGAGCCCAATGGTGACATTTGCTTGTTGTCCTCGGGTAATGTTGTGTGGATAGTCTGTGGTTTTTCCAGTAGATCCAAGTAAGTAAAATTCTGTTGATGTTTCTTGTTTTTTTGGGGAGAATGCTACATAGATTACAGTAGTTATCGTAATGGTAATGGCTATAACCAAAATTATTGCAAGAATGCGATCGAGTCTTGTCTTTAATTTTGGTATACTTAGAGTAATTGAGATTGTAAAACGTCTCTGTAATGGTGTTTTTTTCCGACGATAAATCGCAAAAATTCCACTTGCCCATATGATGATAAATATTAAAAAAAATATAGGTTCAAGTCGCAATCCAAATGGGGAATAATATAAGCAGATTCCTATAAGAGGCACAAGGGCCATTGAAAGACCGAAACTGAACGCGATTTTTTCTACAGGGTCGAGTCCTCCATACTCTTGATTTTGTGGAAAAAGACACGAGAGAAGCAAATAGCCAGGGATAAAAAGAATAAACGCAAAACCTAGAAATATACGAAATGTTTCATTGATGTTGAATAACGCTAACGGAATAAGTAGTATGCTGCATCCAAGACAGATGAGAATATCTATTGGATAGTGTGAGGTATCAATTTTCATGTGGTCTTCTTAGATAATGATGATATTTATTATTCTTTGTCCGATAACGACAGCAAAAGTAAATATTAAGAGATAAAAGAGAAATGTCATTCGTTTTTTCAATGGTGGACTCATGAAGTCAGAAAGAAATTCTTTGATGATGAGGATTCCGAGAATTACAATGATGAGAGATAGATCAGCGTCAAAGTTGTAAGTAGTAATGAATGCGAGAAAAATCCAAAGTGCGATGATTATAGTGAGTTGTTGTCCGGTTATTGCTTTTGGAACACTTTTTTCGTTGATGTCAAAGAGTAATATACAGAGGAGACCGAGTAAGATCATACTTGCGCTGACTTTGAGATGAAGGTTTATGGGATTTAAGAGAAAAATGATACCAACGATGATAAGGAGAAGTCCGATAAATGTACTATGATGGAGGAATGAAATGTCGAAAAACTTACGATCCACGAAATTTTTCACGGAAGTATGCGCTCCTATCTGTGAAAACATGTTAAAACTTAAGGTTTTAAATCTCTTTCTCTTGCTAGATACGATAACATTTTTCTAATAAGATAGAAATGGAACAAAAATAACATTTAATCAATTGTATTATGGTTAACCATAATGTTAAATATCCATTCAATGTTAATACTGAGATAAGCAGTTACCAAATATTTAAATATTAATTTAAGAATGTATATACTAACGGTTGTAACATAAGGGAAGTTCGACATTGCATGGATGAGAACGAAGAAAAAGATAGTCAAAATCATCGCACTCTCATTGTTATTCCTTGTTATAATGAGGAAACGACAATTGGAAGTGTTATCTTAAAATCAAAGAAATATGCTGATAAAATCTTAGTAGTAGATGACGGAAGCACTGATGATACTGCGAATATTGCTCGTGAAGCAGGAGCAATTGTGATTTCACATTCAAAAAATATGGGGAAAAGCGCTGCAATTAAAACTGGATTTCAATATGCATTAGAGAATGGGTTTGATTATGTTGTAACAATTGATGGTGATGGACAACACGACCCAGGTGAGATACCTAACATTCTTGGAAATGTGATAAATAACGGTCATGATATTTCCATAGGATATCGAGTCGGAGATGACACAGAGATGCCGAAATGGCGGAAAATAGGCAAAAGAGTTCTTGATTATGGTACGAGTCTTGGCAGTGGCGGTTTCGTCACTGATAGTCAATGTGGTTTTCGTGCTTTTAACAGGAAAGCACTAGAATCAATCACACCCCGTTTATTAGGTAATAATTTTACTGTGGAAAGTGAACAACTCGTTCGAGCCCATGAACTTGGATTAGGTGTGGCCACCACCAGCGTGACTTGTAAGTATGAAAATCTTGATACATCTACAAAAAACCCCGCAACTCATGGTTTTTCCGTGCTTCGCTATGTTATTTTACTTATTGCCGAAAAACACCCATTACTCTTGATTGCACTTCCTGGTTTTATTTCCATTCTTATAGGACTATTCTTTGGCATACAAACACTTCAAATTTATAATAAAACGCATGTTTTCCTGATCTCATATGCAATTATAGTAAGTATATTTTTAATTATTGGCGCTCTTACAATGTTCATAGGGTTAATGTTGAATGTTTTGCCTGCAATGATTAAACGAGCAAAAAATGATTAAATAATCATACAGGTTTATATGCATATTTTCTATTAATTAATTTAAAAAAGGTAAGGTAAAATAATGAACATATTGATGTTAGCCCCCGAATTTTTCCCTATTACAGGTGGAGTTGGGACTTACATTATTGAACTTATAAAAAATATGCCAGAAGATGTACGAATTTACGTTTTGACACCAGAAAGACCTGGTTCTAATATTTTTTTTTCTTCAAATATTCCGCCCATCAAACATGAATCGTCTTTAAATAGAATCAATATTAATTATATTGGAAAAGCTAACGATAATTTTTTTAATAATTTTATTTTCCAAGTTAATTGTTTAAAAACAATCCCTTCAATGATAAAACGTTATGATATTGATTTGATTCATTCACAAAGTGCGATGCCAGATTTATTTTTATCACCTAGATTAATAGGGGTACCAATAATTACAACAATTCATACAACTATTCGAGATGAAATTAGTTCTATAAAATCCTCAGGTGCTTATTTCTCTGATTTATCTAAATCTGAAAAAACCATGGTTCTCCTTAGCCCATTCTTGAAACCATTAGAAAAAATATATTATGGTAGTAATAGACATTATATTACCGTGTCAAATTGGATGAAAACCCATGTTCAAGAGGATTTTAAAAATATAAATCCTAAAGATATAAAAGTAATATATAATGGCGTTAATTCTATAATATTCAATCCGATTAATAAAAAATTTTCAGATATGCATTTCCCTGAATTATCAGATATAGATACTCCGAAGGTACTTTTTTTATCGCGATGGGTTGAACGAAAAGGAATTAAGTATTTATTAGATGCAATTCCCAAAATTTGTGAAAAATTTGATGTCCATTTTATTTTTGCGGGATCAAATTTAAATAGAAAATTAAAAATATCGTCAAAAAATTGTTCATTTCTTGGTTATATCCCTCAAGAAAAACTTCCTTATTTATACACATCATGCGATATTTTTATTCTGCCGTCCTTATATGAAAATTTTCCTATATGCCTTCTAGAGGCAATGTCCTCAGGACTCGCGGTAATTAGTACAAATGTAGGTGGAATCCCAGAAATGATAACTCATGGTGAAAATGGTATAATTATCAAACCAAAAATCACGAAAGATATAATTGAATCTATAGAACATTTGATAGAGAATAATGAATTACGAAGAAAGTTAGGTGAAAATGCAAGAAAAACCGTTATCAATAAGTTCTCATGGACAAGGATTGCTTTAGAGACAAAAGAGTGTTATATGAGAGTACTAGAAAATGAAAATATTAATTGTTAATCCTCCTAGATATCTAGAAAAAATACCTGTAATTCGAGAAGATAGATGTGAGATTACCGAGAGATATGCGGTAATTCCGCCCTACAGCCTCATATGGATTGCTGCTATTTTAAGAGACAAGGGTCATATTGTGGATTTGATTGATGCGAATGCTCTAAATTTATCATATTCAACACTAAAAGAAAATATGAAAAAACATCCTTATGACGTAATGATTTTTAGATTTATTCCAACCACGTTTGACTGGGATATGAAGACTGCAGAAAGCTCTAAAGAAATAAACCCACACGCTAAAACAATTGGCATATGTCTCACATTATGGCCACTTCAGCGTGAATTGATGAATAACACAACATATCTGGATTTTTATGTACCTCTTGAATGGGAAACGGTCATTCCAATACTTGTTGAAGCATTAGAAAAGGACTATAATCTTAAAGAAATACGAGGAATTAGTTACAGAACAAACAACAACATAATTGTGAATTCTCCGGCGATATCGACAATTGATTATAATTCTCTGCCGATTCCTGCCTACGATCTCATACCAGATTTTAATTTGTACAAACCTAATACACCTGTTCAAGGAAATTATTCGATCGTATATACGAGTAAAGGGTGCCCTTATGCCTGTATTTACTGTACTGTATCCAGAACACCTTTTAAAATAAAATCAGCTGAAAAGGTTATAGAAGAACTGATGTTTTTAAATAGAAAATTTAATGTTAAACTATTTTCTTTTTTCGACGAAACATTTACCATTGATAGAAAAAGGGTTATTAAAATATCTGAGACAATTAGAGATCAGAAACTAGATATTCAATGGTTTTGTAATACGAGAGTCAATCTTGTTGATAAAGAATTACTTAAGATTATGTACAATGGTGGCTGTAGAGGAATTGCTTATGGAATCGAGTCTGGAAGCCAAAAAATATTGGAAAATGCAGAAAAAGATATTACTATCGAACAAGCAAAAAAAGCTATACAATGGACGAAGGAATCTGGGATCAAGGTGTTTACTAGTTTTATTTTTGGATTACCTGGTGAGAATTGGGAAACCGTACAGGAGACAATTACTTTTGTAAAAGAGACGCTCCCACACGGTGCCCAGTTCAATGTGGCAGTTCCCTATCCCGGAACAAGGTTGTATTCTTACGCCATAGAAAAAGGATTACTGTCCGATACAGATTGGAGAAATTTGTATCAGCATAAAGCTTTGATGCGAACCGAGCAACTTTCACCCCAAGATTTGGAAAAAGCAAGAAAATTAGCATATAGGATGTTATATTTTAATCCTCGATGGATTTTTAGTAATATCAAATGGATACTTGCTCATCCTATTGAATTACGATTAGGGTTAAAATATTATTTCAAAACACTAAAAAATTTTTTCATGTTTGATATGGAGCATGCACATTAAAAGGTATAATCATGGAAACTTTGAAGTTTGTTATGACATCAACATTCTACCCTCCATATCATATTGGCGGGGATGCAATTCATGTGTATTATTTAGCAAATGAACTAGCGAAAAGAAACCATGAAGTACATATTATTCATCTGTTAGACTCATATTATTTTAAAAGAAAAAACAAGCCAAATAATGAATATAATAATCATGATAACATTTTTATTCATTCTATTAAATCTCCATTTGGATTTCTTTCTATAAGTAATTCATATGTGTTTGGAAAATCCATATACATAGATGGAAAAATAAAAACAATCATAGAAGAAATAAAACCTGACGTTCTTCATCATCATAATATTGCAGGCTTTGGTTCATCAATACTAAATTATGTCGGTAATAAAACATTCTATACTGCACATGATTATTGGATCTTCTGCCCTATGGCAAATTTAATGAAGAAAGATGGTTCGTTGTGCAATGGTCATTTTTCATGCTGTGCTTGTCCGTTACTCTATAAAAGACCACCACAAATTTGGAGATACAGGAGTAATGTGAATTCAATCCTTGGTAAAATCGATATTGTCATCGCACCTAGTACTTATATGAAAGAACGACTTTTGGATTTCGGCATTAGAAAGAACGTCGAAGTAATACCAAATTTTATTTTAGATACAGAAACTGAAGGAGAGGCGCCATATGATTTTCCTTATTTTTTATTTGTTGGTGTTATTGAACGTCATAAAGGGGTATTAGATTTAGTTAAAACATATGCGAGTATTAAAGAACAAATAAATGCAAATCTCATGATTGTAGGTACGGGATCTCTTGATGAAAAATTACATAGAATTATCAAGGATAGTGGTTCAGACAAAATTAAACTTTTGGGACGAGTTAACGATAGAGAATTAACAACTCTCTATAAAAATGCTTTAGCGGTTGTGATTCCATCGATATGGCCTGAAAATAATCCATATGTCGCTATTGAAGCGTTAGTCCATGGAACTCCAATTATTGTTTCTAATATAGGGGGGCTCCCAGAAATAGCAGAAAAGGGAAATATGCCCATTTTCAATAATTCACAAGAACTAATATCATGCTTTAAGATGATGGAAAAAGGTCAAATAACATATAAAAATCCAAGAAGAATTTACGAAGAATATTATTCACCAAATTCATTCATCACACGGTATTTCCATTTGATAAAAAAATAAATAGTAAAAATCTTTATATCGCATATTTAAATGTATCAAGTACGATAACGCGATGGGAAAAAATGAAAATATTGTGGACAACAAAATTAACCAATGAAACCTGCCATAAAACTTCTGAGTTTGAAATGTCAGAAGAATTAAGAAAAAAAGGGCATGATGTAACAATTATCATGGCTAAAAAAATAGGGCAAAATATATCTGAAAATAATAAAAATATTTATCTTCCAACATTTGATTTGATTTTTTTCTCTGGGTTCATTTTCGGTCTTATTATTTTCTTTTATTTACCGATTTTAAGTTGGAAGAAAAAGATCGATGTAATTATTATTGATGAAGCAACTGTTTGGCTTCCATTTGTAATCACTTTAAAATTATTAAGATTTCCATTGATCTTAGATATTCGAACATTGCCGATAGATAAGGAAAAATCAACAGCATTCGATATCGCCCTTCATCTGAGCAAATATGTTGTCGACGGATTAACTACGATAACACCAGAATTAGAAAAAATACTGAAGAAAAAATATAATCTACAAAACAAAAAAATAGGGATTTGGACGTCGGGGGTTTCTATTAAAAAATTTACTAAAGTGTCAACCATAAATGAAAAAATTAAATCTCTTAGAGATACGAATCCCTTTATTTTGATGTACCATGGAACATATTCAACAACGCGCGGTATAGAAAATTTAATTGAATCATTGGAAAAGTTAGAAATTGATATAAGGAAAAAAATTATGCTTATAATGATTGGTTTATCTCCAGATGAGGAAAAATATTTAATGTATTTGTGTGAAAAATTTTCGGTTCAGAAACAAGTAAAATTTTTTCCAAAAGTAGAATATGATGAAATTCCATCATACATTTCAATGTCTGATGTTGGTGTATATCCTTTACCACCTGATAATATCTGGTGGTATGTGAGTGCACCTTTAAAAACTTTAGAATATCTGGCTATGAGTAAACCAGTAATAGTTACCAATATTCCTTTTCATAAACGAATTTTTGAAAAAGGAGAATGCGGTGTAATTCTAGATACAAATACTCCAAAAGAATTAGCAAATGCAATTAAATATATGTTTGAGAACAAAGAAAAATTGGTTACAATGGGCAAGAATGGAAAAGAAATTGTTGAAAAATATCATACATGGGAACACGAGGCATCGAATTTAGAGAGATTCTTATATTCAATATTCGAGAGAAAGTAAAATGAAAGAGTATAGACTGTATCAAATCGGGATATTATTCTTTTTTTTCGGGGTAATTTTACTCTTACTTTCATGGGATCTCACATATCCTATTCATATGGTTAAATTAGATGAAATTACGTTCACTCAATTTTCATTCATGATTTGGCCAGGCATACTTTTATCACTGATTGGCCTGTTTTTAACGGGATACTATTCAAAAAAGAAAAGCATAAAAGCAATTTGTGCGTCAATATTTCCACTTATCCTTTATGTCTATGTTTTTTATTTTTCCAATATTCCCACAGCAGATAGTGGAAATGTGAATTCAATGTTCAAAATTTTTCACCTTGTCGGAATAGATTCATCGGTTGTACCTTATTTTCAATATCCCACATACTTTACTTTAAATGAAATAACCAGTCAAATGTCAGGTATTTACCTCAACGGTATTGCGGTGATCTTTTTCGCCCTTTATGGAATACTATTGGGCTTGTACCTTTATTTGTTTTTATTTAAAGAAATAAATAATAAAATTGTATATACTGCTTTGCTTGCTGTTTTTCTCTATTTTACTGTATCATTTACGTATTTGAATTATCAATGGGTTCCTCAGACTCTTGCTCTTGTTTTTTTCTTTCTGCTTCTTACCACTTTTAATCGCATTGGGTTAGAATACAAATTCATAAATTTTTTATTATTCACAGCTTTGGTTTTTACTCACGCATTCATCCCCTTAATATTTTTACTCTTTTATGGATTATATTCCCTTAAAAATAAAGAACATTTTAAAATGTTTCTTCTCATGAGTTGTGAATATTTTACCGTTCTTGTTTTTTACACAACTTACTATTTCCCACAGATCATTGATGCATTTAAACAAACATTAAATGGATACAATCAATATACAATAACAATCTCAAAATCATTTCAAGAACCAACAGATTTTATCGACCAATTAATAAGTATGGTCAATCGAATTCGAATCCCATTAACATTATTTATCATATCTATTGGTTTTCTTATAGGATTAATTAAAAAGAAGATAAGTTTCACAGTAACTATCCTAGGAATAGCAGGTGGTTTCTATTTAGCCATCGGTATGATATATCCCATCTTAGGATTCCGTGCTTTACAATTCTTAATTGCTGCATTATTGGTTGGTATTGGTTTTTTTATTATCAAATGGAAAAAACCAACGGTAGCTTTTGTATTAATTCTTATAATTCTTTCGGTCTTTGGTCCTTTACGAATAATATATGATGATCATCAATTTCAACTAAACGAAGAGGCAAATGCATGCTATTTTTTAGCTGAAACAATATCCATAAATCAACCAAAGATACTTGCAATAAGTGGAATGAATTATGGTTCCTTTAGAAATGTAGAGAACTATATAAATATCTCAAATGATAATTATATTACTGCTAGAAGTTTACGTCCCGTACATGAAAACTTTTTTACAGTTTTAAGTAATTTAACAGGAAAAAATGAACAAGTATTGATTTTGTATAATTCTAATTTAGAAAAAGAACTCGTTTACTTTGGGATGAGTCGAAAAGAAGTTCAGTATTTAGAAGAAAAAAATATATTTAATAATAAAATATTCGAATGTGGTAATACTTCTGTTTTTACTGGATTAACGAATTTCCAAGGGAATTGGAGTGAAGTACCTGCTGATGGTCTCGGTAGTCCAATTGAAAAATATTTTACTACTCCGAAAATCCTCTGGACGTTTGACGATTATCAGATAGGATACAACGAACATCCACCTCACAAAGGTTATGGCGGCCTCTCAGAAAGAATAACTTCATATGGCGGCAATGTCAATATTATGACATATTTTACGACCCCGGATTCCACCGCACCTTTTAATAATCAGATACGTAACTATTCGGTTGTAAATGATTTTGGATGGTCTAAAAACAGCATTAATGCCAGTTTGGAATTTTTCTCTTGGCCCGGAGTTACCCCGGCATGTCATGGATGGAATCATTCAGAAAATTTGAATCATGCGAACCTAAGCTTTGCCTATAAAATCATCAACTATACACTTTGGAATTGGAAAAATAACTACAATATTACCCCACATTTCTTTTTAGGTCCTGGAACAAGTGGTAACTACAATGTAACATTAGCATTAAAAAGATTTAGTGAAATGTATTGGCCGGTCTATGGAGAAAATTTCCGAGCAGATGACCATAATTTATTTCCTAACGGATCCAAACCAGCCATCGAATATATTGGACAGGCATCATATGTTGCTATGTTCGATCCACTGTTTGGACAAAATTGGAGTACCCCTTGTAAAACTTTAAAAGAGGCTCAAGATTTATATAATACTTCATCGAAAGGGAAAGAAATTTTGTTTATTAGAGGACATCCAAATATTCTTAATAGCACAAGTGAAAGTTCTAATCTTACTTTATGGCAACAATGGATAGACTGGATTTATCAGACCCACCAATTAATTAATATCAATCATACAGAAGCTATTCAATATAATATCGATCGATATAAGTTCAAGGTTGAAAAAAATAGTAATACTAATTATACTATCGATCTCACTCAGTGTAAATTTAATCATAAACTATTATTTTCATCTCCAATTGAGAATGATTTAAGACCATGGAAACTATATACTCAAGATGGAAGGTTTATAGGAAGGATTCAAGGGGATACATTTTTAAAGATAGAACCTGGTTTAAAATATTACTTTACTCTTGAATGAAAAATATAATTGGAGTTAATGATGGAAAAAGATCTCATTGAACGAGGAGAACCATCTGTCCCAAAAAATTGGAAGTTAATACGATTCAGAATTATTACTAACACTATTCTTGAAAAATTTCCACGAATCCAAAAAGTTTTATTGTATCTTATAAATTATATTCGTATATTAAAATATCAACATAATTCAAAAAAAATTTTAGAAGATAATAACAATATATACGATATTGATAAAATATTTTGGATTAACCCTAAAAAAATTCAATATATTTCGCTTAAAGAATTTGATATATTTAATTATAAAGGAAGAATTATTGGAGGCGATTGGGATTTACTAGACAGACCATTCGATGAACTTGATGTATACGTTGCCTTTAAAGAACGATTTATTGAAGGAAAAAAATGGGAAACAACTTTGTTTTACCAGCGTATAATTCATGAAATAGAAAATGGTAAATATGCATGGGATTGTAAAAACAATATTGATTTTGATAAGCGTTTAAAAAAAATAGAATTGCTCTATGAAAATATAAAAACCAATGGGTACAAATCACAACAAGAATTATTTTCAGATAATCCTAATCCGATAAAACTTGAAGATGAAATAGCAGTTAATATTGGACGTCATGGTGACCTTCTATTTAATAACGGTGCACACCGACTCGCCATCGCTAAACTTCTAAACCTACCACAAATACAAATAAAAATCACAGTAAGACATCCAAAATGGGTTGAAATTAGAAAAGGAATTCTACTCTATGCAAAAGATCAACCAACTGGAAAAATTTACCATCCAATTACTCATATCGATCTACAAGATGTTCCATCTTTTCATGAAATGGAAACTAGTAGATTTAACATTATTAAAAAAAATCTTACTTCAACCAAGGGCTGTCTTCTTGATATCGGAGCACATTGGGGATACTTTTGTCATAGATTTGAAGAGTTTGGATTTAACTGTTATGCAGTCGAAAACAACTATGTTAATATCTATTTTTTAGAAAAGTTACGAAGAGCAGATAATAAAACATTCACTATTATACCAAAATCCATTTTCGATTTCCAAGAAATAAGTAATATCGATTTTGATGTGGTATTAGCCTTAAATGTTTTTCATCATTTCCTTAAAACTAAAGAATCCTATTTTAAACTGATTGAAATGCTCCATAATTTACGAGTTAAAGAAATGTTCTTCGAACCACATAACCCCAAAGAATTCAATAATATTATAGTCTATAGGAATTATTATGAAGAAGAATTCGTCCAATTTATTCTACAAAACTCAAAATTAAAAAAAGCTCAACAAATTGGAACAGCTCAAGACGGAAGAAAAATTTTTAAGC
>Ga0315282_10012011_pt1 | contig 13319 bp, 23 predicted proteins | sample YL17G07_20_MG_FD_203693 | JGI IMG/M metagenome (GOLD analysis project Ga0315282, IMG submission 203693) | Sediment microbial communities from Yellowstone Lake, YNP, Wyoming, USA - YL17G07_20 | ecosystem: Environmental > Aquatic > Freshwater > Lake > Sediment | place: USA: Wyoming | collected...
CGAGCAATTTGTCAGTCAATACAACCGCGCTCCACACCCCTTTGTCTGGACAGCGACAGCTGATTCAATCCTCCAAAAGGTCAAAAGACTTTGTCAACGTATTTCCGAGACGGGACACTAGCTGGAGGGTTACCATTACTAAAAGCGGCGGAAAAGCATTGGGTACAATATGCCGCAGCATGATACGGAGGTTACCAGCACCCAAGGCTCGCTCGGCCAAGATGTAATCGTTTTCCTTTATGGCGAGTACCTGCTGGAGGTGGTCGAGGACCGCTACCAGCTGGGAGCTACCATCGTAGCCAGCCAGTGCCCCATCGGTGACTGGCATCCCAATCTCGGCGACCCCACCCTGGCCGATGCTATCTGTGACCGGCTGCTGCACAACGCCTACCGAATAGAGCTTCGAGGCGATTCCATGCGTACCAGAGCCGGCAGCACATCGAAAAATGAGGGAAAGGAGGCAGTTGCTGATGACGGCAAAATGAGTTAGACTATGGCCATCCCCGCGCCACTCCCCGCCCTCTCTTTATGGGGTGGCCGATTTGCCCGGACAAGCACCCGATTTGGAGCGGACAGGTGGCCGATTTCAGCGGAATCCGCACCCGACCAGTAAATAATAAGTGCATTCATAGCCCCCTCCTTAGAAATGGATATGAAATTGCTTTAGGAATTCTGAGACTCTTTAAACAATTCAGCTTTGATTTTTTTATCCCGTTCCATGAACTTTTCCCTGCCATCGGTATATGACGGAAGGACCCATTCCATTTCCTTCAGATTCTGCGTTATAATCGGTAGCCAGTTATAAGGGATAATTATCAGCATCCACCCCTCCGGAAATACCTGCCTTGATTTCATGCCAAAACCCATCCCGGTGACCACGTAATTCACCTTTCCGCTGATATAGGGATACACAAAAAGCCAGGAGCACGCCCCAACCCCCGACATATTACTGGACCATATTTCTCCGGTGGAATAGCTCATTGCCCTCATCACGATTTCCGCCTGGCTAACGGTAGCCATAAGGAAAAGGAGGTCTGGTTCGAAGGTTACTTTATCTAATGGCGAAAAGATAACATATTTAATACCGCTCGCCATTTTTGGCTGCTGTTGATATATTTTACGGTTAGCCCGTGCGTCCTCAAAAATACCAAGCTTGACGCCTATTTCGCCGCTACCCGCGGAGGATGGTGGCGGCTCATCCAACATGCCCAGTGCCGATTTGCCGGCACAATTCTCATTCTCTTTAGTAATATAAAAGGGAGTTCCTCTTTGCTGTGCTTCCTTAATCATTTCACATATGGGCATACTTTTATCTAGCTTTTCTATACCTTCCGGTCTGTAATACAGAAACTTGACGCCCACAGGTGGGTTCTTAAAATTGAATTTCTTGAAGATGGATAAATCGGTCTTAAGCGGTTTCACGTTAACCTCCTTTTAATCTATTCAACACCTGATTCTCTCAGAGCAGAAACCAGCGTCTCTTTGCTGGGGCAGAATCCCATTATTTTAATCATTTCTTCAATGACGACCGCCGGAGTTGCCGTCAGGCCATACTCTTTAAATAGCTCGTTTCGCCCTTCAAAGGTGGCTATCTCAACCTTGTCGCCGAAATCCTGTTTGATTTCTTCAAGCAATTTGGACATACTTACATCTTTAGAGTCATTCGCTATCGAGAAAAAAACCTCTATCTTAACCTTGCTCACAGACCGCCCTCCTTGAGGGCATTATCCAGGGTGGCGCGACTGGGGCATATCCCTTCAACCCTTATTTTCTCGTTGATAACGATGGCCGGCGTACAGCCCAGCTTATATTCCTCGAACTTTGCCATGGCCTGCTTGCCGATTAGCTTGACCACCTCCAGCTTGCCTTTGTGCTTCCCGGCATACTCGTCGGCCAGCGCCAGGACATCCTTGCAAGCCGCGCAGGGAGGGTCGCCGCTGAAGACTTCCATCCTGACGGTCATGGTTATTGTCCGATTTCCCTCACAATCATTTTTTCTATATCATCCTCGCTGGGCACCTTGCCGATGGAAACCACCTTATCGTTAATGACGATGGTGGGTGTCAGCAGGATACCGTACTTATCACCCTCGGCTGACAAAGCATCAAAATGGGTCACGCCAATCTTGCCCGGATACCTCTCCGCAACCTTGTTCGCCCGCTTGGTCACCTCCTTGCACTTGGCACAGGGTGGGGTGGTGCCGAAGACTTTTACCTCAATCATGTTTGCCTCCCTGAATGTAATTAATATTTCATTTTTTTAATTCAATTTCAATCCAAGCTCGAATCTCTTCTTTAGAAGGCACGTAATCCATGGATTTAACTTCACCGTTGATTACCAGGACGGGAGTCATCAGGTATCCCAGTTCTTTGGCTTTTTCTTTCACGGGGGCAAGCACTTTTTCCAGGTCTTTTAACCTGGCGTCGATAAGGCTTTCGTTTTTTGCTTCATCGGCTTTCAACTCGTCAAGCTCCCGGAGCAATTTAATCATCTTCTCAAAGTCTGGCCTTACCTTACTGACCTCACTTATTTCATGGCCGCCTTCGACCTTCCCGTATTTTTCCGCTTCTTTGGTATGTATGGCGAGTTTCTTTACTTCAATTTTCTTAGAGAATTGCCCGGCTACTTCTTCCGCTCGCCTGAAAGTGGTGTTGCACCGTATGCACGGCGGTTCCGTTCCGATTACGACGATTTCCATGTCCTTCCTCCCTTTATTTATTAGTGCAATACGTTAACAAGATAAGACCAGGTAACAAACCCCTGTTGTTATTTATAAATTATATCAGGTTTATAATCGGCACCCCGTCCCGGGAGCTCAAACCACGGCTTTCAATGGCCTTCCCCGGAGATTACCGTTTTTACCTGTTTACCCAGATGGGTCTTCAGAAACTGAAGTGCCGCTTTCCTGTCTTCATCCAGCAAGATGCGCTGAAGCTCCATTAGCTCTTCGTCACTTAGTGTCAGTGTAATTGATTTCTTCATCAACCCTCCATAAAGCCTATACTGCAGTCGCAGACTTTCCTGTAAAATATTTTCGCTGGAAATAAAGCGCCACATTTACCAGGCTTATCAGCACAGGTACCTCCACCAGTGGGCCGATAACCGCGGCAAATGCCTGCCCGGAGCCGATACCGAACACTGCCACCGCTACGGCGATAGCCAGCTCGAAGTTATTACTGGCAGCGGTGAAAGCGATACTTGTAGTCTTAGAGTAGTCCGCCCCGATCTTCTTGCCCATGTAGAAAGACACCAGGAACATGACCACGAAGTAGATAAGCAGTGGAACCGCTATCTTCAGCACATCGAGAGGTATTTGCACGATGAGCTCGCCCTTGAGTGAGAACATCACCACGATGGTGAACAGCAGCGCCGCCAGCGTGATAGGGCTTATCTTCGGGATGAACTTGTTTTCGTACCATTCACGGCCTTTAGCTTTGATAAGAGCAAAACGGGTTAGCATACCTCCGAAGAATGGAATGCCCAGGTAGATGAACACGCTCTTGGCGATTTCACCCATAGTAACCTCAACGGTGGAGCCTTTCAGACCGAACCAGCCGGGCAATATGGTTATAAATATATAGGCATAGACCGTATAGAAGACGATCTGGAAGACGGAGTTGAATGCCACCAGACCGGCAGCGTATTCCCTGTCACCTCTGGCCAGCTCGTTCCAGACGATGACCATGGCGATGCAGCGTGCTAGTCCTATCATAATCAGACCGACCATGTAGTCGGGATAGGGCCAGATTTTACCGAGGAACAGGATTGCCAGCAGGAACATCAGGATGGGTCCGATTACCCAGTTCTGCACGAGTGATAATAGCAGCACGCGCCAGTTGCGGAAGACCCGTCCCATCTCTTCATATCTCACCTTGGCCAGCGGCGGGTACATCATTAGGATAAGCCCGACGGCTATCGGGATAGATGTGGTGCCCACCTGGAAAAATCCGATGAAGTCAGCAACCTTGGGGACAAAATAGCCCAGTCCTACCCCGAGACCCATCGCCAGGAAAATCCACAGCGTGAGGAATCGGTCGAGGAATGAAAGCCTGCCGGTCACTGTTTCTGGTTGTTTGCTCATATACTTAACTCCTCAAGAATATGATGTTATTTGGTATGCTGGATAAACCCTTCTACGGAGTTGGCGGCATCCAGGTGCGATTTCAACTTGCTTTGCTGGGAATGTAAAATACGGTCATAAATAGACCTCTTGATAAATTTAAGGGCTTCTTTTTCGTCACTATCCGTAATAATTCTTTCTAAAACTATTATATCTTGCTCGTCGAGAGAAAGAGCGGTTTTTCTAATTTCAAGCATCTCATACCTCCCCGCACATCAAGCTGAATATTTCGGCTTCAGTAGGCAACTGGCCGGGATGGTTCTTATTTGTATAGATGATCCTGTTATTCATGGTAACTTCAAAAATACCGTGGGGTCCATCCTTTAAAGTCGCCTTTATCCCTAATCCCCGTTCTATTGCAGCCGCCAGACTGGTGGCATGATCGAGGAAACCTCATTCGGCGCAATAAGTAATTTGGATCGCTTGAATATCGCTCATTATTAGACACCTCCTAGATTGTTCGACTGGTCAAAGCCTTGTAAACTCTCTTTCCTCTCACTTTTGGAATTACTCTCTCGCTCGGCTTTTGCAGCGATTTGACGATATTCTCAGGCCTTTAATGGGAAAACCAATCATATTTATAGTCCTTACTTACAAAGCTAAAAGGTAGGTAAGCAGATAAATGCCTACCCCAATCAAAATAACTCCCGCTGCCTTCTTGGAGTACGTGGAGAAGTTGCTGATTCCCCTGGATGCTAATACTTTTTGGGCAAATCCCGCGGAAATACCGGCACCGAGCACCAGCACCCAGTGACCCAGGGCATAGGCAAGTAGTAATCCCCCGCTATAAGCGATATTCTGCTTGGTGGCGGCAAATGTAAGTATCACTGCCAGCACAGGCGTGGCGCAGGGAGAAGCCACTATGCCAAAGAACAGACCTATGATAAAAGCCCCCAACAGTGCCCTTTTCTTGGGTAAAAAACGCTGGGGAAGGCCGATATTGAAACTCAATCTATCAGCAAATAAGAGATAAAGCCCCAGCAGGATAGCCACCGGCGGCAGGATATAATACCAGAATCTGCCCACATCTCCAAAGAGCCTGCCCAAAGCGCCAGCAATTATTCCAAGGACGGTAAAGGTGATGGTCAGTCCCAGCGTAAACATCAGCGAGTACTGGACGGCTTTTTTCTGCGAGCCTTCCGCATAACCGCCGACATAGCCGATGACCAGCGGTATCATCGCCAGGACGCAGGGGCTGGCGCTGGAGATAATGCCTCCCAGGAAGCAGGCGGGGAAAGCCAGCCAGCCCTGCGTCTGAAAAAGCTCGCCGATATAGTTGGATAATCCTTCCACGCTATTCTATCCCCATTTTTTTAAGCTGGGCGATAATTTCTTCCCTGGGCCACAAGCCCATATGTCTTTTAATCTCTTTACCGCTGCTGTCAAAGACTATCTGCGTAGGTATCGCCATGATGCCATACTGCCGGGTTAGTTCCATTTGCTCATATACTTCGACGATTACCACGTTCAGTTTGTCCTTATATTCTACAGTCAGCTTCTCTAAAATGGGCTTCATCTGCTTGCAGGGAATGCAGGTGCTTGAGCCAAATTCAGCCAGCGTCGGCTTGCCGCCGGATAGAGCTTGCCCGAGTGGGATTGAAGCGAGACTTGGTGCTGACGTAGGTTGCTTTGTCGGTTGCGGAGAAGACGTTTTTGTCGGTGCTAGAACGGCATATCTGGTGAAGCGCTCAATTTGCGTGGTCACCCGGTGTTTATCAGTCTCTACCCGTTTGTAGTTGTAGCTACCCCATCCAGTACTTTCATCATAAGGGACAATGTAAACGTCATCTTCCCGCACACCTTCCGGTATCTCCTGGGGGTCATAGCTGAGTGTGAGCTTAAGAGGCGCGTTAAAAGCAGCATCCTGCGGTTCCAAACTATAGGCTGCCCCAATAATGTAAGCACCTGCTGCGAGAGGAAGCAGTTCTGGCTCGGTTTTTATCCAAATATATGGCAGCGGCTTGCCGTCCTTGTCCAGAAGTTTGGTCCCCTTGTCTATGGATAGAATAACAGTTCCATCGAGTGATGCCAGTGCGGCACTCACTGTAAGTCTGCCTTCACCACCAAGCGAGACAATGTGTGTTCTTCCGAGTATATCCACCTTTAGCTCAAATGTGGGCTCACCGGTCGTGGTTTGTGGAGACACATCAGATTTACAGCCTGCCAATACCCAAAACAATGACAGCGCCAGTAACGACAGTATAATATTTCTGGCTATTTTCAATATCGCTTCCTATTTATGTTCGTTAAGTAGTCTGATAACCCTTCCACTCTACTCTATTCCCATCTTCTTTAGCTGGGCGATAATTTCTTCCCTGGGCCACAAACCCATGTGCCTTGTTATTTCTTTACCACTGCTGTCGAATACTATCTGGGTGGGGATTGCCATAATTCCATACTGCTGCGTAAGCTCCCTCTGCTCGTACACTTCCACGATAACCACGTTCAGCTTGCCTTCGTACGCTGCTGCCAGCTTCTCCAGAATAGGCTTCATCTGCTTGCATGGTATGCAGGTGCTTGAGCCAAATTCAGCTATAGTCGGCTTGCCGCTGGATAAAGCTTGCCCGAGGGGCGCTGAGGTAAGGCCTACTCCTTGTGATTGAGAATCCCCGATTTCAACAAGCTCGATGTCGAAGGTCAGGTCCTGCCCGGCCAGGGGATGGTTGGCGTCTATCTTTACCGTCGTTTCGGAAACTTCGGTAATCGTAACTATCGCGATTCCGCCATCCCCCTGGTTCATTTGTAACTGCATGCCGACTTCTGGGCCTATGTCTGGGGGAAGTTCGTCCCTCCCGACCTCAAATATCATATCATCACGGCGCTGACCGTATGCCTGGTCGGCCGGGATAGTGACTGTTTTAGATTCTCTGACCTTCATGCTGATGATAGCTTGCTCAAAACCGGCAATAACCTTGCTCTGTCCCAGGGTGAATTCCAGTGGTTCACTACCGACGGACGTATCGAATACTGTGCCGTCTGCCAGCTTTCCCGTGTAATGTACCTTGACGGTATCGCCGGTCTTAGCCAGCGCCGGACTGTTGCATCCGGTCATCAAGATTAAGACCAGCAGGATTATAGTTGCCAGGACCGAATAACGCTTCTCCGCCATTAAAAAATATCCCCTGCGTCATATTTTTTCGGGGGCAATAATTTTATAAATAGTATTTCAAGAAGAAAGGATTTCCTTTACCAGCTTATTTACCCTCTCTTTTATCTCGTCCCGTATCTTTCTGACCTGCTTGAGCGATTTGCCTTTCGGGTCTTCGAGCGCAAAGTCTTCAGTCTCGATAAAGCTGGCCGGGCAGACAGCTTCCGCTTCAGCGCCACAGCCCATCGTAATCATTCTATCGGCTTTCTCGACCATGTCCATGGTAAGAGCTTTGGGTTTGTTGCCGCCGATGTTTATGCCGGCTTCCCGCATCGCTTCGACCACCACCAGGTTGACCTCACTGGCAGGCTGTGTCCCTGCCGATAGCGCCTGCGCCTTGCCCCCTGCTAGCTTATTAAAGAAAGCCTCGGCCATCTGACTGCGGCCCGAGTTATGCACACATACAAAAAGAAAAGTCTTGATTTTATCGCTCATCTGGTAGCTCCCAGCGGCCTGGATATTAACTCTTTAGTCTTCTGGGTAATAAACTCTATCTCTTGTTGTTCTAAGAGAAGATTATGGTTCTCGCTGATGCCTTCATCGGTTAAGCATATCCAGTCGGTCACTTTAAGTCCGGCGTGTTCGATGGTCTTTTTAGCACAGGCTACCTGGCAGCCGTCTATGGCTACCAGCCTTTTAGCGCTCTTGGCCGACTCCACCATGCCGCCGATATGCGCGGCAATTCCGGCCAGACAGTAAATCTTCCCCACACCCAGCGTATCTAGGCTTACCGCTGCCTGGTTGGCAATCTGCCCGCAGTTGGAGCCCCCGGAGCAGGGGAGTATCGTAATCTCCTCGGCTTTACACTCGCAGGTTACGGTATTACTTTCTTGAGGCTTATTGCTATCTGCCATTGTTACTTCTCCTTATTTAGATTTCTCAAATTGTCGTCTATATTCTTTAAACAACGCCTGTGAGTACTCATCGTCTGCACCAGAAGGCACATAGTTGTAATTCTTTACCCTTTTGAGTAATTCCTTCTTGATAGCTTCAGCATCAATCAGCTTCAGGTCGGCTACTTCCTTTAGGATACTTTCCAGGTACAAGATGCCTACTTGGACGCCATCAGAGAAAGTCAGTTTCTTTGTCGTCCTTGCCGCTTCTGCTTCACAACATGGTTTTTGCTCTGACATATTCTTTTCCTTTACCCTTACTTTCGGCTTCTTATTCTTTGGTTAAAGCCGTCGTAATGAAAGTAGTCACTTCCGCTTTTGAGGGGACCCTTCCAGAGTAGCCAACCCACAGACTATTCCGGTGTTGGACGTCCCGCCGAAGCACGAGAAAATTACATTCTCGTGGGTATTTACTCCTGCCTTGAATTGCTGTTCTTCTGCCATATTAATAAGTCCTCACTTTCTCCGTTATTTTATCGGCATTGTTGACGATATCTTTTAGAAAGTTCATCACCTCCACCGCCGAAACTTCATCCCCGGCATGATTGATGACTATGTCACGGCTATGGACGATGACACCGAAATTCTTATAGCGAAAGGCGGCGATAGGTACTTCCGAATTGTAAGCGCAACCATCAATCACTCTCCCAATGATCGGCATGGCATAGGTTATGTTGCTTGCAAGCTTAATGACAGCACGTGTCACTCCGGTTCCCCCCGCTCATTCTCACCCACCATTACCGTGAATAATGGTGATTTTATAGCCTTCAAATGGTGATTTACCCGAACGTTTTTTAGCCATCTCGTCACCTGCCTTTCTGGCTTACAGATTAACTTCTTATTCCTGTTTGGCTAGAGCCGTGGTGATAAACGTGGTCACCTCTGCTTTAGAAGGCACCCGCCCGGAGCAGACCAAGTTCTCATCAATCACCAGGCCCGGCGTTGTGAGGATGGGGTATTCCATGATTTTCTTGATGTCTTTCACATAATCGATTTCAGCATCAATGCCGAGTTCTTTAACCACTTCTTTGGTTGTCTGCTCGAGCTGATGGCATTTAGCACAGCCCGGCCCCAGTACTTTGATTTTCATTTTCTACCTCCTGTTTAATGATTTATTGAGTTATTAGCCCGAATATGTAACCGGTAATAGTTGCCATGACGACCACTATCGACACGTAGGTAATCATCTTCTTAAATCCCATAATTTTAGTCAGCGTGAACATTGCAGGGAGCGAGAGGGACGGACCAGCTAAAAGCAACGCCAGAGCCGGTCCCTTTCCCATACCAAGCTCCATGAAAGCTTTTACGATGGGCACTTCGGTAAGGGTTGCAAAATACATCAGAGCACCAGCGAATGAGGCAATAAAGTTAGCGAGGATGCTATTACCACCCACCCATTTTGCCACCACATCCGGCGGGATAACGACTGTCAGGATGCCGGCCACAAATACACCCAACAGCAGCCAGGGAATAATCAAACGGGTAAAGTGCAGCGTCTCTTTTAGCCATTGCACTATTTCACCTTTAGTAAACCAGCGCCACAGGATTACGGCTACAGCCGCCAGGAAGATACCCATCACAAACCAGTTCTTGGAAGCCGCGAAGACCAGTACGCCCACCAGAGACCCGATAAAAAGAATCTGCTGCCAGATGCTCTTACCGGCCGGGTCGGCGGCGAGCATGGCGAAAGCCTTAGCATCGGCTTTTGATTTATCCTTACGGTAGATAAGAGCCATAATCAGGCCGGTGACTACCGAAAATACGATAGCGCCGATGGCGCGGCCTATCCCGATGTCGTAACCCAGCAGCTTGGCCGAATAAACAATAGCAAGGATGTTGATGGCCGGGCCGGAATAGAGAAAAGCGATTGCCGGGCCAATCCCGGCCCCTCTCTTGTAGATACCGGCGAATAACGGCAGCACGGTACAGGAGCAAACGGCAAGCACAGCACCCGAGACGGAAGCCACGCTGTATGATAAAACCTTCTTCGCTTGAGGGCCAAAATATTTTAAAATAGCCGCCTGTGAAACGAATGCGGCAATAGCCCCGGCGATAAATAACGCCGGCACCAGGCAGGTTATAACATGAGCCGATAAATAGGAAAGCAGCCCATTCCACCCGCCCTGGAGCAAATCAACGAAATAAGACATATGATATTATCCTTTCATGCCTGTGGCCGAAGTTAAAGTGATGCGGCGGCTTTCTCTCCGCATGTTTTCCTGACGCAGCCGGGGCCCACCCGCTCCGCCTTACGCAGACGCTCGCGGTCGGCAGCCATTATCTTGTTCCCTTCAAAAGACCGGGTGGTTGCTTCTGCAATTGCTTTTAAATTTGTGTCCATTCCGTCCCAATCGATAGAGTAAAGCGACCAGAGGCCGTCTTTGTGCAGCTTGAGAATGCCGGCGTCATACAGGGCGCTCAAGCCGCGCGAAGCCTTTGACTGTGAGATGTCTAACGCCTGCATAACCTCGCAAACACAACACGCTCTCTCCAAGAGAAGGTTGAGAACCCTGAGCCTCGACTCATCGGATAATACCTTATAAACCTTAACCAGATCTCTCATATCTTCCTCCCCAACTATATGCATAACTATGCATCTATGCATATATTATCATGGGGATTTCCATATGTCAAGTGTTAACGCTTCTCTCCAAGGCCTGCCTCCTCGAAATTAGAGGTAACAAAAAGTTATTGTTCAGCACTTGCTTCCTATTCCTTGTCAGAAGGTAATTAGCGACACGTTAAGCCATCATTGAGTTTGGCTCGCGTCATGCTAAGTTGGCGAAACTTTCTCCGGTTCCCTATCAGTAACAATTTTAACTGGCATAATAAAAATATCTTTATCGGTTATTAAATCAATACAGTCCTATCTATCCCCCAGCACCGCCACCCCGATAACTCTTGGCCCCACGTTGGTGCCGATGACTGGACTAACCTTGGACTGGTAGATGTGTTCTTTCGGGTATATAGCGCCGAGCCGCTCGATAAACACGTTAGTTTCATCGGGTGTGGTGGCGTCTTCAACCGCCATTTCCTCGATGCGGGCATAGCTCGCGGCGAATTGGTAAAGGTGGTCGAGTGCTTTCGCCCGGGAGCGTTCCCGCCCGTAAGGGAAGACCTCTCCGTCCTTGATGCCGAGGACCGGGTTAATCCCCAGCATTGACCCCATCAGGGCTTGCGCCTTACCGATACGTCCTCCCCTTTTCAGGTATTCCAGGGTATCGAAGGCTAAACGTATACCGGCGCGGGAGATATTGCGTCGCGTCAACTCTACCAGTTCATTGAGATTGGCGCCGCCCCGCGCCGCCTTGGCCGCCGCTATCGCCAGCAGACCTTCGGCCATCATCGCCATCTCTGAGACCACCACCTCCACCCGGCATTTCTTCTTCATTAACTCAATACCGTTAGTAGCAGAATCCCCGGTGGCGCTGAGCTTGCGGCCAATCGTTATGACAAGAATCTCATCCGTTTCAGCAGCCAGCCTGTCATATGCCTCTGCAAAGACCCGGGGTGCTGGTGCCGAGGTGGTCAGGTGCAAGTCTTCGTTCTCTAGTTTTTCATAAAACTCGTCGGTAGTCATGTCTACGCTGTCACGGTAGGTATAGCCGCCGAACACAATGTTAAGCGGAACTACCGTAATTCCCAGGCCGGTAGCAATGGCCGGTGAAATATCGGAGACGCTATCCGTAACGACTTTAACCAGCATTATTTCTTCTCTGCCTCCTGAACAGTCAACGCCAAGGAATTGGGGAAGAGCGCAGGTACATTCGCTTAGTCTTGGAGACTGACATCGTATCCCTCGCGGACAGGCGGTGCTGAAAAAATAAGCTGGGCGAACTTTTCAATCTGTTCTTGATAATAGCTGCTCCGTTCATTGGCAATGGCATCTTCCTCACTATTCCAAAGGGTGAAAAGGATGCCTTTATTTGTTTTGCGGTCGGTGAGGAGATAAGCACCACGATAGCCCTTCTGCAATCGGGCTGCAGGAATAACTCTCTCCTCATAAATCTTGACGAATTCCTCGTGCCTATCGCCCTTCATTCGTATTGTGGTTAGACGCGCAAACATACTAGAATCCTCCTTATCTATTGTCGCCCTCCGCGTTACCTCTTCTAATTTAGCCCAGACCTGCCTCCTATGGGAAAGGGTAGCATCTACTATTCATTTGCTATTATTATATATAGTCATCAAACCTGGCTTGCGTCATGCTAAGTTGGTGAAGCTTTCTCCGGTTCCCTTATCTAGGGAAACAGTATCTTAGCCAGGTTTTCGGATTCCTTCCCTTGCCCCATAAGCTCTGCGATCTTCGCATCCATCTTCTCCTCATTCCCACCAACCGCTTGGTAGGCCCTCACTAAGAATTCTCTTGAAGCCCAGTCCCTTTCTACATGCAAGGAAAGGGGTGTGGGTGTACCTTTACCTCCTTTGAAGCTATAGCTAGCCCAGGTCCAGGCAGAGCAAGGAACAAATTGCCCGTCAGGAAGTACCTGGACCAGGTGATAGGACTCAGCAATATCACTCAGGATTTTGGCAAGAGAACCGGCTTTATCCGGTTTCAGTCCCTCAGCTATTTCTCTCAACCTCCGCACCAGTATCCGCTGGTGCTTATTTTCAAAGATGTTGTGGGCGGAAAGGGGCTCTTTTCCCCAATGCCCCTCCAGGGAATTTATCACCTTCCTTCCAAATCCCCTTCTCTGTCGAGCAAACTCCTCCCATATCTCTCCATATCTTTCTGCCTCTATAATGTTCTTGGCAACCATGGTGAAATAACGAAGCTTGGGAAATTCTCCTCCTACCCCCTTGCGGAGGTTGCTCAGTACAATTCTCCCGCTGAGCTTGCTTAGAGCCGAAGCCTCTTTCATCTCCACAAGTGAAGGGAAATCCTCATAGCTAACTACTAGCGGCTTCAGAGGCAGAGAGCCAAAATGCTCCGGGCGGGCATTTCCCCATATCCAGTCCCAAATTCTGTCCATGTATTCTCTTTCTTCCGAGAGACTGGATAGGGCCAGGATGTCATCTGGCTCGTATCCCTTTTCAAGTTCAGCAACGGTGGTTTTGCCAAATTTGATGAGCAGATTAGCCGGAGGGAATTGCCCCAGAATCCTGGAGGTTACCTCGGGTTTTAGGGCGAAAGTATCTCGGTGGGGAAAGCTGGCGA
>Ga0315282_10012012_pt1 | contig 13318 bp, 12 predicted proteins | sample YL17G07_20_MG_FD_203693 | JGI IMG/M metagenome (GOLD analysis project Ga0315282, IMG submission 203693) | Sediment microbial communities from Yellowstone Lake, YNP, Wyoming, USA - YL17G07_20 | ecosystem: Environmental > Aquatic > Freshwater > Lake > Sediment | place: USA: Wyoming | collected...
AGTACGCCAGGGATAGGGACAACTTTTACGATCACCTTTCGAGCGACCCATACAAAGAATTGATATTCCTCCGAACCTCCACTCCCTGGGGCGGTTCTAGATGTTACAGACTATTTCACCGTGTAAGGTAAACCGCCGCTGACGATCAAGTGCGAACCAGTGATCTGGTCGGCATACGCAGAACACAAGAAGGCGGCTACTTTGGCAATATCATCGGGAGTCTCTAGCCGGCCCAAAATCAACCGTTTACGATATTCTTCTTTTACCTGGCTTGCGGGCACTCCCCGTTTTTGCCCTTCTTGTTGCCACTCCAGCTCCATCATTTCAGTTTCCACATCCCCAGGTCCAATGGCATTGACGTTAATATATGGCGCCCACTCCTGAGCAGCTACCTCTGTCAAGCCGATAATCGCAAATTTAGCCGCGCAATAGGGGCCAAAATATTTTGTGGTGCAATTACGTTGGGCGACGTAAGATCCCAGGTTAACGATTCGCCCCCATTTCCGTTCGATCATTTGGGGGGCGACCTTGCGCATCATCAAATAGGTCCCTTTTGCCATGATATCGATGTGGCGGTCCCAATCTTCCTCTGAGCAATCGAGAATTGGTCGATAAAGGGAAATGCCGGCATTGTTGATCAGGATATCGATATGACCAAAATAATCCAGGGCTTTCTCTACCATTTCATTCACCACGCTGGCTTTGGATACATCGCCTGGAATCCTCAAAGCTTTACGCCCCTTGGTCTGAACTTCTTTGGCGGTTTGTTCAGCGGTCTCTACATTCAGATCATTGACTGCGATATCCGCTCCATGGGAAGCCAGCCGGAGGGCGATCCCTTTGCCAATCCCCCGACCTGCGCCGGTAACCAAAGCAACCTTACCACTAAAATCAAAACCTGTCTCCATAAATCATCCTCCTGTAACAACGAAGAGCCTTCAGCTCTTCCGATTAATTGACTATTCCGAAATCATTTCCAACCCAACCCTACTCTTATCCTCTTATGAGATCAGGTATCGGGGATTCATCCAGTTACTTTACCGCCCCAAGCGTCAACCCTTCGACAATATAACGCTGGGCGATGGCGGCAAAGATCAACATAGGCACAATCGACACAATCGAGGCAGCCGTCATCCCACCCCAGTCGATCGAGGCATAACCCCGAAAACCAGCGACTGCCACCGTAACCGTCTTGGCAGCGTCAAAAGTAAGCGCCAGGGCGATGGTCAATTCATTCCAAATCCAAATCCCGCCCAAGATCGCGGTGGCAGCAATGCCGGGCGCTGTGAGGGGGAGGTAAATCGAACGCAGAGTTTGGAAACGTGAGCAACCATCGATCCGGGCGGCGTCCTCCAGCTCGACCGGCACATCCTCGAAGAAACCTCTCAACAACCAGATGGCAAAAGGTAAGACGAATACCTGGTAGACCAAAGCCAACCCAAGCTGAGTATCGTATAAACCCAATCGCTGGTATAGAACATACATCGGAATGATAAATAAAAACTCCGGGAACATGTAAGCAATCAGTAACCAAAGCGTCAAGGCGCGTTTTCCGTGGAAAGATAACCGGTTCAATGCGTAGGCGGCTGGGATACCTACCGCTAAAGCCATTATTACCCCCACGATTGTCACGATGACACTGTTTTGAAAAGCTTTGGCAAATCCAGCCGTCTGCCAGATTCTGACATAATTATTCCAAACCGGTTTGAACACCCAAACCGGAGGCATCGCGAAGGCATCTCGTTGGGTCTTGATCGAGATGGTGAAAATCCAGATAATCGGGAACAAAGTAGCTATGAGAGCGATTATGGCAAGCAAATATGCGATTATGGTAAATAAGGTCCGTTTCTGCCGGAAATCCATGCTGATTTTCCCTCCCTTATTGGGTTGGGGTTCTTTCTCCAAATCGCAGGTAGATTAATACAATCGCCAGGATGATAAGCGAAAAAATGACCATCAATGTCATCGAACGACTCAAGAAAAGAAACTTAAAAGCGGTGCGATAAGCCAGGGTTTGCATGGCCTCAGTCGCAATTTCAGGTCCACCGCCGGTAGTGCCAAAAATAATCGCAAAAACTTTCAGGCAATCAATCGTTCGAAAAATCAAAACGGTTAATAATATGGGAGAGAGCATGGGGAGAGTAAGATAACGAAAAGCCTGCAGACTGCTGGCTCCATCAACCTCAGCCGCCTCAAAAGGTTCCTGGGGCAGGCTGCGTAAACCCGCAGAAAGGACAATGAACACAAAAGCGGTTTGCCACCAGGTGTCTACGAGGATGATCGACGGCATGGCTGTCTTGGCAGCCCCGAACCAGACCGAGGTGGGTAAGCTAACCAATCTGAGCAGGTAATTAACAATCCCAAGGGTGGGATCAAGCAAGATTTTCCACATCAGGGCAACAATGATACCAGAGACCATCAGTGGTAACATCAGCAATGTGCGGATGACGCCCATCCCAAATCCCAGCCGGTTGACGATAATCGCCAAAGCCAGACCCAACAACAATTCTACCGATACCGCTCCAACCGTAAAATAGATGGTATGTCCCAATATCTTCCAGAATACCGGGTCGGTGAGATACATGACATAATTCTTGATACCGACAAAATCAAGCCGGATTCCCCAATCCCAATTGAAGAAACTCATTACAATGGAATAGATAACTGGATACACCGAGGTAATTCCCATAATGATCAGGGCTGGTCCAATGTACCAAATCGCAACGCCAGGTTTGCGCCCCGTCTTTCGGTTTCTAGTCATTGGAAGGAGGTGGTTATAAGGTATCGCCATTTCCCAATATTCTACCAATCATTTCCTGAAGAGTGGGTGAGTTCATCCCGTAAACCCACCCACTCCGCAATTATTTATTGTCCGGTGGTAACTTTGAGCATCTTTTGCTGTAAATTCTCGGTCGCTTGAGCGGGATCGGTTCCGCCGTACATTTCTTGTACGGAGTCCACGATCATGATGGCAATTTCTTTCCAACCTTCATAGAACACAGCCGTTGGTCGGGAGGTTGCCATAGCGGTTTGGACAGCGGCAACATATTCGGGATTGAGAGCCTGGGTATAAACGCTATTGCCCCAGGTAGATAGCCGCGGTGCGCCACCGGTAGCCGTACCGATCTTGGGCTCATTCTCTTTATTGGTTGCCCATTGAATGAAGTACCAGGCTGCTTCCTTCTTTTCGGAATTTGCTGGAATACCCAAACCCCACAACCAGTGACCAGTCATCGAACCCTTGCTGGTTTTCGGCAGAGGCGCGTAGCCCACTTTGCCAACCACCGCCGAGGTTTCGGCATTTTCATAAGCCGGCCCAAACAAGCTGGCGTCGATGAAGAAAGCGATTTTTCCTTGAGCAAAGAGCTGGTTGGCGTCATTCCAGTCAATGGACTGGACGTTGGGAGGGCCAGCCTTCATCATGGCCGCATAATTCGAGAGACCTTCCGTGATACGCGGGTCGGTTACTTGAGGTTTCTTCCAATCGCCAGCGAACCAGATATTATATGGCAAGGGGGTGGGATCGGTTCCCCAACTGTTGAAAACAACCCCAGTCAATGTATCCATGATGGTATCCGAGCGAATGCCGCGCATGACCGCGCCATAAACTTCGCCATTACCTTCTTGTGTAACTTTGTTGGCCGCGGCGATCAAATCGGCGAAGGTTTCGGGGATTTTACCGCCAAGATATTTATCGACCAGGTCCTTGTTATAGAACAAGATATAGGCTTCAAATGTGATCGGAATGCCGTATAACTGCGCTTTGGCATCGCCGGGCGGGTACATGCCACTAGCCTGAAAACCCTCTGGGAAATCCGCCAGATCATAGTCGGCTGCCGTCATGGTGGGATCGTTAAGGTAGGGCGTTAGTGGGGCGATCAAACCAGCGGAGTATTGGGTGAACGCGGTCGAGTCCATCGGCAGAAAGTAGACATCTGCCACCGGCTTATCGGAGCGAACAGCCAGCTCCATCTTATCAAAGTACAAGTCTTCAGCAAAGGGTTGCAGGTTAACTTTGATACCGGTCAGGTCTTCGAACTCTTGGATGTGAGGCCGCACGCCATCTGTCCAGGGATGCTCGTTGAAAAGCAAAGTAATCTCTTGGCCCGAAAAGCGTTTCCAATCGAAACCGGCGGGAGCGGCGGTTTCCACAGGCTTCGTCTCAGGCGTGGGCGTCGCTTTGGGAGCGCAGGCGACCAAAACCAATACACTGATGATAATCAGATTGATAATCAGGAATATTTTTGTTTTCATGCTTGTATCTCCTTCGTTTTCGAAATCATAAGTAAATTTAATGAAGCACTACTACCATGAAACAGTATGCGGTTACGAATTAAAATTCACTCCCTTACTCTTATTCTTCCTCCTTTCATCTTCTCTGAAATTCGATTGGTGAAATTTGTAACCCTTTGACTAACCTTTCCAGGGTCCAAATACATCGTAGATACGCTGCCGAACCCGCTCGATGAACTCTTCCGTGATGGGTTTGTCATTATATATCGAGTACCATAAACCAGCCTGCTCTGCATACCAGGGTACTTTACGGATAGCTTCGGCTGTCTCTTCCCAGGTGACCCCCATCGCTTCGGGTCGAATATCCACACCCACCCGATGGATGGCTGCCAACAACTCCTTGGCATGGTTATTTTGCAATAAGGATCCAACATAAACCCCAAGACAAACCGGCTGGCCGTGAATAAACGGTTTGTGGGTCAGGTATTCTAACGAGTAAAAAAGGAAATGATCGGCGCCCTCGATATGCCGCGGATTCCAACCTGCGTTGTGGAAAGCTGCTCCACCCCAGCGATTGGCATTCATCAAAGTTCGGATACCCTCTTCGGTGACGTCCCGGATGTCATCCAACTTTGCCATCACATCATCCAGCACCCGCTGCGATTGCTCCGCCAGGCGAGGGTCATACGGCCATTTGGGTTCAGTTTTGCCTCGTTCATCAGCCAGCTTCCAGTCATAAAGAGCCGTATGGTAGCAGAAAATATCGCCAACCCCGCTGCGGTTGAGGATTTTCGGGGCGCCCATAATGACATCGTAATCGACATAAACTGCCTCTGGCACAGCCCAGCCAATGTAACGCACCTTGCTCTCGAAGCGAACTGCAGTCCGATGACCAAAAGCTGCATTGACCGACATGGCGGTTGGAACCTGGAATAATGGTTTGGGTTCATTCCAAACAATGAATTTAGCCACATCGAGTGCCTGGCCGCCTCCCAAGCCAATGACACACTTGTGTTTGGGCAATTTCTCCAGCGCTTTGCTCAAATCATCATATTCTAACGAGCGTACCAGGTAAACGCCGGCCAGATTCTTATCGAAAAATGCCTCGAACTTTGGCCATAGGTCTTCCATGGTAACAACCAGATAAGGTCGGTGAACGAAATTAGGCAGTTCACCAACCAGGTTGCGCCCATAAATGGTTGTAAATTGATGTCCTGTAGCTTCTTCCATCGATCGCCTCCAAATAATTATGCTTGAACTTATTTCATGTAACGGTGTTCGAATCCTCGTCCGGTGCCTATGAAAATGGCCTCAAGGTTGAATATTCCATGATTTGATTGAATACCAGCACTACCGAACCCAAAAGGACGCCCCGGTTTCCCAATGGCGAGACTTCGATCCGCGGGAGATAAGGGATGACTCCTTCAATCCGTGAACGGATCGGCCCTATCAATAAATCTTCAGCATTGAAAATACCGCCGCTAAATATAATGATTTCGGGATTAAGCAGGCATGCGATGATAGCAACGGTCAATGCCAGGTACTCAACGGTCTCAGCGACAATTCGGACCGCCCAATCCTCACCATTGCGGGCAAAAGTAAATACATCTCGGGCTACCAGATGATCCTCATCCTTTTGTATGCCGGCCTCCTTCAACGCTTTTTTGGCGCGGGTGACGATACTGTATCCGGAGGCAACATTCTCTAAAGCCCCATACTTGGAATACGATTTGCCCAACCATTCAATCCCCGGTGGCAGATAGCCGATCTCACCAGCCGCCTGATTATGACCGCTATAGAGTAACCCATCGATTACAATCCCGGCTCCAATACCAGTGCGAGCGGTAATACACACCAGATCTTTCAATTCCCGGCCGGCTCCAAATCCTAATTCGCCCAGGGCAGCCAGGTTGGCGTCATTCTCGATGTAAACCGGAAGGCCAAACTTTTCATTCAAAAGGGATTTTATCGGTAGATCCCGCCAGGCAAGGCTTGGCGCCCAGCTAACCAGCCCTTGATCTGGCAGGGTGATCCCGGGTATACCCACCCCAATCCCAAGGATTTCCTGGTCAAGCGATTTGGGAATGGACAATAAACCGGCAATCGTATCATCGATCCAATCAAGATTTGTGCTTCTATCGTCAGGGATGCGGTTGGTCATAACCTCGCCCTGAATTTCACCCGCTAAATTGATCAAAGCGCCTCGAATCTCGCTCCCATTGATATCCACAGCAACGACAGCATGCGAGCTGCCATTGAATTCATAAAACGAGGATGGCCGCCCAACATGGGCGGCGTGGGTAATTCCAACCGAACGCACCAAATCTCTGGTCATCAACTCCTCGACGATGCGTTTGGCAGTTGGCACGCTCATATTCAAACGGCGTGCGATCTCGGTAACCGAAATCGAATCCTTGTAACGAAACAGATCCAGTACCGCAGAACGATTGATATTTCGCAGAACGCTTGCCGAGGCGGCTCGTTTCATAAGAGACTTATGTTACTGTTCGAAGATGAACACCCAAACAATTTCGACCATGAGGCAGGAAGGTAAAATGAAAAAATTTTATTAATTAAGAACTGTTAATTATTATTATAATCACCCAATTGGTAAATTGTCAATAATCTAACTATTACTCCGCAAGATCGGGCTTCAATCAGGCTCACGAATCCAGCTTCGACCTAAACCGGTATGATAACGCTCTCACAGATAAGTGTATAAAATATCCAGGAAAATGTCAAGATTACAACCCGAATTCCTCCCAATTATGCCACTCAAGAAGAATTAATTGACCATTTGCAATCCGGAAAGCGTGTTTTGAAAAATCAAACCGATCGACCAAATGATAACGATCTCATAGAAGACAGATAAAATAACCCCTTTTGTACAATTATTTTCAAGCCGGACGATAAAAAACAGGAGTGACTATTCCGCTGCACTTCGATCTCGTCGTTTGACCAACATTTGGCAATGACCGGTTTCGGCCAGGTCACGGCACCCCGAAAGATGAGCTTCAAATTCCCGGTTATAACCTTCTACCATCCCCTTATCCACCTGGTCGAAAAGGAAACAAAATGAGACAATCTGGTCTTCGGGTAAGCCCATTTCTTTCCACTTTCTGGGAAGCGGGCAATAATCTTCACGAACCAGCAATTGATCCGGTTTGACTTCAACCTCATTCCCCAGGTATAGCTTAGCGGTTTCATGAGATACAAGCTTGGCGAGATTTTCCAGGTTGTTTTCGCTCCCTTCGGCCTCGACAAATCGGGCCCGCGCTCGACCTTTTTCGAAGCCAATCTGATAAATCACATGGGCAGCTACCGTGAAGACATCGCCTCCATAAAACTCGCTAAGCTTGATCAAAATCCGGGCAATATATTCAGCTCTACGCATGGTTTCTTTATCCAGTAATTTACGTACCTCTTCCCAGGTAAAGAGCTTATCAGTAGTAGAGCGAGATTTTTCTGGAAATTCCATAAGCCCTCCCGGCCTCATTTTTTACCTCGCCAGTACACGGAATCCTTCTTGAGCAAATCAATAAACTGCGCCAGGGCGTTTGCTTTTGCATCGATCAAGGCTTTGCCACGCTCCGAACTGGCTAGGCGCGGATCTCCGAGATGCCCGGCTTCCACTAACTCACCCATCATCATTGGAAAAACCACAGCGCCTTTCGCATACAAACTGGAGGGCGTTGGGAATACCGAGCCAAAATTAGTTAGATCTACCTCTGGTGAACTATCTTGCATACTTTCCTGGTCCACACAATCTGGCATAAGATAAAGCATGGCTGAGGTTTCAGATAATCCACCATGACCATCGTATTGTGGGGTATCTGGTGGTTTCGGAATAGAAGCCAGCTCCCAGGCGCGAACATGCAAGACCTTAAGGCCTACATCACACATAATGTCTTCAACCAGGATATCGAGGGCGCCATAATTGCCGCTATGCCCATCCAGAAGAAGCGGTCGATTAAATCCCTGTCGAATTAGAGATAATAACACTTCACGCACGTAGCTCTTCAAAATATCGGGATGAATTGCAATCGAACCTGGAAAATCCAATAGCGATCGCGAATTGCCAAACCAAACCAGGGGTAATATCACAGTATCCGCTTGCTGGGCTGCCCGTAGACCAATTTCGTATGTCTCGATAGAATCGGTCCCTACCGGGTTGTGCGGTCCATGTTCTTCTACTGCTCCAACCGGCAATATGGCTATCCCCTGGCTTTCTACGATTGCAGCTTGAATTTCTTTCCAGGTCATTTTTTCATATTGGACTTTTTTCATGCGGTTACAACCTCGAGGATAAAAGATTACACTCTTTATACTTCGTCCGGAAGTGGAATGCTAACCGAGGGGTTGGCTAACGATTCCACCGCTGCGATAATCCGCACATACCCTGTACACCGGCAAAGATTTCCGGATAATCCCTCGATAATTTCTTCGTGAGTGGCATCTGGGTGATCTCTCAGTAAAGCTGCCGCGCTCATCACAAAACCCGGCGTACAATAGCCACATTGTGAGCCGCCGAATTTAGCAATCTGTTCTTGTATTGCATGAGGGTTTTCATAATCTCCAAGCCCCTCGATAGTAATTACCTTCCGCCCCTGTACCTTGGCAGCCGGTATCAGGCACGAATTGACCGGTTTACCATCCAACCAGACAGTGCAAGCGCCGCATTCCCCCTCCCGGCAACCTATTTTTGTGCCCGTCAGCCCTACCTGGTCGCGGAGAATATCCACCAGCATCTCATTGGCTTTGATTTCAAGTGTCACGTGCTTTTGGTTGACGTAAAAATCTAACAACATATGTGATTTCCTCATCATGATTTGAAGTTACTTAATAATTCAGTGACTGCCTCTCGCAATAAATTCCGGGCAACCCGTAAGCGGTACTGGCGTGAAGCTCGAAAATCTGAAATTGGGGCGATATCTTGATCAGTTCCAAAATAACGGGCTGGTTCAACCGCCTTTTCAACCGGTAACCCAACTAGCTCACTTTCCATAGTGTGAAGGCGCACGGCCGTAGGCGCCACTGCTCCCATTGCAATCCGGATATCTTTTATCCTTTTATCTTCAACTTTTAAGAAAATGGCAATGTTTATCATCGTGATTGCCATCGAACGGCGAGGCTTAACCTTTCGAAAATAGAAAAGCGTTGGCGGATCAGGGACGGTAAAAGTAAATCCGGTTACGACTTCGCTAACCTCTAGATCAACTTTTCGGTTTCCCTGTAAGAACCTTGCCATTGGAACTTGGCGCATCATCTGGCTTGGTTTTGTGACCATAACCTCGCTTTCCAAAACCAACAAGGGCGGTACCATATCGGCTGCGGGTGAGGCGTTTACGACATTCCCTCCGATTGTAGCCATATTCCGGATCTGTGGGCCAGCAATTTCTCGGGCAGCCTCTACAAGTAGTGGCGCTTTCTGTCTTATCAAATCAGACTGGATAATCTCCGTAAGGGTTACACCAGAACCGATAGAGAGTTTACTGCCATTCACGGAAATTTTTTTTAGCTCGGGGATTTGGGAAATATCCACCAATGATTCGACGGGCGGTAACCTGCCATTTGACAAATCCAATACCAGATCGGTACCGCCAGCGATGATCCGCGCCCGATCTCTGTGCTGCTCCATTAATTGAAGAGCATCAGAAAGATTATTCGGCGTAAAATATTGTTGCCACATGACTAACCTTTGTTTTTATTAGGTTGATCCATTATTTCTCTCAGTATCGCTTTAGCTCGCTTGAATTCCTGATAGATCTGTTCATACAAATCCTTGTTCCCTTCTACTGGTTCGACATAGAATGTCTTGGAGACCATGGTTTTGACTGCTTCTTTGATGTTCCGAAATAAATCTAGACTGATAGCTACCATCATTGCGACACCCAACACGCTATCAGAACGAGCGCCCGAAAGCGGTTTTCCAAGAATATCAGCAACAATTTGACGCCATACAGGATTCTTACTGCCACCACCAGTAAATCGTAAATTTTCCCACGCCAGGCCGAGATCATTGAATGTCTCTCCGATGTCCTTCAACGCGAAAGCGGAGCCCTCCAGTAAAGCGCGGGTAAAATCTGCTCGGGTGTTAGAGCGAGCAAGGTTGAGGAAAGCGCCTTGAGGAATATTAGTCGGATGGGGAGTGCCCATCCCAACCAGGTATGGCATGAATCGCACCCCATTGGCTCCAATAGGACTTTCAGATGCCTCACTGGCAATTCGATCGAACACGCTCGGCTCGTCTTGACGTTCTCGATAAAAAATCTCAATCAGCCATTTCACACTATCGCCACCGCATCGGGTCATTCCACCAGTAACGAACATATTATTTACATAGGAATAACAAAACATTGATTTATCCAGCAGGATTTTGCCAGGCAGATGATTAGGGATTGTCGTTCGCATGACGCCGTTAGTGCTCAAACTGACAATTCCTTGACCCAGTTCAACAATGCCAGATCCTAATGTCGCCGCAGCCCCATCATTTAACCCAGCGATGACCTTCACTGGGCGGGGTAGATTGGCGCCCATTCGTATTTCCGGAGTCAATTCGCCAACTACTGAAAGCGAAGGTACCGATTTCGCCAATAATCGAGTATCGATGCCCAACGCATCGAACAGAGATTGATTGACGCCTTCCCCGCCTGGGCTGCTGCTGGGTTCATCGACAGCTCTACCCGTCAAAATCGCCAGTAGATAGCCTTTTGCGTCAAAAAGATGAGCAGCTTTTTCGAGTATTTCCGGTCGATTCTGGATAGCCCAAAATAGCTGTACACCAAAGGATGATTCGGGTGTTCCCAGTCCGATCCATTCTGAACCCGTCTTTTGGATTAGTGCGTCGATTAAATGGCTGGCGCGCTGGTCTTGCCAGATGGGGCATCGCCAAAGAGGTCGAAAATACTCATCAGTTGGGATCAAACTGGGGCCATGACAGGAAAGGCCAATCGCTTCAACTCGGTCTGCTTTCGCGCCTAGATCGGCTACCAGCCTGCCAAGCACCTCGATAATCGCCTGCTTCCATTCAAGCGGGTCTTGCTCAACCCATCCCGAAAACGGTCGGTAAGTAGTAATGGCTTTTTGAGCTGAGCCAACCAGGGTGCCATCCAGTTCAAATGCACCCACTTTGCAAAGGGTGGTTCCTAAATCCAGACCTACAACCAGCGATTTCATTCCTAGTCTCTTATTCCTTCAACCCATTCATAGCAGCCAAGACCCGTTCTGGCACCGCTGGAAGATGAGTGACACGTGCTCCGGTGGCATTGAATATGGCATTGATAATCGCTGGTGCCACAGTTATGGTAGGCGCTTCCGCCAGCCCTTTGACGCCTAGTTCCCCAAAGGCTGCTGGATATGTTAAGAAATGAACGGAGATATCCGGTGTATCCGCCAGGGAGGGTATTAAATAATTAGTAAACCCAACATTGACCGGCTTACCTTTATCCAATATATAGTCTTCGAAAAGAGCAAAACCCATACCCATAACGGCAGCTCCCTCAACTTGAGCTGCAGCCCCTACCGGATTTAGAATCCTCCCGCCATCATGAAAAGCCTCGATTCTCAATACAACCACTTCTCCAGTGACAGTGTCTACCTCCACCTCTACGATATGAGTGGCATACCCAAATTGGTTGATTGGATATCCTTTTCCATCTTCGCTCAAAGCTGTTGTCATAGGAGCTTGAAAGCTGCCGCTTACCTTTAATGAAAAACCCATCTCGCGGGCTTTATCGAACAGTTCCGCAATTGGCATCGATCTTCTATCGACTGCCACTTCTTCTCCTTGGAATTCGATCGTATCTGGATGGTTATCCAGCTGTTCAGCTGCAACCGACCGAAGCAACAATTTCAGATTTTCACATGCTTGAAATAAGGCATTGCCAGTGACGGTAGTTTGGCGTGAAGCCCCAGTGGCTCCGGCATCAGGCGCGCTGGTGTTCGATCCTTCCCAAGAAATTTTTCCTACGGGAAACCCATTGAAGGAGACAGAAGCAATATTTATTAAAATAGCCTCTAAACCCTGACCGATATCAGAGGCAGCAGTGCGAATAAGTAAGGTATTATCATCTCTGACCTGTAACTCAACCGTTGATATATCCGCGTGTCCGAAATGGTAATTAACCCCTTGCGCCGAACTGGCAAATCCAATCCCTCGTTTTTTCATCGGGTTTACCTCTATTTAGATAATTTAAGCCCAACCATTTTAGCTGCTGCCTCGATGGTGTCTTTGATGTGAATTCCAGCCGGAAATGGCTTTCCAGTGATCATCAAATCGCCTTCCTCTGCTGCGTTCTTCCATCTCAATTCCAGGGGATGAATGGAAAGCTGGTGAGCAGCCTGATCTAGATGGCTTTCCATAGCAAAAGTGACCCCAGGCATACCCCATGCTCGCATAGCGCCCATGGGGATATTGTTGGTGTAAACAATAGTCGTGGTAACCTTTTGGTGCGGGATGCGATAAGGACCAGTGGCGCCAATGGATGCAAAGGTAAAAATCCCTTCAGCCCAATGAGCATAGGCGCCGGTATCGGTTTTTATTTCAAATTGAACCGCCGTAATTATTCCATCTTTTCGCAACCCCATCCGGACCCGAATCCATTGAGGATGGCGTTTGGTGTGGGCAATGAACTCCTCATGGCGGGAAAAGTTTATGCGCACTGGCTTTTGAGAATAGTAAGCCAGGAGAGCCAGATATCCGGTAAGCAAACCATCATCTTTACCACCAAATGAGCCGCCCGTATACGGTTGAATTACCAATACTTTTTCTTCGGGGATATCAAGAGTATGGGAGGCAATCATTCTTTCTGTATACGTGCTGTGACAACCCACCCACAGGGTATAACTTCCAGAAGGTTGTGGCAAGATGAGGCCATTGTCCATTTCTAAATAACTATGCTCGATAGCTGGGGTTTGGTATATCTCTTCGATCACTAATTCAGCCTCACGAAAGCCTTGAATGATATCGCCTTTTGCTAGGTGAATTTCTTTCAAAATATTACCGGGGCAGTCCTCATGAACCAGAGGCGCACCTGGCGTTAGTGCTTCGGCAAATGAAAATACAGCTGGTAAAGGTTCGTAATCC
>Ga0315282_10012013_pt1 | contig 13318 bp, 16 predicted proteins | sample YL17G07_20_MG_FD_203693 | JGI IMG/M metagenome (GOLD analysis project Ga0315282, IMG submission 203693) | Sediment microbial communities from Yellowstone Lake, YNP, Wyoming, USA - YL17G07_20 | ecosystem: Environmental > Aquatic > Freshwater > Lake > Sediment | place: USA: Wyoming | collected...
CCCAGAAAAACTGAAGCCCCTTTACTACTCCGCGGCGGATGCCTTGATTATCGCATCTGAAGCTGAAACACAGGGGCTCGTCGTCGTGGAGGCCATGGCTTGTGGAACGCCAGCCATAGGGGTTGATTCTGGGGCCATTCCCGAGATAATATCTGATGGGAAAAATGGTTACCTCTTCAAACCGAGAAATATCGGAGAGCTGACTGAAAAAATTGAAACGTTCGAGCCTTCTAAGCTAATGAAGAAAAACGCAACCCAGACATCTAAAAATTACTCAATTGAAAAATGTACGGATGAGTTAGAAAAATTCTACCGAAGCCTCTAGCGAACTTTGTTAAGTTTCCCAGCTTTTTCCATAGCGCTCTTCACAGTAGCATCCATACCTAGATATTTGAACTCTGAAAACCGGCCACACAGCACTACGCCCTCTTCCGCGAAGAAGTTCCTGAGAACTCCGATGTTTTTGTTGTAATTCAAATCGTTGATCACGTACGCGTACTCCGACCTCATAACTTTAGAGAAGCACACTTTTTCCCTGCTCGCTATTTTGTGATCGTCCAGATTGTCTATGGCATGCTCGATCAATTTTTCGTCCTTCATTTTCCAGATATCGTCACTTGGGCTACAAGTTATCTCAACGATCGCGGAGCTTTTCCCTTTGGGAGTAACATGCAAACTGTTGTTGAAGGGAAAACACACCTTGTTGAACAACCCATCTTCTTCCCGCGGAAAGTAAAGCCAGTGAATGTCGTTCATCTTTTCGATGTCGAACCCCAGCAGGATCGTCACTAGCGAGTTGTACCTCAGTCCTCTCGCCGCTTGCTTCACCTCTTTTGTAGTTCCAAGGTAAGCATCGACGAGTTCCATAATCGGGATGGTTGAGATTATGCGGTCAAACTCCTTCTCCAATGTGCCATCAGAGACCATCCATTTGTTCTCATCCTTCTCCACGCGCTTCACGTTGAAACCCCGCGTTATCCTGTCTCCCTGCCCCTGCTCAAAGCTCTCAATCAGCGAATGAATCCCTCCTCGATTCGGGTAGTAGAAAGAGAGCTGGTGAGTGTATCCCTCCGTATCGATCCCCAACGACGACTTTATCACGTCTTCAACCGGAGGCTGCGGGACCCTGTCCTTGACCCAATCCACGGCCATCTCGCTGGGCTCGAAATTCCAGACTTTCCGGTTGTACGGAAGGAGGTATTTTTCAGTTATACCCTTCCCGAACGTGTGGTACATCCACTCCTCGAAGTTCTTTGGTTCCTTCAACTCACCTCTTTCCAGCCTGATCCAGTTTTCCACGTAGCTGTAAAGACATTCGAATGAGTCCCGCCTCGGAAGCTCGGAGAGCCCGTTCTCGAAGGGGTACTTCACATACCTTCCCTTGAAAAATATCTTGGTGTTCCTCCTGTATCTCGTCACGTTTCTCCCGATTTTTTGTACCATCAGGTCCAGGATTTTTTTATCTTTAGAAAAAATGATGTGACCTCCGCCGTAATCAAAGGTAAATCCCTTCTCACTCAAGCTCCTACACAGGCCGCCACACTCTTCATTCTTCTCGAGCACTTCAAAATCGTGCCTCAAAAAATTAGCCGCTGCCAGTCCCGCTAGGCCTCCGCCCAAAATCCCTATTTTCATCCTTTCACTGGTCCGATCACCGAACTGGTTCAAACTTGAATTTAGATTTTGAAACGTTGCCCGTCTTAAAATATGTGATAGCTGAGATGAGGTACATCCAGATTGTGCGGAGGTATCCTACTTTCCTGTACCTCCGGAGAGAGGTAAACACAGGGGCGTTCATATAGACAAAATTTCCGTATGCCTTGGAACGGATGGCAAGGTCGTGAGTCTCGTTGAGAACCAAATCCTCCCTGAGTCCACCAAGTTTTTTAAAAATATCCCTTCGATAAAAAAAGCAATAACCCGGGTCCTGTGGTATCCTAAGATTGATCATTATCCTCGCTGCGGCGTTCGTAAAAGTATAGATAAGCCAGTCCAATAAGCCACCTTTATACGGTAAAAACTTGCAGGTCCCGCCGACGATGTCCTTGTTTTTTTCCAGTATCTTACTTATACGGGCGAGCAAATTCTCCGAAGGAACTGTGTCGGCGTCCAAAAACACTAAAATTTCGCCTTTCGCGGCTTGCGCCCCTCGGTTCCTCCCAACGGCCGGCCCGAGCCTCTCTGTGAGCACGACCTTGGCCCCGTGCCTCCTCGCGATCTCCTGAGTGTTGTCGTCGGAATGACTATCCGAGACGATTATTTCAACTTCTCCATCGTATTTCTGAGATTTGATGGCCATGAGGGTTCTGTCCAGGTATTTACCCTCATTCAGCGTCGGAATGATAATGCTTATCACAATAACCGTTATAACTACGGGGTTGATAACAATTTCCGATGAGAATCTCCATAATCGTGCCGACCTACAACGAGGGGGGAACCATAGGAAAGTGTCTCGAGGCTCTGAGGAAGCAGACCTTCAAGGATTATGAGATAGTCGTTGTTGACGGCCATAGCAGGGACAATACGGTGGAAATCGCGAAAAAATACGCTGACAAGATACTCTTTGATGAGGGTAAAGGGGCAGGTGCTGCTAGGAACCTCGCCGTCAAAGCGGTCGATTCTGAGATAGTCGCTTTCGTGGATGGCGACACGACGGTCCCGAAAAACTGGGTCGAAACTGTGGATAAGGCCTTCAAAAAAGGAGTTGTCGGGGTGAGCGGGCCCCTTCTCCCTGATGGTGGCGGATTTTTAGATAAACTGATTTTCTTTGTGTGCGCCGATCTAGTCAGGAGAATTTCCTCTGCGGTTGGTTCACATCAATTTTCTGGGGCAAACTGCGCCTATTCCAGAGAAACTTATCTGAAAGTCGGCGGGTTCAGGGGAGACCTCGGCATGCTAGACGATGTCGACCTTTCGATGCGAATAAAAAATTTTTGCAAAGAAAAATTTGAGCCAAGGCTGTACGCTGCGACCTCAATCAGGAGGTCAAGACAAAAGGGCCACCTGAAAACTGTGAAAGAATATCTACAAGGTTACCTAAGCCTGCTTTCGAAGGGACAGGTCAAAAACTATGGTTACCTTAGGGAGATCAAAAAGGAGTGATGAGTTACTTCTTTTTCCATGTCCAGATGCTCAGATACGACAGCGCACCAGCGCCGATCAATGTCCCAAGGATGAGGGTTACCATCCGGTCTATCAGAATCACGCTGATGACAGTTGCTGGGTCGAATCCGAAGCTTATGTAGATGAAGTAGAAGGCCGCGTCTACCGTTCCCAGTCCAGCCGGCAAAACGGGGACCAGCCCCACGATCGCGGGGATTGTTGCCGCCAGCATGAGCATCTGTATCGGCGGGGAGTGCCCAAGTGCTAGGAATATCAATAGAAGCCGCACCATGATAAAAGTCCAGAATATGCCCCCGAGCGCTACCATGCTCAGTGCACATTTTTTCTTGTGGACTATGTGGTAGGCCCCACTATAGAACAGCCCTACCCCATTAGATATCTTCGCCTTAGTCGTCTTTATACGAAACAGCCTCGCCACTCGCCAGAGGAAGCCACTTAGTTTATCGGCCGCGATTCTGCCGTGAAGAAAGCGCGGCGCGAGCGGTACCACGACGGTGAGCACGATGAGCCATGCCCCAAACAAGAAAAGCGCTGGTAGGGTCTCGACCCGCCCGAAGGACAGCAGCAGGCCGAACGCCAGGAGGGAGAGGAAGATTGGCATATCTAGGATAAGCTCCCCCGCGATGACAGCGAAACCTGATGAAAATGGCGTCTTTGTCAGCTTGTTCAGGAGGTACGTGCGTGCGAATGGGTCGCCTCCGCTGTAAGTGAAAGGGGTGACGTTGTTTATGAAAACGCTGCCCCAGACCGCCAAAAAAAGGCTCCTCCTGCTGGCGTTGAGCCCCACCGCTAAGACGCCGGTCCTCCAACGCGTCGACCAGATCACCATGCCGAACACATAGACAAATATCGCTAGTCCCACAAGCAGGTAGTTCGCCCTGCTGAGCGCGTTTATCATCTCGATGAGGTTTTCTCGGGCTAACAGGTACCAAGTTAAGACCACGACCAAAAACACGATGAGTACCGATATCAGGGTCTTTTTTAGGTTTATTCTCATTTCGTGCTTTGCCATGAAGCATTCCCAAATTTACGTGGGCGCCATACAAAAAGACCTTTCCACGAACCATTTAGCAAGCATTTTTAACCATATAAGTGTGATTTCGTTGTATGTCTGTAAGAGTCGACCTGAGAAAGTGGGGCGGGGCAAACCTCCCGTACATCATTGCGTGGATCACCATGGGGGTCATCCTCTTTACATTACTTGTCTGGAAACTCAAGTTGGATATCCTAATATTGGTTGGGCCTTTCATTCCGTACCTCATCATAACTCTGGCAAGAATCCGCCAGGAGTTGAAAAGATGATACTCGCCCACATCACCTTGTCGCTGATACTCTACGGAATTTTCCCACAATCTAACTTGCTCGCCCTCCTAGTTGGCGCCAACATCTCAAGCCTTGATGTCTTCCCGACCCTTCTCAGGAAAAAACCACCAAAAAATCCGATCGCCGAAAAGCATGCTGCCACAATCCTCCATACATTATTTTTCTTCGTGGCCCTCTTCGTGCCCTTTTACTTAGGGTTCAATCTCGTCATCGCCCTGTCATTCATGATCGGTGGGTTCACTCACGTGCTCATAGACGCCTTGGACGAGAAAGGCAGGATGCTGCTATACCCAGTGAGCAAGAAATTCTATGGGCTTAGGATTTTCACGTACGATTTCTGGAGTTATGTGACCGACAAAAAAATATTCGCTGTAGAGGCGACGCTTTTCGTGGCCGCGTGCGTGGTTCTATTAGTGCGCTAGCTTTACCCAAATACCACAATGGTTTTAAATATTTACCAGTGACAGATTGAAGAATAATTATGACAGAACCTCCCATCAGCCAAGAATTACTCGAAATATTGGCCTGCCCTGTCTGCAAGCGGGCTGTGAAGTTGAAGGGGAAGAAGCTAGTCTGTGTCAAGTGCGGACGGCAGTACTCTATCACGGACGGGATCCCTAATATGTTGCCCGAGGAGCTGCGCTAACTTCTATCTTTAGTTCAAGTTTGGTTGCTGGGTTCCGCAGGGCGGCCACTAATTTCCTCCGCAAATCCGCTGCGGCCTTGTCGGCTCCGATCGCCAGTGTACGCCCGCAGACGAACCTACTCTTCCTGATGACAAGATCAGTGGGATGACTTAATGTAAGCGAGGGATGCCCAAAAGCGTGGACTTTCTCGGCCATTCCCCCAACCTCAAGAGTTATGACGAGCTCTCGGCCAGCCCTTATCGCTTGCTTTAGCTTGAGTGACAGATCAGGACCCGCCTTGTCAGCGCCGACGGCAATGATGCAGTCCCCCATCGGCCCCACTTCCCGATCCTTCGTGACCATGAATGTAGTTCGGTGCCTAGCCGTGATCCCCGGGTGCCCTCTCGCCACGATGACCCAGCTCATCTTTTCATGCCCCCAAATTCCTTAAGCTCGAAAGAGCAGATATTATTTTGGTCGGGATGTTCGAGCGAGAACGGGAGGAGCTTATCGAGCGTTTGACCAAGTGGGGGTACCTGAACAAGCCCGAAGTAGTAAAAGCTTTTAGAAAGGTTCCACGCCATGAGTTCGTTCCTGAAAACATCCGAAACTACTCCTACGCCGACCAGCCGCTCTCCATCGGTTGCGGACAAACAATTTCCGCCCCCAGTATGATCGCGATAATGATGGAGTCGCTTGACTTAGCACCTGGGCAGCGGGTGCTCGAGATTGGAGCGGGGTCTGGATATAACGCTGCTCTCGTCGCAGAGATCGTGGGGCGAAAGGGAGAAGTCATCACCGTCGAGCGAATCGCTGAACTAGCGGAATTCGCTGAAGGCAACCTCAAGAAAACCGGCTACGGATGGATCAGAGTTGCGACGGGCGATGGGACAAAAGGTTACCAGGAAGGGGCTCCGTGGGATCGCATCCTTGTGACCGCCTGCGCACCTGAATTACCAAATCCCCTAATTGCACAACTAAAAATAGGGGGGAAATTGGGGGCCCCGGTAGGGCAGCACTACATGGCCCAAACATGGATCGTCGCCGAAAAACAGGGCGAGAAGAAGTTAAAAATTCAGGAATATGGAGGGTGTTCCTTCGTGCCACTTGTAGGAAGGTATGGGTGGAAGGAGGATGGCTAATCTAACCACTTTTCGAGCGAAGCCTGCTCGCGCTTCTCCCGCCCTTTAATCAGCTTGTCTATTCCCGCCTGCACTCGCGACTCGGAAAAGTCGTGCTCGCCGCAGAGGAACCGCTTGATGCCCTCCGGGTCTGGCTCTCCCCACACCACCTCATACTTGTCAGTCACGTTTGGTTTCAGAAAAATCTCCCGCACCTCCGTCGGGTCGACCTCGAATTTTTCTCCAAGCTCCGTACTCGCGATTTCCTTGATCGAACCTTTTTTCTTCACAAGCTCAAGCGCCTTCTTGGGCCCTATTCCCTTTATGCCTTCGTTGTAGTCGGTGCCGATCAAGATGCCTATGTCGACCAGCTGCTCTCTAGACACGCCAAGTTCTTCCGTGACCGCTTTAAGTTCGATCACCTCTGGAGAGACCGTTATATACACGTCCTTTCCCGGGAGCTTTCGCTGGCCCGTGATCGCTAGGTTGCGCACGAGAGTTGGGGCCCCGAACAGAAGACTGTCGAAATCCTGGCTAACAGCCGCCCAAGCATCACCTCGCTGGACAAGGCGCGCTGCTTGGGCCTCGCCCTCCCCGGGTGCCTGAACCCAAGGTAGCCCCATGTGGTCCAAGAGCGTTTGCGCCTGACTAATCATTTGCTCATCTACTCGCCCCGCGCGCTGGGCGAACTTTCGGGCCTCCTCAACCCTGCCCTCCCTGAGCGCCTTCGTCCACTTCTCAGCTGCCTCTGTCCTCAACGCGCGACGCTGTTCAACCGTCTGCCGCTTTAGCAGGGGTGGCTCTCCATCAAACACATAAATCGGGCGAACTTCTGCCTCGATGAAGTTCGCGGTTCGGTAAAAAAGGCCAGAAAGGTGTGAGGTTATCCGCCCCTTCGAGTCGCGCAGGAGTCCCCCGTCCCGCTGTCGAATAATCGAAAGGAACTGGTAGAGCGAGTTCATCGCATCTATCGCGAGTACACGCCAGCGCAGTTGCTCAAGCTCAATCTTTCGCTTCGTGACGATGTCGCCGAGCTGGACCCCCATCCGCGCACCAATAAAAATTTACTTTACGACACTTAAATCCAAACGCGACAACAGATTTTGTAAAATTTTCAAAAAATACCGAAAACGCACGAGTATGAATGACCCGACAGTCGATGACTAACTTGAAATCCCAGTCCCCTTCTCACTGGGCAGTCTCCGCACAACCGTTATCGGTATCGCGCCTTTCTCAAATTCGAGTAAAGCTATATCAATCGGGTTGCCCAAATTCTCTGGCACATCCACTAAGACCGGCGCCCCCATCGCGATCTGGAGAGATCTAGCCCCCACTATACGCGCTTTTTCATACCGGGTATATTTTTTGGGGAAAATAGGCGACCCCCTCATCCCATCGGCGGCATGCCACCCATCTCTGGGCCCGGACCTTTTTCAAGCTTCCCCGCGGCAATGACATCGTCTATGCGCAGAATCATCTCCGTGACTTCACTTGCGGACTTGATCGCCTGCGTCTTCACGCGTAAAGGCTCAACGATCCCACGGTCGAGCGTGTTTAGGGTTTTCCCGCTGATCACGTCGATGCCGATGTTTTTTCCATCCTTCTTCTCATGGGCTGACCTGAGCTGTACCAAGATATCTATTGGATCCAGACCCGCGTTTTCGGCGAGCGTCCTTGGAACTATATCCATCGCATCCGCGAACGCATTCACTGCAAGTGCCTCACGCCCACCAACTGTATCAGCATATTCCCGCAGACCCTTTGCGACCTCTATCTCCGGCGCCCCACCACCAGCGACTATCTTGCCGTCCTCAATTGCCGCAGATATCACCGAAATCCCGTCATGCACAGCCCGCTCGACTTCGTCCACAACATGCTCGGTGCCACCACGAACCAACAAGCTTACGGCCTTTGGGTCCTTGCAACCCTCAACGAATATCATTTCCTCCCCAGCTATTTTGCGCTCTTCCACGAGGGCCGCTGCGCCCAGGTCATCTGAAGTGAAATCTTTGATGTTCGTCACGACCTTCCCTCCGGTCGCGCGCGCCAGCTTCTCCATGTCCGACTCCTTCACCCTCCGAGCCGCAAGGATTCCCGCCTTAGCGAGGTAATGCTGGGCGATATCATCTATACCCTTCTGGCACAGCACCACGTTCGCGCCGGATTTCTTTATCTGGTCGACCATTTCCTGCAACATGTGCCGCTCCTCATCAAGAAAACTCCGAAGCTGTTCTGGATCGGTTATGTTGATCTTCGCGTCCGTCTCAGTCTCCTTCACTTCAAGCGCTAAACTGAGAAGAGCTATCTTGGCCTTTTCTTTTCGTTTAGGCATGTCTGAGTGGACTACTTCCTTGTCAAGCACAATGCCTTGGATGAGCTGGGAGTCCGCTGAACTTCCACCGCTTTTCTTCTCCACCTTAATATTGTCGATGTCCGCTTCCAGCTTGCCGTCCGACTTCTCAGCTACCTGCTTGACTGCCCTCACGCAAAGCTCTGCTAGTCTTTCACCGCGCATTTCAGAGCCCTTGCTGCTCATCGATGTTATGGCAATTTGTTTGAGTATTTTGTCGTCGTCCTTCGAAACCGGTGTTGCCATCCCTACCAAGATCTTCTGCGCCTTTTCGGCCGCGAGCCGGTATCCTGCGGTTATGACGGTTGGGTGGATATCTTGATCAAGCAGTTCCTCTGCCTTTTTCAAGAGTTCGCCCGCGACAATCACAGCTGTTGTCGTGCCGTCCCCGACTTCGTCTTCCTGAGCTTTAGAAACCTCCACCATCATCTTAGCCGCGGGATGTTCTACATCCATCTCTTCGAGAATGGTGACGCCATCGTTCGTTATTATGACATCGCCCAAGTTGTCTACTAACATTTTGTCCATGCCGCGCGGCCCGAGGGTCGTTCGAACCGACTCGGCTATCGCCCGAGCAGCCATTATGTTCATGCGCTGCGCATCACGACCTAGATAGCGCTGGACCCTCTCGGGCAATATCAGTATCTGTTGCCCTCCCATCTGAGCTGCCATAAAATTCCTCCTTTATCTCAACTGGTAAATTCCTACCTTACTGGAACTACCTAACTTTAAAAGCTTTACTTCGGGCCCCTCCACTCGCCCAGCGGCACCCCAAGCTCTCGCTCCACATTGGACCTGTGGATTGAGTTCATGGTACAGAATGGGATTATGCGGCCATCTGGGACTGCATAGTGGATGCCGCACCGCTCAATCCTTTCTAAATCGAAATTGTATGGATCCATGAAATGCATGGAGGCCAAGAGAATCGCTCGCTCGTGGAACTCCGCTAGTGCCTTGTAGCTCCCAGTGCCCAGAACTTTTAAGATGATTTTCGGGAGGTTGAGGCCCTTCGGCGCCTTCGACATGTCGATGGTCCCTGGCACCTCCTTGACCGCGTTCGCCAGCACCCTTGCCTTGGTCGCGAATCCACCCTTTTTCAGCTGCTCCGCATACTTGTCGAGCAGGCCAAACAACTTCGAAATGTCAACAAAACTCGTTATCGGGATGAAGCGCCCGTCTTCGACAAAAACGTAGGTCGCCGCGCCGCAGTGCTGGTGGCAGGTGAACTTCACGAACTCCTTACCCATGTACGCGCTGGTGAAGCGTGAAATTGGTAATGTGGACGGAACAGGGTAGAAGTCCGATGCCTTGATTTGCCCGCCCGTTTGCTCCTCAACTGCCTTCATGAAATCTGGTATGGTTATTCGCCACCGCTTCCGCTCCTCCTGAGAAATCCTCCCCGCAAAAGAAACGGGCTGCACGTTCACACACCGCACGACATCTTTGTTCTTAGCCGCGAATCGGATGATGTCCCCAAGTTGCCCATCGTTTACTCCCTTGACCAAAGTTACCACCAAAACTATGCTGTTTACCCTGGCCTTCCGACAGTTCTCAATCGCCTTCAACTTCAGCGGAAGGATGTCCGCTCCCCTTGCCTTGATCGTCGGCTCCGGGGTTACTCCATCAAACTGAAGATATATCGTGCTGACTCCCGCCTCTCGCAGCTTCTTCACAAAATCAAGATCATTGGCGAGGCGTATCCCGTTGGTGTTCACCTCGATATGCCAGAAGCCGGCCTCCTTCGCCGCGCGGACGATATCCGGCAAATCGTCTCGAAGGGTAGGCTCCCCTCCTGACAGCTGGATCGCCGGGGGAGGTGTTGGTCTGTTAGCACGCAGGTTCCTCAGCATCTCCTTGATCTGCTCAAATGTGGGCTCGTAAACGTAGCCAGCCGCAGCGGCGTTGGCGAAACATATCGGACACCGGAGGTTACATCGATTTGTAACGTCTATTATGCTAAGAACAGTGTGAGACTTGTGATTTGGGCATATCCCGCAGTCAAGAGGACATCCCTGTTTTTTCTCCGTTCGTGGATTCTCTATCCCGTCTCCTATCTCCGCAAACTTCTCGAAGCGTTTGAATATCTCAACATCCGAATAGTAAACATCCTCGAATTTTCCGTGCTCTGGACACTCTTTCCTGATCAGCGCCTTGCCGTCCTTCTCGACCACCTCGGCCTCGATGACCTTCATGCACTCGGGACAGATGCTTTTGGTTTTCTTGAGCAGCTTCTCATTCATCCCAATCATTCACCACTCAAAGGGGTGAATATTTAAGCCTTGTCAAACTTGTCTTAATATGAAAAGTGGTGATGATGGAGAGAGCGCACCGTCTCTTGCGGGAGCTGAGTTTGACTGATTATGAGGCCAGGGCTTACGCAGGGCTGGTTTCAGCTGGGCCATCGTCTGCGGGCGAACTCAGCAAACTCGCGAACGTGCCGTACTCCCGCATCTATGACATACTTTCGCGGCTTGAGCGGCGAGGCTGGGTAGAGACCCAGTCCGGCAGACCGGCAAGGTATAGGGCAAAGGCCCCGGCCGAAGTGGTCAGGCACCTCAAAATCGAGCAGGAACGGCAACTCAAGGAACTCAGTGAAGGAGTAATCAAGGAACTAGAGCCCCTTTATGAGCGGAAAGTAGAGGCGAAGCGACCAGATATCTGGATCATCCGTGGCGGGAGTAACTTGCTCGCTAAGGCCGGGGAAATGCTCGCCCACGCCCAAGTGGAGGCCCTCATCTCCCTGCCGCGCATGACCAGAGAAGTCACAAAACTCGGCTCCTTCCTGCCTGCCCTCGGGATGAAAAACATCGCTGTTCGAGTGCTTGCAGCTGAGAAGCCAAAACTGAAAAAATCGGAGCTTCCCAAGAATTTAGAGATCAGGGGGAGGAAAACTCTCTTCGGTGGGGGAGTGATTGTGGACGGGAGAGAGGTTCTGCTGGTGCTCGGTGGTGGCGGGGAGGTGGTCGGCATCTGGTCGGACGAAATTGGGCTGGCACGCTACGCAAAGGAATACTTCGAATACCTGTGGAAGGACTCCCGTAAAATTTAGAGTATCCCCCGGGTCGAAGGGCTTGGGTTCAAATCCCGTCCGAGACACCACTTTGGTGCCGTTAACTTACCCTTTTTTCTTTTTGATAGATTTCTCAAGATCTTGGAGCCGGGGGCCGAAACATGCACCGTGGGTTCAGTTTTGATGGCTCAAAACGGATGGCCATTGACCAGCTTTGCACATAAATTCAATGCAAACTCAAAAATCTACTTAATTATTGCGCAAAGCCGCGTGCATAGAAAACTTTTTATACTTGTATAACATTTCCTACTTATCAGACATTAGATCAGAAATGCAAAAAAGGTGGTTTGATGAAAAATAAAGAAGAATTTGGGCCCACATTCTACGGTTCTGCTACTGTAGGACCAAAGGGACAGATAGTGATATCTGCTAAGTTGAGGAAAGAGTTAGATATCAAATCTGGCGACACGCTGATATTCCTCGGCTGGCCAGGACAAAAAAGGTTCCTCGGCAGGCCAGGACCAAAAGGGTTCATGGTAATGAAAGCAGAAGAGCTGTTGCGTTTGCAAAAAGAGTTCGAAAGGTTGCGGAAGCTATTGATGGGCAAAGTAAAAAAATAGCTTTGAAATCGTGAGTCATCATGAAGTCTGAAACATTTTAAGGGGAGTGACATGCCAGACTCTATCCTCATCGAGGGCTTGACCAGATATTACAATGGTTTTCTAGCTCTGGACAACCTTTCGCTTAGGGTGAAGTGGAACGAAGATGTCGCGCTGCTCGGTCCGAATGGTGCTGGGAAGACCACCACCCTCAAAATTCTTTGCGGGCTCCTGCGACCATCCAAGGGCAAAGCCTATCTCGCAGGTATCAACGTCATGGAAGAGCGCGAGAGAGCAATTTCACAAGTGGGGGCCATCCTAGAAACTCCCGAGTTCTACCCTTTCCTAACTCCAAATGAAACACTCAGGTATCTCGGGCGGCTCCGGGGAATGAGCGAGCGGGAGCTGGATGACAAAATAACGAAAGTTCTCAAACTAGTTAGGCTTGAGGAATGGGTGAATGTCAAAATAGAGAAATTCTCCCGGGGAATGAAACAACGTCTGGCGCTCGCCCAGGCACTGCTTCACGACCCTCCAATCCTCATCCTCGACGAGCCATCCTTGGGACTTGACCCCAGAGGCATGGTGGAGATACGAGAGGTACTAAAAGAAGCGCGAAAAAAGAAGACAGTGCTCTTCGCCTCCCACCTACTCTCCGAGGTCGCCCAAATCTGTAAGAAGGTCGCGATAATCGACCACGGAAAACTGCGCGCTTACGATGACATTGCTCGCTTGAAGAAAAAATACAGATCGTTTGAGCGGGCGTATCTCAAGCTTACGGAGGCAGCAATTTGAGCGAGTTTGAGAAGCTGAAAGTGGTCACGAAGTACGAGTTGCTGAAGCAATTCCGGAGGAAGCGGTTCTACGGGGGATTGACGTTAATAGTTCTCGCCGTGGTTTTGGCGATAGGACTCTACAAAGGACTAGACCTCCCTGGAAGGATGCAAAGCCCCGACAGTCCTGAACTCTTTGCAACGTTCGTGACATCGATGAGTTCGATGATAGCAATTCTCGGCGCGGTGTTCTTCGCGGGGGATGCCATAGTGTCTGAGTTTGAGCGTAAAACGGGATATATTCTGTTCCCAAACCCGGTGAAGCGTACCACCCTAATAGTTGGAAAATACATTGCATGCGTCGTCGCCACGGCAATAATAATAATCATAGCC
>Ga0315282_10012014_pt1 | contig 13318 bp, 21 predicted proteins | sample YL17G07_20_MG_FD_203693 | JGI IMG/M metagenome (GOLD analysis project Ga0315282, IMG submission 203693) | Sediment microbial communities from Yellowstone Lake, YNP, Wyoming, USA - YL17G07_20 | ecosystem: Environmental > Aquatic > Freshwater > Lake > Sediment | place: USA: Wyoming | collected...
CGCATAGGCTATGTAGAAGTTTGATGCAGCACCGGGTGCCAAAGCAGAGGTCACATTTACATACTTAGCTATGGCTCCTGCACTCCCATTTGCCTGGTATCTAACCTCAAATACCGTGCTTTGCGGGATGCTGACTCCGCCGGTGTTCTTTATGTCCACAGTCGTGCAGCTAGTGCCTGATGTGGCGTTTGTATAGACGTTGGTCACTGCAATCCCATACTGGGTCGTTGACGGCGTTGGCTGGCTTCCAGTCATTGGCGCTACCCAATACCATACTGCTACTGCTGATATTACTGCTATTGCGATTAGCAGGACTGTCGCTACAACTGGTGATACTCCTTTTCTCATAATCACACCTCAGCTACAAGTGAATTTAAAGTCCGGGAAGTTGGTCGCCCTTAGAGAGTAGCTTGAACCAGACGTGACATCATAGTACACGCCTACTGAGCTGTTAACCTCGCCAGGCAGAAGAGTTTGCGCCCCGTTTAGTGCGGTTGCATTTAGCGTCGAACCAGTTGCTGAATCAGTCAGAGACCAGCTCTGAGCGCTTATCTTGACTCCCCCGCTGTTTTTGATGTCAATTGTGTTAGTGCTCGCATAGCAGTTCAACACTGAAATAGCATACTGCGTTGTTGACCCCATCGGCGGTTTGCTGGTTAGCGGACTCACCCACGACCATACCGCTACTGCTGAGATCACTGCTATTGCGATTAACAGCACAATAGCCACTACAGGCGATACTCCTTTTCTCATAATCACACCTCAATTAAACATTACTTTTATAGGATAAGGATTTACGGTTTATAAAGCTTTCTATTGAAGCCGTATCACTGTCGGCTCTTTTCCGAACAGCTTTGACACATAGCTCGTGTTCTTGAGCGAGAGCTTGTGCGGGCTCTCCTTCTGCATCTTGATGAGTGCCCTTGTCAGCTGGCTTACGTCCATGTTCAGGATAACAGCCATGTCCCTGACCCTGACCGGAACATCCACCATGACTTTTGAGAGGTAGTTAGAGACGACGTCCTCTTCTCTCAACGGCGCGCCCAGAACCTCCCCCCTCAGCTTTTTGACCATCTCCCTCTTCTCAATCACAGCCTCGTCTATCTTGTTCATCTCGTTCATGATGCTGTTTACCTTCTCCTCAGCGCTCACCAGGCCTTTCTTTACCTCCCTAGCCTCCCTGCTCGGCTCTGGCTTTAGAGCCTCATGGGTCCTGCTTATATTGGCCTTGATAGCCTTTATCTTCTCCCTTTCCTGCGGCTCAATCACCCTTGCGGCAGGAAAATCCAGACTAATTATCCCTTCCCTGACTTTTGAGATGGTCTCTGGCTTCACCCTCAGGCCGCCCATGTTCTCAAGCTCTCTTCTAATGGCTCTAATCTCTGTCCTTATATCGCCTATGTGCGAAGAATCAGTCACGTTTTCTTTCTTCACGTACTCCTCTATGCGGCTGAGCCTGGCACCTAAGCCAAAGACCTCTTTCCTAAGCTCGTCAAAATACTTTTGCGGCGTCTTCTCGGCCTTGGCTTTCTGAAGACTATCTGCCATCTGCTTGGTCTTCTCGTTGACATCTGACAGAACCTGGCTGAGCTGGTCTGCCTGTTGGCCACTGATTGTCTCCAGGTCACTCTCAATCTTCCTCAGCAGGTCTGTCATGACCTGCATCTCGGCAGCCCTCTTCTTCTCCATGTCGAGCTCTTTCTCCTCAAACATATTCTCGAGCGAGTTTATCTTCTCCCTGAGCCCCTCGATTTCCTTGGTCAAGTCTTGCTGGGGAACTTGCTTCAAAGAGCCTATTGTCGCGTCTATCTCGTCGAGCTTCTGCCTAATAGACGAAAGCCCTTGTGCCTCGCTCGCAGGATATGTCTCAAAGACTTTTTCCATCTTCATTACCTCACTGCTCAAGTCAGCGAGCTTCTGGGAAAAGTCTCTTATGGCTTTTTTGTCCGATGGTCCTAGCTCTGCCACTGCTTTCTGCTCTTTCTTGCTCAGGATAGTCTCGAGGTTCGTCAGCTTGGCCTCTACTTCCTTTATCTCGCTCCCAAATAGGCCAATGTCGCTGACCTTCTGCTTCAGCTCGGCTAGCTCTGACCTGACCGTGTCTATGTTCTCCTTCAGCTGAGGAGTTTCTGCGCTTATGGCAACTCCTAGCTTCTGGATGTCCGATGAGATAGTGTCGACATTGCTCTTCAGGTCTTCGAGCTGTCTCGCGTAAGAAAGACTAGATATAGAAACGGAGATGGTCTTGAGCTTGTCATCCGTGCTCTGGTACATCCTCTCCAGCTCCTCTGACTTGGTCTTGCCTGCCTCGGTCTTCTCCTTAATAGAAGAAAGCTGGTCCATCATATCTATTTGGGATTTGGCCATCGCGGCTAGGGTCTTGTCGATAACATCATCTGATAGCTCTGAAGACGCTTCTACTAGTATGCTGAGCAGATAGTCGACCTTCTCAGCCAGCCTCTTGTTCTGGGTCAGCAGGGTCTGGACCATCTCCCTCAGCTCTTCTGTCTGGAAAGAATAGGCTTTCGGAGCAGATAGGCCATCTTCCAGCTCCTTAATCTGGGCCTTGAGGCGCTGCTGGTTGTTTTTTATCTTCTCAACGTTGCTCTGCTTGTTTTCCTGCGGGTTAGGCTGCTCTTCTCCGGCCATACAATCACAATCAAATAAGTATTGCAGCTTTATAAATTTAAGCTTAAGTAGGGCAAAATTTAAAAAGACAGGGAGACTAAATTCAATTCACTGATTTTATGGGCGTAACTCAGATAGTAAGCATGAACAGCAGCAAGGAAGTTCTGCAGAAATCATTGCAGAAGTTCCCCACAGAGAAGATAGTCTTTGTAACCAGCAAGGACAAGATAAAGGACGCGCTCAGCATAAGGAACGAATTCGCCCTGAACTACAAGCTTCCCACAGAGGTCAAGGTCCTGGGCGAGAGCATGGCCGAGGTCTTCTCCGAGCTCAAGAAACAGGGGAATGCAGTGCTTCACATAATAGACCATGATGATTTGAACTATTATCTAATCAACGCCTCGTTCTTGTTAGGGATCCCTGTCTACTTCTCGGATGGCACTCAGATGCAGCAGCTGCCTGGCCTGTGCTCCAAGTTCAAGAACCTCTTCTCTCACGACCAGATGAAGATACTGGAGAACTTGAGTGAGGATTGTACTCACGAACAATTGGCTCTTAAGACCAAATTTGATAACAGCCTGCTTTTCTACTACTTGTACGGAAAGAACTCGTATGTCGGTCTTGTTAAGCTGGGCCTTGTCTCGGATAAGGACGAGAGACTAGGGCTCACAGAGTTAGGAAAGCTAGTTGTTGAGAGCTGACCTTTCTCTGATTAGCCTGACCAGGTCTCGTTTAGAGCTGACGGCCATGAACTCCTCTTTCTCTATGACCAGTATGTCCTTGCTCTTTTTATCAGACACAACCGCGAGGAAGGTCTTGAAGAAATTAGAGAACCGGACTGCTTTTGATATATCTCCAAGTGGCGTCTCCCTCACAATCAGCTTGTGCCTCTTGTCTTTTGCTCCTATGTCGAAGTTAAGCTTTTGGAAGGGATAGACCTCGAAGTCGAACAGGAACAACTTCTTTTCCACGTCTGTCCTCGGCCTAGCGTCTCTCTTCTCCTGCGCTATGAACGGGCTCTTCGGCGTTATGATGCTGGCGTTAAGAAACTCCTCGATTCTCTTGGCAATCTCGTATCGTACCCTCATCCTCTCGTGCTCGTAGAGGTAGATGCTCTCCTTGGTCAGCTTTATCTCGCTGGCTAGGTCGTCGAGACTAACTCTCTTTCTCTTTCTGTATTCCTCGAGCACAGAGCCGTCGATATTGGCAATCATCCTGCCTTTCGAGTAGATTTTCTCAGGATATGCGCCTTCAAGCGAGCTCTCGAGAGTGTTCACGGTGATAGAGCTGACCCCGTGCCTGTCGTAGATAGTACCATCTTGCATCCTCTCTGCCTTGGTGGTCTCGCCGATGAGGATAGGATAGGAGTTAAGATAGCTGCTAAGCCTCTTCAGCTCTTCCGCATGCTCCGTCCTGAACCCGTCTATGTTCTCCAGGACCTTTATCAGCATCATGAATGCCTTTTTCTGCGCAGCTATGTCCAAGCACGAGTGGAGATAGAACAAGATGTCGAAGTTATAATCTTCCAGAACTCCGACAGTCTTCTGAAGGAGCTCGGCCCTCACCCTTTCACCTTCCTCTCTGATTTCTTTGGTCTTAGAACCGTATAGCCGCATTTCCTGCATTTGGTAGCAGTCCACGGGTTCCTTGACTTGCACTTTCTGCATATCTTCTTTCTGAGTGTTCTAGCTTTTGCTTCTGGAAATCCTGCCATAATAGTCAACTCCTGTAATGCTCTGAAAAATTTAAATCATTAAAGGACAGTTACTGCATTTTACAACTGAGCAAGCTCCTCATAAAACTTCTTATTTGCTTTGATGTCCTTTTTAACTATGTTCTTTATGTCCTCCCACTCTGCTATGGTAATTGGTTCCCTTTTGCCTTTTATCTTGATGATTTTCATATTTATCCTCTCGTATGATTTGCTATCCACGTAACAACTTCATCCAATTTTGTTTGTGGTTTTACTGCCCACACAACCACATTGAAACGCGATGTCTCGCCTACCTGTAGCGTCTTGCCATTTAACTTGAGAAACGCATTCATTGTTTCAAAGGCTGTCCTTTTGTTGCCGTCGAGAAAGGGATGCCTCCGGCTTATCTCAATGAGCAGTGTTGCTGCTTTTCTATCAATACCGCGCGTATTGGCCACTTTGAAAACCAAGTGGTCCAGCATCGCCTCGTCCCTAAGTGTCCCATCCTCAAACTGCTTATTGACGGTTATAATCGCTTCTTTTGAAAGCGTTTTTGCATAAATCCTGGCCATGCACATATTATGTAATTTACAGAATATAAACATATCTGAAAATTACTGCTCCCACGGGGATTTGAACCCCAGTCGCGGGCGTGAAAGGCCCGAATCCTTGGCCACTAGACTATGGGAGCTATAATAGGATAGAAGCAGGAAAGAATTTATACCTATCTCGCTTTTTAAAGACCAAGGTAGTCTTATGGAGTTCGATGCAAATTCGCCATTGTTTGTAGTCGTAATAGCAGTCCTTCTCTTAGGTTCTATGCTTTTCTTCCTAACGGTGGGAACAAACATCACAGACAAGATGTGGGTTGTTTTTTTCCTGCTCTTAGGAGGGGCAGTTCTTTTCATATTTGGGTTTTTCACGTTGAGCAGAAAAAGACTCATCCAGAATACTCCAACCTCCAAGATAAGGTCGATTGCGATGGGGCTGGTCGAGGTCTATGGAGAGGTCGTGCCTTCAAAAGAGAACGTTCTCAAGAGCCCTTTGACGGGCAAGAGCTGCGTCTACTACAAATATGACATACAAGAACTCAGGAGCACTGGCAAACAGAGCAGCTGGATCACGATAGATGGAGGCACCGATATGGCTGAGTTTTTCCTCAAAGACGATACTGGACTAGTGCTTATTGACCCTAACGGGGCTAGCATCGATGTAAAGCCCGACTTTAGCTACCAGACAGGACTGATGAGAAGCGAACCGCCCAAACAGGTCTTGAATTTCCTTCAGAGCAGAGGAATCGCTCATGAGGGTCTTTTCGGGATAAATAAGGGCATGAAGTTTGCCGAATATGTCATAGAGCCTAAAGATAAATTATACGTGCTAGGAACAGCGGGCGATAACCCATTTGTTGAGGAAGCGACTGGGAAAGAGAGCACTGCGGATATCATGATTCAGAAAGGGGGGAAAGTTTACTTGATCTCAGATAAGTCGGAGAAAGAGGTTCTGAAGGGCATGACCCTAGGTGTTGGAGCTGGTCTTTTGTTAGGTCCTCTGTTAATAGTAATCGGACTGGCTCTGCTCCTGTTTTGATACACTTATTTAAATAGTTTAAGTTATAATTAAAGCGGTGAGATTGAATGGAAGGATTATATCTGATAATACTCGTAGTTGTGGTGTTGATAGTCCTGGCCTTTCTAGGTTATTTTGTTATAATCTACAACGGACTAGTCAGACTGAAGAACAACATCAAAAAGTCTTGGGCTAACATAGATGTTCTGTTAAAGCAGAGGTCTGACGAGCTACCTAAGCTGATTGAGACAGTAAAAGGATATATGAAGTATGAGAAGGGCGTTCTGACTGAGGTCACTAAAGCCAGAACAGCAGTAATGAAAGCTACAACAATACCTGCGAAGGCAAAGGCAGACGGAATGCTCAGTGCTGCGCTCAAGAACCTGTTCGCGGTGGCAGAGAACTATCCGAAGCTAGAAGCCAACAACAGCTTCATACAGCTACAGGGCAGGATAAGCGGGATAGAGAACGAGCTCGCTGACCGAAGGGAGTTCTACAACGATTCTGCCAATGAGTACAACATTAGGATACAGTCCTTCCCTGACATGATTGTGGCCAGAATGCTGGGTTATGTCGAGCCTGAGACTATGTTCAAGGCTGAGGAAGCAGAGAAGAAAGATGTGAAAATAAAGTTTGAGTGATTGTTTTTGTAAGCATCCAAGAAAGTGGAAAAATTAACTAGTTTTCATTAAAAATGTAAAAAAATCAATATATATCAGCTAATGCATAATAAAAGCAGCAGATATTATGCCAGAAATACATTGGTGGGAACTAGATAGTAATTGTCTTCTAATTATACAAAAAGAGGGCCTAGCTTGCTTAAAATTTCGAAGAAGAAATAGAAGACTGACTCAAAAGGAAATTGATAAAAAATTGGGCGTGGCATATGTTGTTCAGCGATATGAAAATGCAAATAGATTGCCGTTAAAGGGTAAATTAATTAAGATTTTAGATATGTTGAACATTAATTACCTAAGTTTTGAGAAGTATATTATTGGTCTAACTTCATGGAAACTACGTAATCCCGTTTATATAAGCTTCCCGGTAGATGAAAAACCCGAACATATACAAATACTTGCCCATGGCCTATTTGATGGAGATGAAACAAATGATCAGATAGTGTATGGCAGTATAAATGATACTGAACAGAAAACGTTTAGAAAATTAGTAAAAAATGCATTTGGCGATATATGCATATACTACACTAGAAAAAGAACAGCGGTACCAAAATGCTTGGCAAAATTACTAAAAAATCATTACCAAATTAAAACATTAAGTTCTTCGGAAGGTCGTTTCTCAGATTATGTTACAAACAAAATAAAACGAGATGAAGAATTAAGAAAAGCGGTAATCCGCGCCGGTTTTATTGATGAAGGATGCGTTACGACTAAAAATGGAATAACTGCGTTTAATTCAAAAAATGAAACACTTATTAAACAGATGTGTGATTTTTTAAAGATTCAGGGTTATTCATATTGGATTAGTAAAGCGCCAACAGAAACAACGGTTTCTATAAAAAGCAACTCGGCAATTAAATTCTACGAGGAAATAATTCGTCCGATTGATAATAAGTATTATAAGAAAAAGAAGGCTGAAAAAATAGTCAAAAGAATTAGGGAAAAATTAAAGAGAGGATTAGAGAAGCAGGAAATGTGTGAAAAAATTAAAGAATTTATTAAAAATAAAGAGTGTGCAAATATAAATGACATATACTCATTTTTCTTAGTTAAAAATAAAAAACAATTTTATGATAGGTTTATAAGAAGTCTTATCTTAAAACAAATTATAAATAAAAAAGGAAAAGCAGTCTATGCAGTGAGGTGACAATGATGGGAAAGCAGCCCCGCAAGTGGAAAAGTGTTGAGTAATAACTCGTCACTCCATAAAAAAAAGGGGCGTATGCGCTGGAAGTGGAAGAAGAAGAGAATGAAAAGGGAGAAGCGCAGAAGGAAGATGAGAGCGGGCAAACTCTAATTTTCTTTTATCTTTTTATATATATGTGTTTCTAATTAGTCCTAAGCAGGGATACCCAAGTGGTCTAAGGGGCATGAAGAAACCAGTCATTTCTTGCTATGCTTAGGACCATGTGACTTAGTGTCTTCGCAGGTTCGAATCCTGCTCCCTGCATGTTTATCTATGTGAGAAAATGATGGATTTTGTTTCGCTCTTGTTGCTGGCTGCTGCGGCCCAGGTATTTGGAGGAGTGCTAAGCTGGTTTTTCGTAAAGAAGTTCTGTAGCAATCTGCGTGCAATCGTGTTGGTGGAAGCATTGATGATGGCTGCGGTATCCTTGCTGCTGATTGAAGAGGGACTGAGAATAACTTCGCTCGTTTTTGTTGGCGCCTTAGTGGGAATTGCAGCGTTCGGTATACTCAATAGAGTGGTTCCACACAAGCATGAAACGCGGGCCGAAAGGATAGGCTTTCTAGTCTTCATTGCCATGTGCCTCCATGAACTGCCGGAAGGCATCGCTTTTGGCTCTTCTTACATTCTTGACCCAACCCTAGGCTTGGCGATGGCTTTACTGATAAGCTTGCACAATCTCCCCGAAGGGTCAATAGTCTCAATGCCGTTTTTTATAAAGAAAAAGTTTGCTGCTGGGTTTAAAGCGGTTTTAGTGACGCAGCTGCTGTACATAATCGGGGGCCTGGCTGCCTATTGTTTGCTGTTGAATGTTTCAGAGCATCTGCAGGCGCTGTCGATGTCGTTTGCTGCTGGAGTCATGCTTTATATCGTTTTCGAAGAAGTTTCGCTGATAAGAAAATGCGACTAATTCCACCGAAAGGTTTAAATACTATTATGAATATAAATTCATTACAATAATAATGAATTATAATCCATAATGGAGGTGGAGATATGCCGAGGTTTGACGGAACTGGACCATACGGGACAGGCCCGATTGGTTGGGGCTTTGGACCTTGTGGGAGAGGTTTGGGATTCAGAAGAGGATTTGGTAGAGGATACTTTGGATGGCCTGAGCCGACTAAAAAGGAAGAGAAAGAAATCCTGGAGACACAGAAGAAGGCTATAGAGAAAAGATTAAAAGAATTGAGTGAATAAGATGGTAAGAGGAGAAGGAATCGGTAAGGGTGGTAAAAGACAGGGGCTGGGATATAGCCAAGAGTGCATCTGCCCTAAATGTGGCTATGAGGGAGTTCACCAGCCAGGCGTTCCTTGCTCTGTCTATAAATGCCCGAAATGCGGTACAAAAATGACTGGTAAAAAGTGAAAGAATGCCTAGACCCAGATTGCTAAGAAACGTCTATATAGAGCCGAATGTGATCTATTTCAAGCCAGCAGGCATAAGAATGATGGATTTGGAAGAAACGACGCTTACTATTGATGAATTTGAAGCATTAAGACTCAAAGATGCTGAAGGATACAGTGAGATAGAAGCTGCTAAAAAAATGAAGATTTCTCAACCGACTTTTAATAGGGCGATTACATTAGCAAGAAAGAAATTGGTAGACGCGCTTGTTAAAGGCAATGCTATACGGATAGAGGGCGGAACTTTTAGATTAGTTAAGAAATAGGACGATTAACCAAACTCTTTTTATACCTGTTTTCCGTTCCTATATCAAGGTGAGCTAATGGCTGATGTTGACCTCAGCGTTTTCAGGAAGCAGAGAAAAATGATGGAAAAGAAAAGGAAAAAAGGAAAAGGAGATGTTATGATGATTCCCAGAGAGCATGCTGCAAAGGACGAGAAGATAATAGGAGAGATCAGAGCGCTAGAGAACAGGATAGCGGAAGATGTAGTCATGAAGAGGAATATAGAAAAAGAGATGAAAGAGACTAGGATGATAATGTACATAGTCCTGGCTGTGACTTTGGCTATATTTGCATTTTTGATAGGCATACTAGTGAGATACATAGGCAGATAGCATGAACTTCAGAAAACTCAGGGAGCATGGCTGGAGCGTCTATCCTAACATGCTCGTGAAAGAGCAGGAGTATCCTTACGCCAAGTGTGTTGTGGCTCTTAACGATGGAAAGGTCAAGCGAATCTATTGGAGCTGTGTAAGGGCACCGGACAGCATAAAAGAAAAGTTCCTCTCTGAGCTTGAAGAGTGCAGACGCTAGCTGCCTTCTGTCTGGTCCAGTATGAATTTCCTCGCCTTAGCCAAATCCATAGAAAGAGTTATCTCGAGGCAGTTGTCTTCGGTCAGGACGATGCTGTCGATGAAGCCTGTCTTGGTGAGTATTGGCTGGGTCACGTCTCCCCCTGGTTCTTGCTCCTTCAGTATCTTCCTAATCACGTCGGAGGCGCACTCGTCGCATATCTTGAAATCGCGCAATAGGCTATTATCTACGGCATGCTCATGTATGACCCACTTGTTCTTGGTGTTCTTCGTCTGCTTGCATATCCCGCATACGACCATGTCTATCTCTAATACAAGGGAAGCTGCCTATTTAAATCTTACGAACATAACTTTAAATTAAAAACAAGGCTAATATAGGGTATGCCTGACCACAAGTCGCACAGGTTTTTCGGCATAGGGCTTTGGATAGTTCTGCTGATTCTACTGGTCCTCAGCTACCCAAGTGATCTCAGGATGGTCGTGAAGATGGGCCTGATTGGCTTTGTCTTCTGCTTCCTGGGCTCTATCCTACCAGACATAGACGAGAAGCATTCTAACATCTTCAAGCATGTGCGCTTCCTGATATTCGTCATCGTGTTCGTGATCTCCTACGCCAGCCTATCCGCACAATATCCGAAGAGCACGCTGGCCGAGATGCTGTACATACTGGCTGTCTGCTTCATGATAGGCATAGCTGCTGTGCTCTTCTTCTATGCGATTGTGCCGGCCCACAGGAAGGGGATTCACTCTATCTTGGCGGGTGCCGTCTATGCCATCTTCTGCCTCGTCTGTTCCTATGTCCTTTTGTTTGACCTCTGGCTCGCGATAGTCATAGCTCTGTTCGGCTTCTTCGCCTATCTCTCCCACTTGGTCTTGGACAGGTCGATTAAATGAGCCTTGGTGAATTCTTCGCACTGACTTTCACTTTCGGCCCTGCTGCAGCCATCCCTTACGGCCTGACATTTCTGGAACCGAGCATAATCTTTCTGACGCTGCTGATCTGCTACACTCTGCCGGTGCCCGCGATAATCTACATCCTGAACAAGTTTGAGGAAAAGGAGGACTACAAGAACAGGCTGATAAACGAGGCTGTTTTCCTAACTAAAAAGCAGATTTTCGAGCTCAGGAAGATATCGGACCAGGTCACCAAGACTTTCATCGACTGGTGGGGGGACTTGGGATATGACATTGCTCTGGCCGTGCTCTCCTTCCTTCTCGGCTTTCTCTGGGGCGCCTTCTTCGCGTTCATCATGAAGATACCGAGGAAAAGAGCCTACATAGCCATTTTCTTCGGCAACCTGTTCGGCCTGGTGGTGTGGTTCGCCATATCGATAGGTACGCTGAACGTTGTCGACACCAGGTTCTTCGTGGTTCTCATGCTCTTCCTGTCCCTCTATTCGTTCCTCTACGCCAAGATAAGGGAAAAGAGGATAATACCGATAATAGTCGAGAAGGCTGAGAGAGGGATTAAAAAAATGAGAAAGAGAAGGAAGAAATAGTCATCTTCTTTTAGGTCTGCCCTTCATCGGCCTGAGGTTGTCTATGCCCCTGTGTCTCGCGCAGGACGGGCAGCAGTGGTTGGTCTCTGGCACCCCTCGGTGTTTTATCCCTGCTCTCTCGTCGTAATAGCTGAAACTGTAGCGGTTGAACCTGGTCGCCTTGTCCACAGGCACCCTTCTCCCGCAGAACACGCACTCGACTATGGCTGATCTTCCTCTCATGGCATCACGATAGTTATGCTTTGGCTGGTATAAATTACTTCTCCCTCAGCCTCTGCTTGGATTTTTTGATGTGCTTCTTGGGCAGTCTTTTGGAAGCATGATAGGCAAGCGCGGTGAGATAGCCGTGACAGAAGTTCAGGAACGCAGACCATTGGCTATCAACAAGGTTCTCCAGTTTTTTGTCGGCATTGAGAAGGGCGTCTGTCCATTTTCCCGGCGTTCTGGCGTCCAGCACCACCTCATAGCCTATCTTGTCTCTGTTGACCTTCCAGATGAAATCGTACTTGTAGGGGAAGAACTGGATATAGGTCTCGATAGCGCTCTGCCCAACAGACCTGACATGGATTTTGAACTTATAGGATTTACCGAATTTCTCCCTCGCGTCCTCTGTGAGCGCTTGCGATATGAACTCGATTAGCCTGAACAGCATCTCTCTCGGGACTACGGGCACTATGACTCTCTTGACAATCCTCACTCCATCACCAGAAATCAAATAATCTATGCTGCAGGCCCTTTAAAGGCTTTGCGTTTATCTTGAGCCTTCGCCTGAGCTCTTTCGCAAACTCCTCCTCATAGCCGTGCACTGTATAGACTGTTCTAGCTTCTGACTGCTTCACATAATCAAGCAACTGGTAGAAATCGCTATGGTCTGACAAACAGAACACTTTATCGACGTAAGGGAAGGTATAGAGCAGTCCCCACCCAGTGGCCATGGCAGATAGGGTCTCTCTCCCGGTCTGACCTGCCAATCCCTCTAGGAACTCTGGCTTGATTAGTCGGTTAGGCACTATCGAAACGAACGGCTCTCTCATCATCTCCTGCGCCTCCCTGGTCTCTGCGTTCACAAACCCCCCTATCTTCACTCCGTTCTTTTCATAGATCTCGCTCACTCGATGTATGTATGAATGGACTATCGGCGTTAGACCTATCTCATTCAGAATCTTAATCAGCTCCTGGGATTTCCCGAGAGCATAAGCGCCGAATACGATGTTCTTGGTCGGATTTAGCCTGACCCATTTTCCTATCTCGTTAGCCACATCCTCCGCGCTCGGGAACTTGAAGTGGGGAAGGCCGTAGGTGCATTCGATAATCAGCTCATCGGCCTTTGGGACCTCGCACTCCCCAAACAGCATGCTCTTCTGCAGCCTGAAATCGCCCGTGTAGACTATCGTCCTGTCGTTCTCCATCTTGAACTGGGATGAGCCGAGGATGTGGTTCGCGCTCGACAGACTGATTCTCATTCCGTCCAGGTCTATCTTCTCGCCATAGCCTAACTGCCTCTTCTCTGCCGGCGAATAGAACAGGTCGGAGGTCGGCTGGGTTAGGATTAGGTCGCAGGTGTGCTCCTTGATGTGGTCGGAGTGTGCGTGAGATATTCCTACCACCGTGTTCTCTGCTTTCCTAACTGTCCTGTTCGGGTCAAGGATAAGTTTAAATTGATTATTCTCTATAGTTATTCCATTACTCCAGAATGCGTGCATAGACAAGGTAAATCGTTTCTATATTTTAAACATTTAGGTGGTCATGTGGAAGAATATGATGTAGCGATAGTGGGGTGCGGCCCAGCTGGGATGTCCGCCGGTATTTATGCCGGCAGGCGGGGGATGAAGACCCTGATTCTCGAG
>Ga0315282_10012015_pt1 | contig 13317 bp, 12 predicted proteins | sample YL17G07_20_MG_FD_203693 | JGI IMG/M metagenome (GOLD analysis project Ga0315282, IMG submission 203693) | Sediment microbial communities from Yellowstone Lake, YNP, Wyoming, USA - YL17G07_20 | ecosystem: Environmental > Aquatic > Freshwater > Lake > Sediment | place: USA: Wyoming | collected...
AGACGGTTTTATCCCTCAAATCGTGAAAATGGACGAACTAGATTTTGTCGCCAAAGTAAAGAGCGATGACGCGGTCGAGATGTCCAAGAGATTGTGCAGACAGTACGGGTTGATGGTTGGGATTTCCTCGGGTGCCAACGTTCTGGGAGTAATTCAGACTCTTGAAAAGATAGGTAGAGACAAGGTTGCAGTCACGGTTCTCCCTGATAGGACTGAACGATACTTCAGCACGGATCTCTACGTCGTCCATGAGCACCTTGTGAGGAGATGCTCGCCGAGCTGCCAATGCATATTCGCCTAGGTGCCTAACTGATAATCAGACGTCACGGATTTCGAGCCTGCAGGATGTCAGCGTAGCTGAAGAGTGCGAGGTATCGTTAACGGTTCATAGGCTCGCAGGAATGCTTCTGCCTCTGGCGAAGGTGATGAATCGGACGAGTCCGACAATTTCATCTCCTGCCCTTTGGGTTACTGGTGTATTATGCTGCGAGGAGTTTTGTGTAGCTGAACGTCGCGGGAATGCCCCCTGTGTGAATGAATATGATGCGCTCGTTTTTCCACACTCCTTTCCCGGCTAGGTCGATGATGGCTGCCATCGCTTTTGCAGTATAGACTGGCTCAAGCAAGATTCCTTCCAGTGCCCAAAGTTTCTTGATAGCCTTAACTCCATCCTGTGTTGGTACGCTAAATCCTCCTCCAACGTAGTCCGAATTAAGGTGTACATCTTCAAGTCGGAACGTATGCGAGTAGTGAATTCGTTTCGCTAGCGAGTTCGCAATCGCACAGATCTTCTCTTCGGAATCATCGGGGTTAAGGTCAGTGCGTATACCTAAGAGCTCGATTTGCGACCCTGCTTGAGATACTCCTACTATCAGGCCCGCGTACGTTGCTCCGCTTGAGGAGGCAAACACAACTCGCATGGGCTTAGCCGGAAGTGCTTGAATTTGGGCATTCAGCTCTTCGAATCCGATCAAATAGCCATGTGCCCCGATTTCATCAGCACCACCAATAGGCACCACGTAGGGCTTTCGCCCTTCCTCGCGCAATCGCTTTGCGAAAGCCTGCATCGCGGGAGTACGCTCAGCCAGCGTCCTCACAGCGTGAATCTCCGCATCAGCAAGATGATCGAGTAGCAGATTTCCAGTAGGCGGAACGGAGGCTTCTCCTGAGAGAAAGAGGTGGCACTCTAGTCCCGACCGTTTTGCGGCAGCTGAAATCATCCGCGCGTGATTGGACTGGTAAGTTCCGGCAGTCAGCATGACGTCTGAGCCTTGCTGAATCGCGTCGGCCAAGATGAATTCGGCTTCTCGAACCTTGTTTCCACCCATTGCAAATCCAGTCAGATCATCGCGCTTGATCCAAAGATCGATGCCAAGTTCCTCCGAGAGTCTTGGCATTTGGTGTAGCGGCGTTGGAAATGATCCAAGAGTCAAACGCGGAAATGTCATCGACAACATCGATCAAACGCAAAAGCGCCTTCGTTTCTTATAAGAAACGCGCATCCCTCCGGTCGACCCTAGTAGCGAAACTGCGCCACAACCATCTTAACGAACCGTATGAGTTTACAGGATGGTTCGTTCCAAGTGACACTGGAAGCGCAAATCAGGAAATTTCGCCGCAGTATTCCTATAACCCGTTCAGGCATTTTCTTGAATCACGCGGAGACAGCTCCAATGTTGACGCCTGTCGCCTCAGCCATGAGTACCTATCTGCGTGAGAAATTTCAAGCCCTAAACACAACAGCGGCGATCGAGAAATCGTGTCCGAAGAAATTGATTGGGGAACTCATCGGTGCTGAGGAGAGTGAGATTTGCTATACGCCAAACACTTCTTACGGCATCAATGTGGCTGCAAATGGCCTCCCATTCGCTCCTGGGAAGAACATAGTATTATGGGATCTGGAGTTTCCCGGGAACATCTATCCTTGGTTGAAACAGCGTCTCAGAGGCGCGGATGTACACTGGCTGCACGGACCTAGAATTGATCCTTCAGAACTGAGAGCATCTGTTGACGGTCAATCAGTTGCTGTTGCGGTTTCCCATGTGAACTGGGTGAACGGGTTCCGCCCCGATCTGAAAGAGGTCTCTGAAATCGTTCACGAGAAGGGCGGAGTTTTATTCGTGGACGCGACTCAATCGGCTGGAGCTATCCAAATAGACGTAAAGAAGATGGGCATAGACATACTCGCATGTGCGTTCTATAAGTGGTTGCTTGGGCCTTCGGGAGCGGGTTTCCTATATGTCCGTGAAGACCTAATCGACAGCCTAGAACCCTCCTTCATTGGGTGGAACGCTGTCAAGAACACCGGCCCCCCAGCTTATCTCTTCAACTCTAAGGAGATAGTGCCACAGGACCACGCGAAAAGATATCTTCCCGGGTCGATCAGCCCAATTCCATTTCTGGGCGCTGGCAAATCGTTGAAGATGCTGCTCGACATCGGCATCGACAGAATAGAAAAACAGGTCTTAGACGTTACCGATGATCTGATAGCAGGTCTACGCGAGCTTGGATTCGAAGCGGTCTCACCACATGAAAGAGAGAAGCGAGGGGGCATAGTGAGCTTCAACGTACCAGATGCCAGTGAGGTAAGCTTGAAGCTTCTCAATAGGAGAATATGGGTTTCTGCTCGAAGTCAGGAAGGGGTGGGCGGGATTCGCGTTTCGCCTCACTTTTACAACACGGAGGCTGAGATCTCATCGTTCCTGAGAGTGCTCAGGAATATTGCGGGCAAGAGCGCGTCGTTAAGCTAGCGGGTTGGGTTTCAGTCTTAGAGTTCGATTATTCTTTCCAGTCTAGTGAGCAGATCATATGAGGTCTCAGTGATCCTTACGGTCTCTTCGCAAGAGAATCCACCTATGCCGAAAGAGTAGTAGGGGGTTTCAACGTTAATCACCATATCCTTCTCAAGCACGCCGTTCTCTTGCTGGACCAAGTCAGGCAACTCATGAATTTCGACTCCCAAACCGTGTCCAACATTTGTTCTTCTGTAGTCGGGAATGCCTGCGGATTTGACGGTTGACACTGCGAAATTGAACAGGTCCCTAATCGGCAGGCCGGGTTTCAGTATCTTTTCTGTCTCAACGTAGCCGCGTGTTGTCGCCTTTATGATTCGTCGTTTTTCTTCCGAAACTTTGCCCAGTGCAATGGTTCTCGAGATGTCAGAGCAGTAGCCCTTGTACTCACAGCCAACGTCAATTCTCACCGTGTCCCCATTCTTGATTCTGTATGGTTTCTCATATGAGGGAATGAGTGCTGCACTTCTAGGTCCCGCGTTCACCATGACATAGCACGGCCGAGCATCATATCCCGCGATCTTTGCTAAGTATGCTTGTCCCAGCGCAATCTCTTTGACTCCAGGCTTGATTTCATCAAGAATCGCTCTGAGACCCTTGATGTTGATGGCCGCTGACCGCTTCATCGTCTCTACTTCTTCCTCGGTTTTGATCATTCTGACCGAGCTCAGAGTCTCGTCAACTCCCTTGAAATTGATTGACGGATGCTTTTTTTTCAAGAGCTCCAACGCTTCGGTAGGCAGATGGTGACTCTCGAAGCCCACAGTCAATGAAGCGCCATTCCATGAAGCGATGAATTCGTCGAGCCGCCCGAAAGCATCCTTGCGATCCTCAATACACTGTCTGTAAGTCCTCTCAAGTAGCTTGGTCTCATCGTCCTTCTTGCCGCCGAATTCAAGCACGAAACCGCCGTAGAACCGAGGTTCGAAAAGGCTGCTCTTCTCGGAGAGAACATTCCATTCGTCCATGACATTGACAATGAGAACGGGAGTCATATCTCTTGAAACGGGAAACAGCAACATTTTCGGTGAATTCCACCAACCCACAACATCCTGAATTCCCGCCTTCAGCTGGGTAAAGTAACGCACATTCGGTGGCGACGATACGATAACGAAATCAACTCCCTCGTTTGAAAGGAGCGTCTTGGCACGCTGCAAATTGGGCAAAGATGATCCACAGCTGGACTAGTGAACTCGGCGAGGTTCTTCTTGCACGTGGATGGGTTTTATATATGATTGACAACCGCAACGTTCAAAATGTCACAGCCCTTCGCTGGGAGCCGAAACCCAAATGACCTCCGAAGATACCGACATAGTTCTGGAAAATGTCACTTTCACATACGAAGACGCCAAACGACCAGCAGTCAAGAACATAAATCTGACCGTTCGTAAGGGAGAGAAAATCCTAGTAACTGGTCCTTCAGGTGCAGGCAAGACAACGCTCTGCAGAATGCTAAATGGCCTGATTCCACACTTCTTCTACGGCAACCTCGTTGGGAAGGTGGTCATTAGAGGACTCGACACAGTATCCAACGACATTACATTGCTTTCTGCGAAAGCGGGCCTAGTGTTTCAGAACCCCGAGGAACAGCTCGTTTGCCCAACTGTAGCAGACGAAATCGCATTTGGACCAGAAAATCTGTGCGTCCCAAGAGAGGAAATTGAGAGAAGAGTCGTCGAAGGCTTGGAACTCGCCAGGCTGGGCAAATATGCAGATGTAAACCCCTACAGCCTGTCGGGTGGTCAGGAGCAGAGCCTATGCGTCGCTTCGATCGTGGCTATGCATCCGGAGATCTTGGTCCTGGACGAACCGACAGCGAATTTGGACTCGTTGGGAACGAGACTCGTCCATTCAATTATTACTCGGCTAATAGAAAGTGAGCAAAAAACGCTTGTCATAGTCTCACACAACCTTAGCGAACTAGCTTCCTATGTCGACAGAATAGTGGTGTTCAACGGTGGAGAAAAGGTCCTTGAGGGAAAACCGGCCGAAGTGTTCGCTCAGTCCGAGAGTCTGCACAAGATTGGTTTGGCTCCGCCTCAAATCTCTCGATTGGCTCTAATGCTCAAGAATTCAGGAGTAGACTTGCTTAGGGACGGTTTCCCACCCTTCACGCTTGAAGAAGCATATTCTCGAATTGTACCGCTGCTTGAGAAAACTAGGTCTCAGAAGCTGACTCCGAAACCCTCCTCATCCAAACAAGAGAATTCGGTGACAGTAGAGGAGCCGATCGTAGTAACTCAGAATCTCACTCACGTCTATGAAGGAACTACAGTGGAGGCCGTGAAGGATCTCAACGTTACGATAGGCCGCGGAGAGTTCGTTGGCATAATTGGTCAGAACGGCTCTGGAAAAACAACGCTGGTCAAGCATTTCGACGGCCTACTCCGGCCCACCAAAGGCAAAGTGTTCATCAATGGGAAGGACACAACCACCGTACAGGCATCGGAACTTGCAAAGACCGTAGGCTACTGCTTCCAAAATCCGGATCATCAAATGGTTGCCTTCAAGGTACGAGATGAAGTGCAATTTGGCTTGAAGAACATAGGCATACGGAAAGAGGAGGTCACGAAGCGCACGATTGAAGCACTGGATGAAGTCGGCATGGGCTATGCGATCGATGAGTACGTGTACGAACTGAGTCAAGGAGAACGACAGAAGATCGCCGTGGCTTCTCTGCTTGTAATGCGTCCGCAGATCCTGATAGTAGATGAGCCGACCACAGGTCAGGACCCCGTAACAAGTATGCGTATGTTTGAACTCCTTAGAGATCTCAACGCGAAAGGATCAACCATCATAATCGTGTCTCACAATCTGGATCTGGTAGCTAGATTCGTCAAACGCGTCATAGTCATGAAAGACGGTCAGATTCTGTATGATGGAACTCCGCGAGGTGCTTTTTCCCGCCCCGAAATGCTTGAAGCCACGTCCTGTAACCCTCCCGAAATGACACGATTCGGTCAGATGCTATCTAGGTACGGAATCCCAAACGACATTCTTACAATCGAAGAAATGCATGATGTACTGGTGAGTAGGCTAGGAGTGAGCTAGGGATGTCCTTCGATTACCAACCTGGAAACACTCTCTTCCACAAGCTAGATCCTAGAACCAAGTTCATCGTGTTCGGTTTCATCGTTGTAATCGCGATCAGCGTATGGGACCCAATAATGCTGGGATTGCTCGGTTTCTTCGTCTATTCATGGTCAATCGTTGCGGGAATACGAGAAAGAGCCAACAAGGTTGTGATCAAATTCCTTCCAATATTCGCGTTTGGGTATGTCCTGAATATCGCATTCGCCGAAGTCCCAGAGCCTGCAATGTTCTATTTGATTCCCGCCTGGCAGTTCTTTCCAGTTTCGTACGGAAGACTGGTCTTCGCAGCTGGAGTCCTTGGTCGGATTGTCAGCATCTTTCTCGGAGTATGGATTGTTCTCGTCGTGACACCGATAACGTCAATGATCTTGGCATTCGTGAAAAGTAAGATGCCACCTGAAATCGCTCTCGGAATCGGCATAGGAATGGCGTCCGTGCCGTCTTTCCTACGAGAAGGAAAAATAATCATGGAAGCTCAGAAGGCGCGAGCACACAAGACCGATTTCAAGAATCCGATCAAGAAATTCATGGCCATCGTGCCCGTCGTTATCCCTCTGATTTGGGCCACTCTTAGACGATCTCAATCCATAGCGGTGGCAATTCAGGCTAGGGCGTTCGGGTATGATCTTACTGGGAGGACGTATCGGACCGAGCTGGCAATGAGACGTGCAGATTGGTCGTTCATCATCCTCTTCGCGTCGCTCTTCGTGCTGGTGCGATTGGTGGCGTATTACTACCCGTTCTATGTTAGCTACAATTTCACATACTCACTGCTGAAATCTCTATTTCACATCTGAGACGGAAATAGCGAAACATACTGTTAGCCCAACTATTTACTCATATATAGAATCGACTTATCTATGAGGTTGAATGCTGCGGAGCATTGAAGATGAACATGACAGCTGAAACACAAGCAAAAAAGAAACGAAAACCACTCCTCTCAGTGCGTCAGATCGGTGTCGCTGCAGCGTTCGGCGGCGCAGCGGCCGCAGTGATGATACTCAACATAACAGTTCCTTTCGGACCAGGGTTAGCTCTCGACCTCGGTGAGATTTTCGTATCACTGGGCGCTGCACTTGGAGGTCCAGTCGCAGGAATAATAATTGGCTTCCTGAAGGGAATCGGTGCCGGCCCTGATCGAAATATCCCACCCCACATGCTTGTCGGGTGCGTCTGGGGATTCTGGTATGCCTTCCTGTGGAAGTATACATCTGGCCGTGCGCATGGCAAATGGATCAGGATAGGGCTGTGGACGATCACAATGCCAATCTACTACTACGTATTCCTCTTGCCACTCCTGTTCTGGATATACGCAACATTCACGCTGAACGTGCCATACTGGCCGTTCTTCACAAAAATAGCTCCGCTCGTCATACCTGAAATGATCGGGACTACTATTGTGACCGATATCGTCTGGCTGGTTCTGCCGGACAAATTTGCAGCTCCAGTAAGATGACAGAGCCCACTTTCATAATTCTCCCTTCTCTTTTTCTTTTTTCAATACTCGCTGCAGTGGGTAATCCATGATAGAATCTGATCTGCTCGATATCCTCAATCTAGCGATCTGTTACGCCTCAAACGATTATCTGAAGGATGGAACCGCAGAATTCTTCAGAAAAGTCGGCCAATATCACTTGGAGGAAGCCACCAAGAGGGGTTATGTCAAGATCGAATCGCAAGACAAACCTCTCGATGTTCTGGAGAAGATCGCACGTTACTTGGAATCTACCGGCTACATGAAACAGATAACCATCCAGAGACTCAGTGACCACGAAGCCATGGTAGAAATGAAGGGCGTGGCAGTGACAAGATCGTCCAATGAGATTCTTAGCAGAGGCAAACAACCCTCACATTTCATGACAAACATGATGTTGGCTGCACTCAAGCGCATCGGCGTAGAAGCGGAGCTAGAAGAGGTCAAGTTCGATAGTGCTGGGAACAGGTTCAAAGAGCACTGGAAAGTCTTGGGAAGACGCTAACGTTGCCCTCAAGTTAGAAGTTTAGGATCACAACCGAACACGGCAGTGCTACCGCCTGTATGCAGGAAAACCAAACGCGCATCACCAAGCGCCTTTCTGCTCGCTAGATCAATCAACCCCGCCATCGCCTTCGCAGTATACACGGGATCAAGAAGAATACCTTCGGTCTGCCAGATCCTCCTAAGAGCGCTCATTCCCTGCTCAGTTGGAACACCGTATCCAGGCCCTACATAATCGGGGTTGAGCGCTACCTCCTCGGGCTGAAACTCATACTTTAGCCCGACTCTCCTAGTCAATGCATTGGCCACATCGCAAATCACATTCTCCGGGCTGGGATCATGGTCAACCCGGATGCCCAGCAGGTCTACGTTCGCATCCTCTGCCAGCATCTTTCCTACCAACAGACCGGCATAAGTTCCGCCACTGGAAGACGCGAACACTATCTTGGTAGGCTTGGGTGGAAGCGAACGCAATTGATCGAGCAATTCCAGGAATCCGCAGACGTATCCTTGTGATCCCACTTCATTCGACCCTCCCAGAGGTATCGCGTATGTCCTGCGGCCTTCCGATCTCAACTTCGCCGCAAACTCTTCCATAGCTTGTTGACGATCTCCTGAGCGCTGTACGAAGTGCAGATTCGCGCCAGAGAGCCTGTCGAGCAGTACGTTGGCGGTTGGGAGATCAGGAACATCACCGGAGAGGAAGAGATGGCATTCCTTACGCAATCTCCGACTTGCGGCAGCTATGGCAACTGCGTGATTAGATTGCATGGCTCCCACAGTCAAGAGCACGTCTGCCTCTTCATGAAGAGCGTCAGCAAGGAGAAACTCAGCTTTCCGGGTTTTGTTGCCCCCCATCACGAAACCAGTCAGATCGTCACGCTTGATCCAAACCTCTGTGCCAAGTTGCTTTGAGAGGTTTTCAAGGCGCTCCAAAGGAGTTGGTGTTATAGTGAGTTTTAGTCTGCGCGTGTTGAGTTCTTCCATCAAAGTGCTATCAACACGTGTTTCTATCGTCACCGATACCTTCTGTCGCAAACTGTAATAAACCCTTGAGTGTTCGCGGGAAGTCGAGCCTATCGGACTGCTAGAAGGATCTTTTCAACACAAATTCATTAGGATCAATTGGAGTTCAAGGGAATCCTCGAGTGGTGGAAGAGTGGTGGAGTCTCTGATCGGGCCGACGCCGCTTCGATTCTTGAATCAATGTTCACTAGCCTTGGGATGTAGAGTGTATGGAAAGCTTGAGATCTACAACCCTACCGGTTCGCATAAGGATCGTGAATCTGAAGAAATCATAGCCTACGCCAAGAGGAGGGGGATCGCTGGGCTGGCGATAGCAAGCACAGGAAATGCTGCTATCTCTCTCGCCGCATATTCCCTCATCCACAAACTAAGGTGCAGTGTGTACCTTCCGGAAGGAATCGCGCCAGAAAGACTGGCTCAGATTCAGGCCTATCACCCAAATATCATTTTTGCGTGCGACTACGAAGAAGCAATCGCTGAATGCAATCGTCAAGCAGTGCGGAAAGGTTTGCTGAACTGCAACCCAGGCGCCAGAATTGAGAAAATCAAGGGAGACTCAAGGATCGGCGTCGAAATAGCATCGCGAATGAAGCCGGACTACGTCGTCTGCCCCACCAACAACGGAACCCTGCTGGCGGGTGTCTGGATGGGTCTGAAACGTGCCGGGGTGAGAACTCCAATTGCCGCTGCAGTGACGAGGGAAACCATTCTAGCTGAAGCGATCGCTGGATTTCATCGCATTGAAGAGCCCGCCCTGTCGAAGACATTGCAGGAGTCAAGAAGCAAAATCGTGGAAGTCTCAGATCCCGAAATCGCCGAAGCTGCCAGACTGCTGATTTCTGATGGCTTGATTGTCGAAGGCGCCTCTGCCGCGGCGATAGCTTGCTTGAAGCATCTTGAGGTTTCACAGAAGACAAGAGTCGTCTGCGTAATCACAGGGAACGGACTGAAGTTTCCTACATCGATCAAAGAGCTGCTGAGTGCGTGAAGCATGGGATACGCGTAAACTGTGTATGCCCCGGCGCAATAGACACTCTAATGATCGACAGAGAAGCGGCGCTGGATCCTGACCCAGACAGAGTAACAGGGGTTATGGCAAGCAGACATCCGATTGGAGGGATAGGGACCCCAGAAGAAGTGGCGGAGGCAGTAATTTTCATGGCATCGGATAAGGCATCGTTCATAATCGGCGAATCATTTCTCGTGGACGGCGGCTACGTAATCTGGTGAAACTGCGTCTTCAGGGTACGAGAGCTACGCATGGAGCACGTCGAGCGAGCAGATCTGCATCCATCGGACCTAGTTATTAAATCACAGCACTATGGTTTGTAGTGGTCTAGCCACCACTTGGCGATGTCTGCTCTGCGTGCGATCCACACCTTGGGCTTGTTTTTCACGTACTTCAGGAATCGTTCAAGTCCAGCGGTTCTGCCTGGTCTCCCGGATATCCTGACGTGAATTCCGACGTTCATCATCTTGGGGTAGCTTCGTCCCTCTTCGTAGAGGATATCGAAGGAGTCGCGCATGTACTGATAGAATTCCTCTGAATTTGCGAATCTGCCAGATAGCATATGGAAATCGTTCACGTCGGGCGTGTACGGAATGAGAAGGAATTTCTTTCCTTTTACATCAACATAGTAAGGAAGATCATCGTTGTAGATGTCTGAGTCGTAGAGAAATCCTCCCTCCTCAGCGATGAGTTCAATTGTGCTCTCACTAGGCTCTCGACAGTACCAACCCAGAGGGCGCTCACCTGTCAGTCTCTGAATCGATTCGACGGCCTTGCGAATGGCCTCGCGCTCCTCTTCACGGCTCAAGGTGAAATGCTCAACCCAGCGGTAACCATGGCTGCAGATTTCATGCCCCCTCCGGACAATCTCTTTGGCGGCTTCCGAATTGGCTTCCAACGTCCTAGCGGTCGCGAAGAAGGTTGTTTTGATGCGGTGTTTGTCGAAGAGTCTCAAGAGCCTCCAAATCGCACTGCGAGTCTCGTATTCGAAGATGGATTCTATGCACAAGTCGCGTTTGGGTGGGGTGCCGTACGCTGGAAATTCTCCGAATGTCTCGGGTCCTTGGTCACCGAAAACAACTGACCGTTCACCTCCCGCTTCATAATTCACGGCGAAGGTGAGTGCAAGTCTGGCCCTCTTAGGCCATTGAATCTTCGGAACATTCCTGCCATATCCCACGAAGTCACGCAAAGGATACGCCAACCGAATATCCACTCCAGATTCCCTAAACGCAGCTGCCACTTAAGGCCGCGCAGAGAAATCTGGCTTAGAGAATCATTTCACCTGCGCCCCTTTAGTGTCGGCCTACAAGAAACAGAGATCTTCCACGCCAAGCAGATCATGAAATCGGTTCAGGTGATTCAGTTGCTGTTGCAGGCCTCAGAGTCCATGCCTGTAATCCTATTTGTTCGAGGATCTTTGGAGCCTCGAAACCATGCGGCAGCACCTTCCACCTACAGGCCTTTCTGAAGTTTGTTGAGGAAACGCAGCTTAGGTTCGGCAATTTGCCGGTGGACCGATTGACCTCCTTCGACAACCGATTTCCAGAGAGAGCGACAAGAAGCAGTCTACAAGCCGTGGCCAGGAAATCGTGCGGACTCAGCTCGGCGTAGCTATCGATGTTGATACTCGTTGGTAGGCAGTTCTGTCGGTCCATGAAATCGGCGGCGGCTTTCGTGCCAGCAACAAAATCCTTTGTCCTCAACCGTCTCTTGCCGGTGCTGCGGAAGGGCGCCATAGGTCCAAGTGGTTCCTTTGCTTCTAGCCGTTCAGGGACGGAGCCGGCGTCATGGTCGATTAGTGCTTTCGTCACGACATAGAATGCCTCCGCTGGAGAGATGAAATCATTCTCCAGTTTCATGTATCTGCTGGAATTGCGAAAATGCTTGGCTATCTTCTGCAACTGCTGACTGCCTAGCTTCAGGTGAGGCTGACGGCGATAGATCCTAGTAGCGTCAGTTGCGGTGATGAACTTGACGTTCTTGAAAGAGGACATGTATCGAACAAGCTCTTCGAAGTTTTGCCAAGTGCGTTCCGTGATGTCCCTTGGTTGTGCTGGAGGCCGCTTATAGTGCTCCCTACGGGAATTCTTGCCGTCGGCAAAATTGACTTCATCCCAGAATTCCTTATTTATCGACGTATGAAGATGAAAGAGCACGCTCACTGCACCTCCACCCTTCTTTTGAAGTGCGTTATGGATCTTCTTGAACCTCCGCTTCAAAACCTCCAAGCCATCTGCTCGTTCGAAGGTGTAGTCGAATGAAACGAAGTTCTTGTTGGCGCCGTTGAGGTTGAGGACACCGCAGTACCAGTAGGGTTGATTGTCCAAGTTCAGAATGGAGGTCTCGTCGAGATAGACAGGTATTCTCATCTTTGCCAGTGCTGGGTAAACATGCGGCGCCCACACGAGGCCAGGGTGTCCGAAGCATGATGGATCTCTAGAGAAGGTCTGTTTCACTTTGTCGAGTCCGTCTGCCTCACGGGTTAGGAATTGTTCGGCTCCAGACAAGATGTCAAGATCAGCAAGATATTCATACAATGTAGGATGCTGGCTGTGCGTATCGAGATGATATCCTACGTCATAGCGGGAGATCGCTGATATCACGCCCGTTCTACCATTCTCCTCCAGCCTTCTAATCTTCTCAGCAACTATCTTACAAGTAACTGGTACACCGTACTTCTCCAATATCCCAAACGCGATGAGGGGCAACTCATCTGATTCTCTGGTCACGTAGTCTTCGATATCGAACCATATGTAGACGTAGATTAGAGTCATTCTGCCACGAGCGACCGTTCTTGCGGAATCACATTAATGTCTGTCGTGCCCTTATCGAAAACGCAACTCATCGATCAACGCGCGAGTTTGGACGGCCTCTGCCGAGTAGCATCGTCGAGAATCAAGCGTTGCGCTAATTAACCTACTCACTCCGTGGTCCATTGATCAACACTGGCAGAGAAGAAGACTGGCTCGGCGGCGCCAGGCAATTGAAAGAAAGATCGGATCTAAAGCAGGTGACATCGAAGGAGGGGCAAATAGTCTACGGCCCCGTTAGCAGTCGCCGCCTGGGGCATTCGCTCGGCGTGAATGTAACGCCCAGGAAGGGAAAGGCGTGCTCGTTCGACTGTGTGTACTGCCAATATGGCCGGACCGTCAATCTGGTCTCCTCACTCAGTGAACTTGCCGATTCGGTTGATGGACATGCGGTTCTGCGAGAAGTGGAGATTTGGCTTCGAAGACTCCGTGGGCAGAACCAAGCGCTGAACTCGATAACGTTTTCGGGGTATGGAGAACCCTGTTCTATCCACCAAGATGTGTCAGTAGGTCTTTGAAGTATACGTCTGCTGGATATAGATAGCCTATTCCTTGATGTGGCCTCTCGTAGTTCCAGTAGTTCACGAATTCGTTATGGGTGGGGTA
>Ga0315282_10012016_pt1 | contig 13317 bp, 20 predicted proteins | sample YL17G07_20_MG_FD_203693 | JGI IMG/M metagenome (GOLD analysis project Ga0315282, IMG submission 203693) | Sediment microbial communities from Yellowstone Lake, YNP, Wyoming, USA - YL17G07_20 | ecosystem: Environmental > Aquatic > Freshwater > Lake > Sediment | place: USA: Wyoming | collected...
CCTGCAACAGGAGACCCCGCGTCACAGACGACACGGCTGCGTTCTGGGCTCGAGTCCTGATGATCCCGTTCACTGTATCGTTCGTTGGCAGAGAGGATCGGTCGCTCCGGCCGGCGCTGGTCAACGACGGGGTCCATCAGGCGGCTGTGCTGGCGTGGATCGTGCGTGGTGCTATCCGCTACTACGCCGAGGGGCTCGGCGACGTCCCGTCCGCTGTCCGTGTCGCCACCGAAGCCTACCGGAAGGACTGTGACCCGTTGGCGCCGTTCTTCGACGAGGCGTGCGAGATGAGCAGCGAGGCGCAGGTCGGCGCGAGCGATCTGTTCAACCATTACACGCGCTGGGCTGAGGCCCAGCACTACACGGAGAACGAGCGCCTGACCGCCACGATGTTCGGCCGGCTGGTCGGCGCAAGGTTCGACAGCGAGAAGGACCCGCGATCGGGAGTGAAGCACTACCGGGGCATCGCCAAGAAGGAGGCGATCTGAGGCCGCTGCTACCGAGTTTAGACCAATGAAAACCGGGTTCTTCGCGATTTCCGGAAAATCGCCTATGAAAACACACTTCCCGAGAGTTTCCGGAAACGGCCCAAAACCCGGTGCAACCCGGTGGCGGGGCGTGCACCAAGAAGACCGGACGATGACCGAACGACATGAAGATGCCCAAGGCGCGAACATGCATGACATATCCGGGGGGTGACGATGGACACCGAGGAACCGCGTGGGACGTTTACCGACTCGGGCATGTTCCGGTCGGCGGTCAGGCTGCTGCGCCGCGCGCTGAAGTCGGCGGCGCTCGACGTCCATGAGAAGTTCGTCGAAGAACTGCTCGGATTGGGCGCAGGTGTCGCGCACTCGGGTGGCGGACAGGTGACTGGGGGCGCCGCGAACGCGTACATCCTCCGTGCAGCAATGCTGCTGCCGCCCGTCGCGCGCTGCGTCTTGGAGTCGTTGCGAGCCAGCGGCTGGACGGATCGGGAGATCGCCGAGGAATTCATCGGCATGACGCGCGAGCAGGCGTTGAAGCGGCTGGCGGCAGGACAGCCGATCGTACGGACTCCCCGGCATCGAGAGGATGCAGCCCTGCAGATCGCTCGCCTTGTGGCACGCCGTAGACGCCGGTGGACCGGACGGCACGGACGGAACCGAAGGGCGATTGAGGGGGCAATTGCGGCAGCGGTGCGGTCGACGCTGAGGACGGCGGCCAGAGCGGCGGTGTATTCCGAGGACATGGAGGGGGACGGCCGGTAGGACCGCTCAGGCATCGGCAGCGCTGCATATTTTGCGAGATTAAGAAATGCGCAGATCCCGAAGGCCGATTCCCCTGAAGCTCATTTCGGTGGTCGCCGCGCTGGTGCCGGCGCTCGGGCTGGAGATCGTGCAGCGTCGCCGGCTCGCGCTGGTTCTTCAGGTCAACGGGGCGACTCAGCATGTCGCGGCCGAGACGCTCCGCGTGTCGCCGCGCACAATCGCTTACGACCTTCGCTATTGCCGCGAGCACCGGGTGGTCGACCTAATCTCGGATGACGCAGCGACCGTCATCGGGGAATCTCTCGCCCTGTTCGAGGAAGTACGAGTGCTGGCCCTTCTTGAGCACGCGAAGCTGTTGGCCGATCCGGATGGCAGCGGGCCGTCTGGCGTCCGGGCACGGCTGTTGTGCTTTTCGACGGCGGTCGCCGCGGAGCGGGCACGTGTCCGCCTCCTACAACATGCCGGTCTTCTGCCAAGATGCACCCGTCGGCGGAGGCGCAGCCGCATGAAACTCCCTTCCCTTCCCTTTGTTGCCGCATAGAACCCGGCGTCACGGGTCCTAGCCGTGCTTGACACGCGGGACGACGCAGCCCTGACGGGCGATACGATCGCGCGCTGTACGAAATGCTGGCGGCGGCCACTGTGACGGTGGACGTATGGAGCCACCTCGAATGCCTCGCGGTCGCCCTGCGCGGCGACGAATTGTCCATGCGTTACCGCCGGCCGCCTCCGGCTTCCATCTCGTGGCCGACATCGCCATCGCTATCGGAGAGCGAACCGCCGCGGGCCGTTCGGCCCAGCGCTCTGGTGCTGACACCGACTCTCGCAACGGCACACGCGTGGTGTGTGCCCGATTTGGTCATTGAAATGGTTGCGAGGCGCGTGGGAGTGTTGTCCGACGAATCAACAAGGAGGCTGAGATGGTCGTGAAGATCGTGCCTTACGAGAAGGGCAACCCTCCGGGGAAACTCGCCGACGCGGAAATCCACTGGACCGAGGGCGTGCTCGAAGGTCTGAAGCTCATCGGCTTCGGCGTGTGGGAGCGTCGTAGCGGCACCGGCCGCAACGTGACCTTTCCGGCACGCCAGTACAGCGTGAACGGGGAGCGTCGCAGTTTCGCCCTCCTGCGCCCGGTGGTCGACGCGACCGCGCAGGACCGGGTCCGCGACCTGATCCTGCAGGCGTACGCAGAGTACGAGGAGCAGGCCGCCGTCGCCCAGTAGTCGCGGCCCGGCGGCAACTGATCGCAACGGCGGCGGACAGGTGGGGACGCGCATGCGCGAACTGAGAGTGGTGTACCGTTCGTCGGCCGCGACGCGGGGGATTCGAGCCGGTGTACTCAGGAGCCCGCACGACGCCGGCCGGGTGCTCGCTCAGATCCTCGGCGATGAGACGGTTGAGGTATTCGGCGTTCTCCTTGTGGACATCAGGAAGCGCGTGCTGGCGTGGCACGAGGTCGCGCGAGGGAGTCTGGACGGCATCCAAACGAATGGACGCGACGTCTTCAAGGCGGCGGTGTTGGCCAACGCCGCCGCCGTCGTGGTTGCGCACAGCCACCCATCCGGCGATCCGACACCGTCGCCGGAGGACTGGGCCGCGACGTCTCGGCTACGGGAGGCAGGCGAGCTACTCGGCGTCGAGGTCCTTGATCATGTGATCGTCGGTGACCGCCGGTATTGTTCGCTTCGCGAGAGCACGGATGCCAGCGGAGGCGGTGCAAGCGGGGAGACACGCGCGGTCATCTCTGAGCTGCCCGTCGTTGCTGAGGAAGGGCCGTCGTCCGAATGCGGTCGGTGAACACGGAGAAGAGTTCCGCGGGGCTCACGTCCAATGCTACCGACAGCCGTGCATGTTCAGCGGCGTCCGGTTGCGCTCAGCACGCTCGATTCCAAGCGAAGAGCGCACCGAGAAGAAGTCGGCGAGGCTCCACATCCAGCGCGCCCGAGCAACCTCGGCTATACTGCCGGCGCCACCGTGCGTCGTGTAGTACCGAGTCGCTGGGTCCGTAACTGGGAGGCACCGATGGCCCTTGTGAAATGCGGCGAGTGCGGGAGGGAAATTTCAGAGAAGGCGCATGTGTGTCCCGGTTGCGGCGCTCCGCGAGACGAGGCGGGTGCGCTGCGATGCCTGCAATTCGTCGAGCGGGTAGTCGAGAGCGGCGTGCCGCGACTCATCGCCGAAAAGGGCGCACTGCGCCGTCAGGATATCGAGCTTGAAGCGGCGCGACAACGGAAGGGCGCGTTCCGCTACTTAGTTGCGGAATTCGCATTCGGTGTGGGAGCCGTCGGCTGTATGGCGGCAGTACGCTACGGCAAGGTGTCACTCTTCGCTGCCGGTGCCCTTGTCGCCGGCGGAGGAGTACTGCTCGGCGTGACTACGTTCAGGCTGCGGAAGCGCGTGGTAGAAGAGCAACGTCACGTGCGGGCCGAGATGAGCCGAATCGAAGAAGAGATTCGTCAGAAGCGGGCTGCCTTGGGCCTCCTTGATTTGACCTCAGCCGCTGAACGGTCGGATCCGCCGCCATCGACAACCTGACGAGTGTCTAGGCCGCCTAAGGGACACTCGACGGGAACGCCTCGGGCGACGATTTCAGGTCGTGTCAGCAAGAACGGCTATCTTCGGTAGTCGGGGCTGGCGCCCCACCCTTCCCCTTTGGATAATCCGTTCGCTCGGCTCCTTCCGCAAACCCCGCGCTTCTACGCAGCGCCTACTTCTCGCCCTCAACCCTCGCATCCCATCCGCCGTTAGCGAACCTGCGAAACAGCCTGCGTGATCGGCGGGAATTCGGGAGTGTCGATGCCGTGAGATGTACGCGCGACCATCCATGACCTCATCACCGCTGCCCTTGACCGTGATTATCTCTGATTCGGTTCTTGAAATCCGGAGCGTCGTCTGCGAGGGTCTTCCAGTCAACTTGGACGACGACGGCGATCGCTCCCACGCGGAGTACGGAAAGCGTTAGCGACCGCCGGGATAGCTGCGACGGTCCCGCTGGCGTTCGTGGCCGGCACAGTGGAGCGTGCAGGCACCCACGTTTGATGCGCGTGGACTGGCGCGGTCAGTCGGAGAGTAGTTTGCGCATCACGTTCTATCGCACGACGCCAGACGGACAGACTGTGGTGGGTCACGCGGAGCTGCAGAACGGCCGCGTGGAGTTGATCGGTCTGGGCGAACGGCTACGCCGCACGCTGGAGCACAAAGGCATCTGCGTCTTCGGCCAACACCTCACTCCCGCTGACGGTGAGGCATTTCTTCGCCACCTGCCGTTCGCGTACAACGGCACCTACCTGCGGGCTGCGCCAGAGGAGTGACCGAGAGAGACCGAACGGTCCGAGCATCTCGACGAGGGGGCGCAGCCGTCGTGCTGCGGACAAGACCGCGCTCTTCGCGGTCTGCGCAGCATCTCCGCTGCCCGAGGGACTCCACCTTCAACACGCCGCCGACATCTTCTGCAGAGGAACGCCAACGCATCTGTCTGGCGTGCGCGATTCGGTGCCTCTTCCAGCAATCGGTGTTTGCCAACGCGAAGTGGTCAGTGGGAGTGTTCGTACGTGCTCACGGAGGACAGATGCCGAACAGACGATCCAAACCACCGAAAGAACCCGATGACGAGGAAATGAGCTTCGTGCTTCACACCGTGCACGGCTATCGGCTCGACGAGGTGATGAGCGATTTGCAGAAGTGCGTCCGGCGGGCGCGCGAGAAGGAGGCGGTCTTCCTCGTGCGCGAACTCGTCGACAGCGGCTTCGTCAGGTATTTCTGGCGTCGGATGATGATCATCGCGAGTGAGGAGTGCAGCAACGACATTGCGCTCTGCGCCCATATTGGCCAACTCGCGAAGAACGCCGAACTGGCGACGAGCGGTTTCACGAAGCTGCGGAACTCAATCATCGAGAGCCAAGCGGTCATCGCCGCGTGCCGAGCGCGCAAGTCGCGGGAAGCGTGCGACGCAAGCTGTTGGGCGTACTACGCGACGAAGGCGGGCTACCGCATTCCCCTGCACCCTTCGTCGATCGACGTCCACACGATGCGCGGCAAGCAGCTGCGCAAGACCATGGAGGACTTCAAGCGCGAAGGGCGGCTCGTTGCCGGCGAGCAGGATCCGAGCAACGACTCGCTCACGCGAAACGATTTCGAGGTGGCCTTGTGGGGCGAGCGCCAGCCGTATCTGCCGCGGCCCGACGAACCGGGGGGCGAAGCTGATGCCCCGTTGCCAGTGCTCGTCTGGGATTCGTCGCGGCCGAACGCCGACCCGGTGTTGCCGGATGGTTGGTCGAATCCGGGCGACGCGGTCGACGACGAGACGGGTGAGGAGCAGAAATGAAGGAATCCCAAGTCCTTCAGCGCGCTGTCGCTGACCGGACCGGATACCTATCGAAAACACCCATTTTCGGAACCTATCCGGTCCGCGCGCTCGACGCCGCGACGTCCGCGGATGTTCACCAGCTCGTGTCGGCAGGGTGGCCGGTGCCTGCAGATCCGCATCCGGCGGTCGTGTACCTCGCCCGGCTGTCACCCAGTAGTCGCCGAACCATGGGCCAAGCGTTGCGTCTGATTGCCGGGTTCTTCGGGCAAAGCCCCGGTACCTTGAACTGGGCGGCCCTGCGGTACCAGCACTGCACCGCGGTGCGGACCAAGCTGATGGAGACGCGCAGTCCTGCGACGGCCAACCGGGTGTTGGCCGCCTTGCGAGGCGTGCTCACTGAGGCGTGGCGACTCGGCCTGCTCGATGCCGACGCGTTCAGGAATGCGACCGATCTCCAGCCCGTTCGGGGCGAACGCCTGCTTCGCGGTCGGGCGTTGTCTCGCCGCGATCTTCAGAAACTCTTTCTCGTGTGCTTCCGGGACGGGTCGGCGATTGCACGCCGAGACGCCGCGCTGATCGCGGTGCTCTATGGCGGCGGGTTGCGGCGCAGCGAGGCTGTCGGCCTGAATCTCGCGGACTACCGCCCAGAGAAGTCTGTACTCGTCGTGAGGCACGGAAAGGGCGGCAAGGAACGCGCCGCCTTCGTGACCGAAGGCGCGAAACGAGCGCTCGCCGATTGGCTCGTTGCTCGCGGCCGGGAACCGGGACCGCTGTTCTGGCCGGCGGATGGCCGCGGCCGGCCCTTGCGCAATCGACCGATGACGCCCCATGCCGTCGCGCTGATGCTTCGTCGTCGCGCGAGCGCAGCGAGGGTCGAGCGGTTCACGCCGCACGACTTGCGCCGGACATTCGTCAGCGACCTGCTGGACGCCGGCGCAGACATGGTGACGGTCCAGAAACTGGCCGGACACGCGAACGTGGAGACGACCGCCCGGTACGACCGGCGAGGCGAGGACGCGCAGCGACGTGCCGCCGAGCTGTTATGCGTTCCGTTCGTCGATCCAGAGGTGGCGAGAGAGGGAGGACGGTAAGCGTGGAACGTCCACGGCAGAGAATCGTTCGGATCGCGCAGCAGGCCGTCGACCAGCGCCAACCGAGCAAGTGCGTTGTTCACTTTACGTTCGTCTGCGCGAGCTGCGGCGCGCTCTGCGTAATTGAAGACGCGAATGTGCTCTACGAGTCAGGCACCTGTTTCAGGTGCGGGGAAACGACACGCATTGGCACGCCCGGTTTTGTGCTGTTGGAAGTCTGAGCGAAGGAGGCCACATGGCGAGCCGGTGGGTCGCGACAGGGACATTGAAGGACCTCGACCTTCCCGGAGCCGTTCGGTTGCTTGCCCATTACCTAGAGGAAGTCGAGGGGGAGAAGGCATCAGCCGGCCGGCCGTCGGTAGCGCGGCTGGAAACGGAGATCGCACGGGCCATGGGGCCCGGTGCAATCGCGACTGTCGATGTCGTCGCTGGCCACTTGGTCGTCATCCTGAATGCCGAGCGCCGCCGCCAGATCGAAGACGTCGTTCGTCTGCTGGGGCTCGTCGCCTCCGGCGACCTCGTTCTGATCGACCGGGACGAGGTCTGGCGCTACCTGTTACGCGGCGGCGGCGCATTTGTGCAACGGGGACGAGTCGCGTTGAGTCCGATGAGGCCCATGACTGGCTGGTAGAGGGGCGGAGGCCGCGAGCGAGAACGACCATGACCAAGCGGAACGAGAACCGAATCGAAGGACCGCACGCGAGCGACGAATTCTGGGGTCCGGCAGTGTCCGTGCACACGCGCGAGCAGGCCATCGAGGACGGCGTGCTGGTCGACGTGACGCGATGGGCAAGCAGCGGACCAGACGGCATGCTCGGGAGGTTCAAGGTGCCGGTGGCCATCACGGCGGCGCTCTGGGCGGTGATCGACGTCGATCGGCGCGATGGCGAACCGCACGACGACTGGCGGGCGCGTGTCCGTGAACGAGGCGAGTCGACGCGGGGCCGCGCTCACGACGTGTTGTGGCTCGCTCGCGTCGCCGCAGCGCGGAGCCTGAAAGCGGACCGCGCACGGTACCCGGTGCTGATGACCGCCGAAGGTCGGTCTGGCAGGTTTGTGCGGACGCGGCTGGTCGTCGAGGCGCGCATCGATGGCGACGGCATCACGATCGGCTTTCCCTCGGACTTCTGAGGGGCGACTGCGGAGCGGCACGGAGGCGAACGGACATGGTCGTCTACACGATGCGGGTTCCGATTGACGAAGCGCTGAACTGGGAGCTGCACAAGCAGACGCTGCGGTGGGAACTGGCAGACCGTGCCTGCGATGAGGCTCGGGAGCGCGGCAAGCTGCCGCTGCCCGAGGACGAGGAGACGGCGACGGTCCGTCTCGACGCCGAGACATTCGTCGTGGACGTGGAGGTGCTGAGCGCGCCGGAGACAAGCGGCGAGAGAGGAACGATGACGACGGCAACCTTCAAGATGACGGAGGCGGAGTACCGCGAGGGCGAGGACGTATTCGAGGGGCGCTGCATCGAGTGCGGGGCGGTCGCCTACTCGGTCGAGCCTGACGCTCGCGCCTACGAGTGCGACGAGTGCGGCGCGAAGGCGGTGTTCGGGCTGCAGGAGCTGCTCCTGATGGGTCTATTGGACATCAGGGCCAGCTAGGCGAGTTAACGATGCGCGAGTTGTAGGAGCGCTACCGCGAGTTCGCCTACCGCTTGGGTCGTGACGACGCTCGGCTGCGCGCGCGGTCGCTCGTGGTCATCGCCTCCGTCAACATGCCGATGGCTGCCTCGATCTTCTTTCGCACGCCGGCCGGTAGGCTCGCTGGCGACGCTCCGTCCAGATGATCCGGAGTTTCCAGACGCGGACCGCCATCTTGACGAGAATCGGTCCGTGATCGTGCCGCCGCTGTCCGAAGCGGCACGGAAAGCGGCACTCCAAGCGAAATCGAGGGAACAGGCCATTGCTCTGGTCAAGAGCGCGAAGTTGTACGTGAAGGGCGAAGGACAGGCAACGGATACCGTAGGGTACATCGTTGAATCGGCCGCAGACTTCCATCGTCGGGCGGGTGGTTTCAACCGGTGGGACTGGTCGGCGGAGCTGGGCAAAGGGAATGAGTGGATCGTGACATTGACGTTTGACGAGGCACGGAGTACCAGCACCGGGAAACAGCGCGTGACAAAGACCGCTCAGTGGGCCGTCGATTTCAAGACCCGGAGGGTGCGATACCTCGACCCGAACGCGAAGGGGTTCAGCTACCTGCCCCCGTACTAGTGGTTGCCGCGCGGAACCGCGGCACAACACAGCAGTTGCGCCTTCCGGGTGTGAGCGATGCCGAGCGTCATGCTGCGATGCACTGGTTCACGTCACCGATGGCTGGCCGTCGGTCCGAGAGCGCTCATTGTCCGCCGATGCCATACAGAGATCGATGCGACGCGTGTCCAGTCGGCGGTGATGAAATCGTGATTTCCGAGGACGACGCCATCCGTGCACATCAACTTCCTCGATTCGGAGACCTTCGTACATGTGCCGAACAAGCGGGTGGTCGTCGTACGTCACCGCCCACCTCAACCTCTCGGTGCTGCGCAGACGAGCGGCCAAGCGGCGATGTGCCTGTTCATCCAACCCAAGCCTGTAGAATCTCGGGCCGGCTTCCACGTACGGCGGGTCGGCATAGACGAGGACTGATTCGGAATCGGGAATCTGGTCGAGTAACGCGATCCCGTCGCAGTTGACGACTTGGACGGCCATCGTGCGGAGCAGCTGATGCCAGCGACGGAGATTGCCCTGCAGGCGCTCCGCCTTCCAGCGGCCGGCGAGGCGATTCCGGCCGTCTTGTTGTTGCCAACCGCCCATCGGCCCTCCTTGGGCTCCGAAGCCGTTGTAGGAGCACTGGTGGAGGACCAGACACCGAAACGCCGTTTCAATGCCGTCGTCAACGATCGGATTCTCGGCGTACGTCGTGAACGCGCCTATCGTAGGGGTGAAGGCGCCGATGCGCCGGCACACGGCAGCGAGCGTCGCTTCGCCGGTGAGCGACTGCCAGAGTGCCGCAATGCCCGGGTCGAGGTCATTCAGGACGACCATGGTGCCCTTCGCTAACCGGGGAACGATGTGGAGTGTCATGCCGCCGGCGCCCGCGAACGGCTCCACGTAGGCCTTGACGTTCGACAGGTCAAGGTAGGGAAGGAAGAACCGCCCCGTTCGCGTCTTGATGCCCGGATAGCGGCACAGCGGCGCCAGACAGTCGAGACGGTTGACCGTCATTCGGCGCCATCCCGTGGCGCAACCGCCACCATCGGGCCGGACAACGACACGCGCCACGCGCCGTCCTGCAATTCTAAGGTGATCGCGAGCTTCATAGGTGCAGGCAGGGGCCGACCGCCGTTCCAGCAGCTTACGGAGAAGCCGACGTCGTCGCCGCGGCCGTTGGTGTAATCATTGAGAAGCGAGAGTGTCGCTCGTTCGTCGCTGGCATCCGCCGCCGCAGACGTCGACTTGCCACGGTCCACGTTGTCGTCCATCCCGCCGACCACGAGCAATTCACACCGCCTCCGGAAGTCAGCAGGAATCTCCTTCGCGACTTGCAGGTCCGGCGAGATCGCGGCCGTCTCGGTGTTCGCGATCCTTTCAGCCGAGCGAAGATGGGCCCGGAGAGCAGAGCGGTTCTCGTCGATGAGCGCGTGGATGCGCGGGGTGAAGGCACTAGGACGCCCAACGACGGTCAACTCGCCGCCTTCATCCTGAACGGAAACTCCGTGTTGCTCCAGAACGTGCAGCACTTCGGTCGGCGTCACAGCGGAAACCTCACAACCTTGTCCGCACCGTCCGCATCGGCCGCGCCGGGAGGACGGGCGTCCGTGCGAGCGGTCGCGCGGCCGACGCGCTCGGTCGACTGCCCAGCCTTCGTGGCGCCGTCGAAGGTGCGGTCGGTGCGGACGGTGCGGACGGTATCTCCGTCGACCCGCCGCAACTTCATGATCCAATCCCGCCTGTGGCCCTGACGTTTGGCGGGAGTCCAAGCAATGCCGATGCGCCTCAACGCGGGTGCGAGCCGCTTGACCGTCTCCGCAACAGCTTTCGCGTTCTTCGGCCAGTCACCGCCTTGACGAAGGTAACCGGGTACGCGCGCGTCCAGCGCCTCCAGCAAGTCCGTGGACCGTCCTGTCCATTCCGGCTGGTCGTTCAACAGTTGCTGGATGCCGAAGGCCACCGGGTCACCGTCGATCGCCGCCTCAATGACTTCCTCTCGGTTTTGCTGGTAGGCCGCGAGCAACGTGCCCTCGGCGAAACCGAGCGCTGGCTCGGCCGCCGCGATGAACCTGCCGAAGTCCGCCATACGCGGCAGCGACGGCAGCCGCAGTTCCGCCTTGTTCCGCAGCGCAGCAGACACCGCGTCGAGCACCGCGCCAAGTACAAACGGGTGGATTCGTGCGAACTCGGCGTTCAGTTCTTCGGTGGGACGGCGCTTGTCGTCCGCAATCGGCGAACACTCGATGACCATCGCCCGGTCGAGCAGGTCCGCGCGGTTGATCAGGCCGCCGATCCCGTTCACAATCACCGGCCGCATCGCCGAGAAGATGCGCTCCTCGTCGTCGGTATAGAGCGTCCGGACGCTGAGCCCGCCGCCCGTCGCCAGCCGGCAGAGCGCATCGGAGAGTCGCGCCGGGATTCGGGAGAGGTTATCGAACGCGAGGATGTGGCAATGGTCCGCCGCGATCATCAGGTCGCGCATGCTGGCCGGTTCCGCCCTGAGCGGGGCCTCAATTGGATCGATCAGGTCCCTGAGCCTAAGCGCCGCTGTCGTCTTGCCGCTGTCCTGTTCGCCGGTGACCAGCGCCATCGGGTAAGGACCGCTCGACATGCAGCCGATCAGCCACGCGACGGCCAATTGCCAATCGGCGTCGGAGCGCAGGTGCAGATGAAGGCGGAGCACATCGAACGACCCGCCTGTGCGGGGCATCGGCAGAGCCTTCAGGCCATCAGGTCGCCAAAAACGCACCGGGCCGTCTTGCGTCGTCCGCCAGCCGGCCGCCGTGATCTCGATGACGCTCCATTCCTTGTCTGCCAGAGCGAGGTAGACGACGCCGTCACACTCGGCGCGCCGCACGGCGACCGGGTGCTCGACGCCGTCAGACTCGGCTTGCGCAGAAAGGACCGCGACCGCCTCCCGGACTACCAAGTCCGAGACCGCTTGGCCGGTCCGCTGGAAGTACAGCCGTCTCAGCCACTGGCGGGCTCGCCGGGTCTTCAAGGGGTAATTCTCGCGGTGCGCGCCGACCGGCACCGTCATATATGGGTCCCCGGCCGTCGAGGACCACAGTTCAGCGCCCGCGTTCATCGCTATCCGCACCAGCCCGGTCGCCTTCGATTCCTGACTCATCCGCAACCATCCTTCGCGAAGTAGCACTTCAAGTTCGCCGTTGACTCTACACAGTGTCCATGCTAATGTCAACATCGATGTCGCACCGATGTCGCGTGCAGAATAAGCAGAGGGAGGAGGGAATGAAGAAATCCTTCACGCTGGGCGGGAAGACCTATTCCGTGACTCGCGCGATTATTGAGGCCAAGGTCAAGGGCGCGGTGCCGAAGGCGATCGAGAAACACTACGTGGAAATCAACGGCGTCCGCTTTCCCCCGAAACAGGTCATCGCGCTCGCCGCCGGCGTGCCGCTCGGCAGTTTCACGACGACGGACGCCGCTCGAATCCTCGCAAGCGTTGGCTTCAAGATTCAGCAGGCAAAGGAACGTGGGGAGCCGTCGGAGGATCTCTTCGGCCAGTACCTCGCCGGCCGAGGACTGCGGTTCGTGAGGGCTGAACGAGCGGAAGCGGACTACGCGGTTCCGGTCGGTGACACCCGGATGCTGTTGGAACTGAAGCGCCTCGCGTCCTCAGCGGGCAACGAATCGAACGTTGACCCGTATGGCCCTCTTCGCCGCCTGTTGGCAAATGCACGCGATCGCTTCCACGCATGCCCGTCGGGTGATTGCTGCAGTTTGGTGCTTGCTCGCGAGGCGCCGGACGTCTACTCCGATTGGCGCTTCGTATATGGGGCGATGCTTCCGCCGGTTGTCCGCGACTTGTCGATGGGGACACGTGACGACCCGCTGAGCGCTGTGCTCGTGATCGAGCGCCTCCCGGTCGGGCAGCGCCGCTTTCAGTTCGCAGTCCGTGATCACGAACGCCATCTGGCGCGCCCACTTACAGCCGAGGAGTACTGGCAGGAAATCGACAAATCGCGCGGCACCGAGCGTGATCTGTCGCTGAGCCAACTGCGGGTCGTGGTGCACGAGAATCCTCTTGCCCGCGTGCCGCTGCCCGACGTCTTCCACGGACCGTATGACGAACGATACGGATTGTCGAACGGGAGGCTGGTCCGAGTCTGGGCTGGCGATCAGATTGCCAAGCTGGACGGTGCGGCTGCGTAGCCGTAGAACAGACGGAATCGGCCGGCTTCGCGCCAAGGCGCGCACGATCGTCGGGCACTGCACGAAAGGGCCCGCCGCCGACCCGGCGGACGACGGGCAAGTGAACATCTCCACCGGCCTAATGCGCATCGGCCCTGTAGTCATTGGTCAACACAAGTGCCGGGATGCGAAATGGACCTGCACGATGCGTGCTGCCTCCTTGTCCGGACCATCCGGGATCTAGCCTGGATTTCCACGGACGACCATTTGCCTAATCGCGACCGAACCAAGTCGGGGCCGTGTGGCTGCGTGAGCCGCTC
>Ga0315282_10012017_pt1 | contig 13314 bp, 14 predicted proteins | sample YL17G07_20_MG_FD_203693 | JGI IMG/M metagenome (GOLD analysis project Ga0315282, IMG submission 203693) | Sediment microbial communities from Yellowstone Lake, YNP, Wyoming, USA - YL17G07_20 | ecosystem: Environmental > Aquatic > Freshwater > Lake > Sediment | place: USA: Wyoming | collected...
CTCACGAGCGTAATACCCCGACTTCCCCAGCTCAGCACAGGCGACAATTACCACCGGGGCATTCCTGATAGCATCAGTAGACCGGTTAGGTCTGTCTGACACAGCGATTAATGTATCGGCGAGTTTACTCTTTATGTTACTGTCCTGCACCACAACAAACCGCCAGCACTGGGTATTATGCCAAGATGGTGCCCAACGGGCAGCTTCCAGAACAAGCTCAATAGCCTTGTCATCTACCGGGGTTGTCTTATACTTACGAATACTTCTCCTCGTTTTAATTGCCTCTAGAACCTCCATCCTTACCCCCTTAGATTTTTATTCCTCCTCCCAGGCACCCTTACCAATAAGGGAGACGAAGCGGCAGCCACCTAAATTCTGAATTATGTTCTTCTTTCTGCCTTTGGTAATTTTATATAACTCCTGAATATAGCGAGAGCCAACGGGAATTACCAGCCGACCACTAATAGCCAACTGAGCCAGAAGGTCAGTCGGCACCCTGGGAGCACCGGCGGTAACCATTATCGCGTCATAAGGAGCTCCCTTCTGCCAGCCCAGAGTCTCCTCCGCCAGGTGCACCTCAACATTGGTAAATCCCAGACTATCCAACACCTTCTTGGCTGCCTCAGCCAAGGGTGCCAGACGCTCTGTGGTAACCACATACTGGGCTAGCTTTGCCAGAATGGCTGCCTGATAGCCACTGCCAGTACCTAATTCTAGCACCCTCTCATTGCCTTTAAGCTCCAGCGCCTCGGTCATAAGGGCAATGATAAAAGGCTGTGAAATTGTCTGGTCATAGCCGATAGGGAGCGGTCTATCTTCATAGGCTAAGTGCCGACTTTCCGGGGGCACAAAAAGTTCCCTGGGAATACTGCGCATTACTGCCAACACCTGCTTATCTTTAATCTCGGTGCTTAGGTGCTCAATTAACTCAGCTCTGGCGGCTTCAAAATCGAACATAGGCACCCACTGTCAGGATAAGCTAGGAGAAAAACAAGGCTAAAACAATAAGAATAGCCACAATTATCCCCGATAGAATACCAATCCTCCATAGTTCAGCAGCTACATCGGGAGGCTGAGCTACAGTAACTGTAGCCCTTGGGGTTGGCGCCTTTGCCGAAGGGGCAAGCATCTCAGCCCGAGGGGCAGGCTCATACCTTTGACTAACTGCCGCTGGCTGAGCCGCCGGGGCTAAAACGCCCTTCCTTCCTTTTCTTTTACCGCGAGGCAGATGCCTGCCTCGCCGCCGTGATTTACCCGGCATCTAAAACCTCCTACTTAGCCCGTGGGTGAGACTTCTCATAGCTGCGCCGGATATGGTCGGTGGTAAGATGGGTGTAAACCTGGGTAGTAGAGATGTTGGCATGACCCAGCAGTTCTTGAACCGACCTCAGGTCAGCCCCACCACTCAACATATGAGTAGCAAAGCTATGCCTTAGAGTATGGGGGGTAACCTCAGTCCCCAGCTCAGCTGATTTTGCATATCCCTTTAATATTTGCCAAAGTCCTTGCCTAGTCAGCCTCTCCCCCCGGCGATTGAGGAACAAAGCCTTTTCCTCACTATTATGAGCCAGGTGAGGACGAGCTTCGGTTAAATACTCCTTTAACACCAGAGCCGCCTGTCGGTAGATAGGGATGAGCCGCTCTTTGTGCCCCTTGCCGAAGCAGCGCACATAGCCACCATCGGTATCTATATCAGCCAAGTTCAGAGACACTAGTTCGCTCACCCTCATACCAGTGGCGTACAATAACTCCAGCATTGCCCTGTCCCGCTTGGCTTCCGGGGTTGACAGCTTGGACGGTTGTTCTAACAAAAGGCGAGCCTGGGCAATTGATATGGGCTTAGGCAATGACTTCCCTACCTTAGGCGAGGGTATTCCCCGCATTGGGTTATCTCGCAAAAGACCCTCAGCCACCAAAAAGCCAAAGAAGGACTTAATAGCTGCTATCTTGCGGGCTACCGTGGTGGCAGCATATTTCCTCTCCTTAAGTTCGGAGAGATAGCGTAGTACGGATTGTCGGTCAAAACTAGCCCATGGGGGGATAGTGCCACGCTTGGCCGCCTCCTCCTCAACAAAGCTAGCCAATTGATATAGGTCGTTCCGATAAGCAAGTTTCGTGTTCTCGGAAAAGCCCTTTTCCACAACCAGATAGTTTAAAAATTTGTCAACAGCTTCTTTCACCGCTCTCCCTCACTCTCAGCTCATTTTATGTATTTTAACATAACTAAAAAGAAAAATCAGCTTTTGGATAAGGGTTATTTAGCAACCTATCCCCCTAACCCCCTTCCCTTACAAGGGAAGGGGGGAATATTTAATAAAGAGAGGCGGAGCCTCTCTTTAACTCTCTTACTTTTTGGGGTCGTCTGAATAGGGGCTTGTTATCCACATTTGCGCCTATCTAAAATCCTCTTCCTCCTTTGAAGGAGGCTAACTTAAATGGGTCTCTAAGAGGGGTGTCAACCCCTCTTTTTTCTCTTCCCCCTCTCCTTGGCAAGGAGAGGGGGATTAAGGGGGTGAGGTTAATAAATAATCTCAAATAGGCATTTTGCCCTCTCTATAGGCTATGTTAAAATAGACTTATATGACGTCAACCTATTTAACCGAGCAACTTAGAGGGCTACCAACCAGCCCCGGCGTCTACCTAATGAAAGATGCCGAAGGCAATATCCTATATGTTGGTAAGGCAGCCAACCTCCGTCATCGGGTCGGGTCATATTTCGGCGCTGGGCAAAAGCTAACGCCAAAATTGCAGCGGATGGTGAGCAAGGTTAATGACCTTGACTACTTCGTTACCGGTTCAGAACAGGAGGCTCTCATCCTTGAGCTAAACCTGATAAAGAGGCACCACCCCAGCTACAATGTCCGGCTTAAGGATGACAAGACCTTCCCCTACCTCAAGATAGACCTGAGTGCGGATTGGCCCAGGGTGCATATCACCCGGCGCCTGGAGGCGGATGGGGGGCGCTACTTTGGCCCCTTTGCCAGCGCCAGGTCAGTGCGCCAGACGCTGAAGTTGATAAAAGGGATTTTCCCCTTTCGCTCCTGCTCTAAGCCCATCACTGGCACTGACCGCCCCTGCCTTGAGTATCATATCGGGCATTGCCTTGCCCCCTGCATTGGCGCCGCGAGTCGGGAGGAATACGCTGAGGTGATAAAGCAGGTAATCCTTTTCCTTGAGGGGAAGCAGGAGAGGGTGGTCCGGCAGCTTAAGAGCAAGATGAATAAGGCGGCTGAAGCCTTAGACTACGAAAAGGCGGCCAGGCTCAGAGACCAAATCCAGGCTGTTGACAGGGTTGTTGAAGGGCAAAGAATCGCCACTACGGTGAAGGGGGAACAGGATGTTATCGCCTTCGCCCAGGACAAAGACCAGGCTTATGTCCAGGTCTTCTTTATCCGCAGTGGTAAGCTAATTGGTCGGGAGAGCTTTCTGCTGCAAGGAACACGGTATGAAGAGCCAGGCCAAATCATGGCCAGCTTTATTAAGCAGTTTTACGCTTCCAGCCCTCATATTCCCCCGCTACTACTGCTCCAGCACCCGGTAGAGGATATGGCAATGATTGAGAGCTGGCTTCAAGGTAAAAGAGGGGGGAAGGTCAATATCCAAGTGCCACGCCGGGGAAACAAAAGACAACTGATGAAGATTGTTGCTGAAAACGCTCAACAGGGCCTGGAGCAGCTAAAGATTAAACAGCTAGCCTCACCAACAGCGCTATCAGCGGCGTTAGAGGAAATAAAAAGGGAACTCCGCCTACCCCGATTGCCCTCCCGCCTAGAAGGCTACGACATCTCTGACATCCAGGGAATGGCAGCAGTAGGCAGCATGGTGGTATTTGATAAGGGAAAACCAAAGTCCTCCCATTACCGGCGCTTCAGAATCAAAACCGTGTCCGCCGCCAACGACTACGCCATGCTTCAGGAGGTGCTCAGGCGAAGGTTCAAGCGGGCGAGCGTTGCCTCTGCCTCAGACACCTGGGCAATCCTGCCCGACCTCGTCCTCATTGATGGCGGCAAGGGACAGCTTAGCGCTGCCCGGGGAGCAATGGAGGAAATGGGGGCGGGCTCTGTCCCCGTTGCCAGTTTAGCCAAGGAGAATGAGGAGATTTTTACTCCCCAGAGGTCAGAGCCAATCATTCTACCCCGCTCCTCCCCCGGTCTCCAGCTACTTCAGCGCCTCAGGGATGAGGCACACCGTTTTGCCCTCGGCTATCACCAAAGGGTGCATAAAAGGGAAACCTTTGCCTCAGTTTTGGATACTATCCCCGGCGTCGGACCCAAGCGTAAGCGAGCTCTATTGCGGCAATTCGGCTCAGTTACAGCCATCAAGGAAGCTCCCGTTGAAAAGCTAGCTGCCGCTAGGGGCATGACTGAGAGCCTAGCCAAGAAAATAAAGGAGTACCTGTAAAAGATAATGCCGGCTAACTTACCACCACAATACTTTGAAGCGGAAAAGAATTTCCGGTTGGCGAAGAATCCCATGGAAAAGATAGCCGCTCTAGAGGAAATGCTGGCGATTATGCCCAAGCACAAAGGAACTGACCACCTCCGTGCTAAGCTAAGAGCCAAAATTGCCCAGCTGACCGAGGCGTCAGAAAAAAAGTTAGCCACCAAGCGGACGTCAATGGTTATACCAAAGGAGGGGGCAGCCCAGATAGCGGTAGTTGGTTTACCTAATGCCGGCAAATCCCAGCTTGTTTCCAGTATCACCAATGCCTCCCCAACTGTAGCCGAATACCCCTTCACCACCCACAGCGCCACCCCGGGGATGATGGAGTTTGAAAATATAAAAATACAGTTGATTGATACCCCGCCCTTAGTGCCGCAGTCTATTGACTTCTGGCTACCACCCCTGCTGAGGCGGGCTGATGCCCTATTGATTATGGTGGACTTAGCTGCCGCCCCGGAAGCCCAAGTTGAGGCTATCATTAAACAACTGGAAAAAATGAGAGTAGTAATCGCTGATGGGGCTGAGGAGGATTCTGAGTTTATTACCTGGCATAAAAAGGTGCTAATTGTTGGCAACAAGCTCGACCTGGATAATGCCAAACAAAATTACACCGCTTTGGAGAATAAATATGGGGAGCAGTTTCCAGTTATCGCCATCTCAGCCAGAGAAGGGATAGGCTTAGAAGAGCTTAAGCTCAAAATATATCAACTGCTTGATATTATTCGGGTATATACCAAGGCGCCGGGGGAAAAGCCTGATTTTACCGACCCGATAGTCATAAGAAGGGGAAGCACTCTGGAGGATGCCGCCGCCGAGGTGCATAAAGACTTCCGCGATAAGCTAAAATACGCCCGGCTTTGGGGCTCGGGCAAGCACGACGGGATAATGGTAAAGAGAGACCATATCCTTCAGGACGGCGATATTATAGAGTTGCACCTTTAACGGTCTTCCTCCGACAATAAAAACCTTCTAATCGCCGCCGCCAGACCACCACGGTCAACATCAAGGGTAACATAATGAGCTATTGCCTTGACCTCATCGGGGGCGTTTTCCATGGCAATAGCCAGACCGACCGAGGAAAGAATGGGAATATCATTGGTCCCATCCCCTACCGCCATAACCTCGGTCATGGATATTCCTAGATGCGAAACTAATGCCGCTAGGGCTTCTCCCTTAGATACCCCGGGGTCAACTACATTGATAAAGTCAATACCGGGATAAGCCGGCGTACTTACCCAAGAAAAGTGAAGGCGGTCATGAAATTGAAGATAGAAACTATTTGCCTGGGCAACTTCCTCAGGAGAGGAGGTCATTAATTCCGCCTTAATAATCCTCTCCTGATTCAACAGCTCGGTGAAATCTGTCACTATAGGCTCAAGGTCAAAGAATTGGCGATGGATTTCAGTACCCCATGTTTCCCGCTCGACAAAATAATGGGTTGCCGAATAAAGCTCAAGATATATGTCATTGGAACGAGCAAATTCAACTGCCTGTCTTAATATCAATTTATTCAGCGGTTGAACATAGACCTCTTCGCTCTGATTGAGGTTGCTGACCAAGGCACCGTCAAAGAATATATGAAGGCCGTCTAGTGACAACTGATTAATAATATTTAAACAGGCGTGAGGCACCCGCCCTGTAGACAAAGAAACCATTATCCCTGACTGGCGGGCTTTAGCCAATGCCTCCCTGTTCTCAACTGAGATGCTTCCGTCCCTGCCTAGCAGTGTGCCATCTACATCTACAACCAGAAGTTTATACTTCATTACCCCCTCTTTCCAGATACTTGCGGAGTGTCAATGCATTCCTCACGGCAAAGGCTTCAGCGTCATTATTAAAATAGACATAGACTGCCTTCACTTTTGACGGCAAACTAGCCAGTTTCCTTGCCCATTCTGCCAGCTCATCATCAGAGTAACAGCTAGAATAGAGCCCGGTGCTGCCATGAAACCTGATATAGGCAAAATCTGCCGTCGCCACCAGAGGGCAGCTAAAATAGGGCATATCAAAGACACAGAGCCCGACTTTATACCTGCCCAAAATTTTAAACACCCCATCATCAAGCCAGGACTCGTGGCGGAACTCAAGCACGTGCTTCATCCCCTGAGGTAAAATAGACAGGAAGGACTCCAACCGGGCATCATCGCGGTGCATATTGGGTGGAAGCTGGTATAAAAGGGGACCTAATTTCTCCCCCAAGATTTTAGCCCGGGCAAGAAAGGTATCTACTGGCTCCTCACTATTCTTTAGCCGCTTAATGTGGGTGATAAAGCGGCTCACCTTTACGGCGAAGGTAAAATTGGCTGGCGAAGAGTCACGCCAGGCGGCAAAGGCTTGTTCTGAAGGCAAACGGTAGAAGCTATTATTAAGTTCAACGGTAGTGAAATGGCGGGCATAAAAATCAAGCCACTTCGCCCTGGCGAGTTTATCAGGATAGAATAGGTGCTGCCAGTGGTCATAATGCCAGCCCGAGGTGCCAATATAGTACTGCAATGCACTAAACCCCTTTCCGATACTCATTCTAGCATCGCAATAATAAATTTCCAAGCTTGAATACACCCCAGAAATGGACTATAATCCTGACAAAATTTATTTATGTTAGCAGGTTGGTGATGCACTGTACTGGCATAGACATAATTGAGATCGCTCGCATTGAAAAGGCTATAGCCCGCTGGGGGGAAGGCTTTCTGCGACGGGTTTATACCGACCCGGAGCTAAGACTATACCGAAAAAAGCTCTCATCGCTGGCTGCCCGTTTTGCTGCCAAGGAGGCAGTAATAAAAGCCCTGGGAAAACCAAATAGTGTTGTCAGCCTGAGAGAGATTGAGATACTCTCCGACCCCAGTGGCAAGCCTTTAGTTCATCTCTATGGTGAGGCAAGAAATCAAGCCAGAGGCTTGGGCTTAGATAAATTGGCTATCAGCCTCTCCCACTCCAGGGAATACGCCATCGCCCTGGTCGCCGGCGAGACAAAATAAAGCCCTTTGACCATAGAGAGGCGAGGTGCTAGAATTTAGAAAGAGGGTAGAGATATGTCAGGGCATTCCAAGTGGTCGCAGATTAAGCGTCAAAAGGGGGTGGCTGACGCCAAGCGGGGACAGATTTTCACCAAATTAGCCCGTGAGATTATCGTTGCCGTCCGGGAGGGGGGCAGTAATCCTGATGCAAACTTCCGACTGAGGTTAGCCATACAGAGAGCCCGTGATAGTAGCATGCCCATGGACAATATAGATAGAGCAATTAAGCGGGGCAGTGGTCAGACAGAAGGAACCAGCCTGGTAGAGATGGTTCTTGAGGGTTACGGACCCAGCGGGGCGGCTATTATGGTAAAGGCTCTGAGTGATAACCGCAATCGAACCTTGCAGGATGTAAGGAACATATTTTCCCGCCACGGTGGTAACCTGGGGGAGAGTGGCTGTGTCGCCTGGCTTTTTGACTCCCGAGGAGTGATTACGGTAGATACCAATGAACTAGATGCTGAGGAGCTAGCCTTGGGGGCTATTGATGCTGGCGCCGAGGATGTTAAGATTGAGACTAACTATATAGAGGTATATACCAAGCCCGAGGAGCTGGAGAAGGTTAGAGAAGCGCTGAAGCAGAAAAATATACCTATAGCCTCCTCTGAGCTATCCATGGTGCCCAAGACCACCGTCCAGCTTGAGGAAAAGGCAGCGTTGCAAACACTGAAGCTGCTAGATAAGCTGGAGGAACTGGATGAGGTGCAGCATGTTTCCAGCAATGCTGACTTTCCCGACTCTATTTTAGAGAAATACCAGTCGTTGAGCCTAGCCCGATGATAACCTTAGGTATTGACCCAGGCACAATAACTATGGGCTACGGTGTTATTGAGGCTAGAGATGACGAAATAACCCTGGTTGATTGTGGTGCCTTAGCTACTCCAAAGCGCTCCCCGATAGGGGAGCGCTTAAACTATCTCTACCAGAGGCTCCTGGAAATTATGTCTCGCTATCAGCCTGATGCCGTAGCTATAGAGCAGCCGTTTATGGCCAAGAATGTAAAATCGGCACTGGCGGTAGGTAGAGCTCAGGCAATAGCTATTCTGGCAGCCGCGGGTAAGGGAATCCCCGTCTATGAATACACCCCCGCCCGGATAAAACAGCAGGTTACCAACTACGGGGCTGGTTCCAAGGAGCAGGTTCAGGAGATGGTCAGGCTCCAGCTTGGTTTAGCTGAGGTTCCTCAGCCAAGCGATGCTGCCGATGCTTTAGCCGTAGCTATCTGTCACCTGCGTGAAACACATTTAGATAGCCTGCTGGCTAAGATGGGGGGAAAATGATAGCTGGTCTTCGCGGCAAACTGCAGACAATAGGCAGCAACTGGGCAATTATTGATGTCGGCGGCATAGGCTTTCAGGTATATATGCCCACCTCCACCCTGAGCACCCTGGGCGCTACTGGTGAGGAGGTAGAGGTACACACCCACCTCCACCTTAGGGAGGATAATGCCACCCTGTATGGCTTTGCCACGGCTGAGGAGCTGGGACTGTTTCAAACCATGATTAGCGTATCGGGGGTAGGCCCAAAGTTAGCCCTGGCTATGCTTTCAGCAATGAGTGCCGAAAAACTAGCCATGGCGATTGCTACCGGTAGTATTGACCTGCTGACGATGGTTCCGGGGATAGGCAAAAAGACGGCTAACCGGCTCATCCTTGAGCTTAAGGGGAAGGTTGCCTGGATTGGTGCTCCCGCCGAGCTAGCTCCAGAAGACACCGAGGTTCTAGCGGCGCTGACTTCTCTTGGCTACTCAGTTAGAGAAGCCACCCGCGCCGTCGCCGCCCTGCCCCAAGACCAGAAATTGAGCCTTGAGGAAAAGATTAAGCTGGCGCTACAATATTTTGGGGGGAAGTAAAGGGGTGAGATGAAAGAAATAACCGAGCAAGAGTATAGAGAATTTATCAAAGACCGTAGTGAGATCACAGTAGACGGTAGCCGAGTTAAGCTCATTGGCGGTAGCCAAATCAGGCTTTACGAGCCTAAAGACTTCGTTCTTGAAAAAACTACCGTATGGTCTTTTGAACACCGTGGCAATTGGGCGACACATAGGGGAAATTATCGCGGTAATTGGGCACCGCAAATCCCTAGAAATATTATTCTACGCTATTCGCAACCAAGCGATTTGGTCTTAGACCAGATGGTAGGCTCTGGAACGACGCTGGTAGAATGCAAGCTTTTGGGAAGAAACGGCATAGGCGTTGATATAAACTTAGACGCTTTAATGGTAGCCTATAATCGTCTGGATTTTACTTATGTCCCGCCTAAAGAACAAAAGGCTACTACACAGAAGCTCTATCTTGGAGATGCAAGGAATCTAGACCGAGATATAATCCCTGATGGAAGTGTTGATCTAATAGCTACTCATCCACCATACGCCAATATAATACCTTATTCTAAAGAACGGGAAAATGGAGACCTTTCACTAGTTCATAGTATCAATGAGTTTATCTCCGAGATGGATAAGGTGGCAGAAGAATGTTTTAGAGTTCTAAAGCCTAATAAGCACTGCGCCATTCTTATTGGCGATACTCATAAGCATAAGCACTATGTACCTATAGCATTTAGAGTGCTTGAAGTGTTTCTAAACGTGGGTTTTATCCTAAGAGAAGATGTGATTAAGGAGCAATGGCACACTAAAACGATGCGTGGTAGATGGAATAGAAGCTACAATCATGATTTTCTTCTGACTTTCCATGAGCACTTGTTTATTTTTAGAAAGCCAGAAGAAGATGAAAAACTCTCAAAATTTAAAGATAGTATGAAGTGGGAAGGATAGGAGGATATAAATGGAGCAAAGGCCAAAGCTGCGCGGGATTCCAGAAGGGAAGATATTGGAGGCTCGCCGACTATCTGATGGGAAATGGGTTTTCAAAATATCTAACAAAAAGGGCCCTGGTGACTTCCGTGTGAGCGTGTTTTATCCTGAAACACAAACTCGGCTAACACCTTCTTATGCACACTTCGCTATAGACTTATACGGAAAACTGTGTAGAAATGAAGGGGCAACTTTACTTCTCTTGCAAGCTATAGAGGAAATATATTACGGCTCTGCCAGAGCCATGGATGCCCTCAGTAAGCTGAATAAGAGTGGTACGCTTGTCCAACTTAGCCATCTACCTGGTTACTCAGTTGAATACACTCTCAATGTGCTTGAATTTATCTTTGCGCAAGAGGATGTGAATTGGGAGCGTGATTATATTCAAGCAAATGAACCTCTCCCAGGGTTGAGAAAGACGCTTGTGCGAAAGGGATTTATGACTGAAATAGAGGCGAAAACCAAAGGAAGTGCAATAGCAATGCATCTACTCTGGCGAGTGGTTCGGAATAAAATACACCCTGTAGCAGCAATGCGCGAAGTTCTTCTCCGCATCTGATTTAGAGAAAGAAAATTATTTATAAACCCCATCCCCTTTATCCCTTTCCCCTTAGCAAGGGGAAGTTTTTGAAAAAGAGGGACGTCAGTCCCTCTTTTTAATTTCTTCCCCCTCTCCTTTGAAGGAGAGGGGGATTAAGGGGGTGAGGTTAATAAAAATTCGCCAAAAGGCAAAAAAGGAGGGACGCTTTAGCACCCCTCCTCTTACTTTCTGAAGTTACTTAGATTGTTTGACTATGCGCCACCTTCATACTTGAAGGAGATTCTTACCTTCGCCCGGTAGGCGCGAACCTTGCCATTCTCCAGCGCCATATCCAGTTCCTCAATCTCGGCAACGCGAAGGTCGCGCAGTGTCTTGGCGGCAGTATCCACCGCCATCGTTGCTGCATCCTCCCAGGACTTGGTGCTCGTTCCCACTACCGTAATTATCTTGTAAACACTGTCTGGCATAGTATCCTCCTTTCACCCTTTTAATCAGTTAGGTGCTATTTTACAGGGCAAGTTTCCCATAGTCAATAGCCCTAAATTGTAACTGCTGCACCAAGAAGCTATACTATTTATAGAACCTATGCCTCAGTTTGAAATTGTCTCTGATTTTAGGATGACCGGCGACCAGCCCCAGGCGGTGGACAGGCTGGTGGAAGGCTTAAATAAGGGCTTTAAGCAGCAGACACTGCTCGGAGTTACCGGCAGCGGTAAGACCTTCACCATGGCTAATGTTATTGCCCGGGTAAACAGACCGGCCCTGGTCATCTGCCATAATAAGACCCTGGCCGCCCAGCTCTGCACCGAGTTTAAGGAGTTCTTCCCCACTAGCGCCGTAGAATACTTCGTCAGCTACTACGACTACTACCAGCCGGAAGCCTATGTTCCCCAAACTGATACCTATATTGAGAAGGAAACAGATATAAACGAGGAGATTGATAAACTGCGCCATTCCGCCACTCGTGCCCTCTTTGAGCACCGTGACGTGGTTATTGTTGCTTCAGTTTCCTGTATCTATGGCTTGGGTTCACCTGAGGAATATCACAGCTTTGTCTGTAGCCTTAAGCGTGGTAACAGTTACCGTAGAGAAAAGCTCCTCCGCCAGCTGGTGGATATGCAGTATGAGCGCAACGACATTGACTTCACCCGGGGCAAGTTCCGCATTCGTGGCGATACCCTGGAGATTCAGCCCGCCTACGAGGAGTTAGCCCTGAGGGTTGAGTTCTTTGGCGACGAGATTGAGCGCATCATAGAGATAGACCCGCTGACCGGCGAGCTGCTGACCGAGCTGGAATCGGTGGACATCTATCCCGCCAAGCACTTTGTTACCTCACACGAAAAACTGATGCTGGCTATTGAAAGCATAAAGCAGGAGCTGGAAGAAAGGCTAAGCGAACTGAAAAAGCAAGGGAAGCTACTGGAGGCAGCCAGGCTTGAGGCAAGAACCAATTATGATATTGAGATGCTCAAAGAGGCGGGGTATTGCACTGGGGTGGAGAACTACTCCCGCCACCTTTCGGGGCGACCTGCGGGCAGCCCGCCATGGACACTGCTGGACTACTTCCCCGATGACTTCATGCTGTTTATTGATGAATCACATATGACCCTCCCCCAGATTCGCGGTATGTATCACGGCGACCGCTCTCGTAAGGAGACCCTGGTGGAGTATGGCTTTCGCCTCCCCTCGGCGCTGGACAATCGCCCACTCAACTTTAACGAGTTTCAGGAACGCATTAACCACGTCATCTATGTCTCAGCGACACCAGGACCATACGAGTATGAGCATAGCCAGCAAGTGGCGGAGCAATTAGTCCGTCCCACCGGTCTTCTTGAGCCGACAATTGAGGTCAAGCCAACCAAGGGGCAAATTGACGACCTTCTCTACCAGATTAAGACTAGGGTGGAAAAAGGGGAGCGCTGCCTGGTAACCACCCTGACCAAGAGGATGGCTGAGGAGCTGGCTGACTACCTGATAGAGATGGGGATTAAGACTCATTACCTTCATTCTGAGATTCAGACCTTGGAGAGGGTGGAGATACTGCGAGACCTTCGCCTTGGTGTTTACGATGTTGTGGTGGGCATAAACCTGCTTCGTGAGGGGCTTGACCTGCCTGAGGTGAGCCTGGTGGCGATTCTTGATGCTGATAAGGAGGGCTATTTGAGGTCGGAGGGGGCATTAATCCAGACGATGGGGCGTGCTGCCCGACATATAGATGGGCATGCCATTATGTATGCCGATACCATTACCGGTTCCATGGCTAGAGCTATAGAGGAGACGCAGCGCCGTCGCCAGATTCAGGAAGTCTATAACCGTGAGCACGGCATCACCCCACAGGGCATACGGAAAGCAATCAAAGACATCACCGAACGGGTACGGGTTGTCGCCGAGACTCGTGCCCCTTATGTTGCTGCTCCTATCTCTAAAGATGATGTCGCCCGTCTGATTAAAGAGCTGGAATCGCAGATGAGGACTGCCGCCAGAAATCTGGAGTTTGAGCG
>Ga0315282_10012018_pt1 | contig 13312 bp, 8 predicted proteins | sample YL17G07_20_MG_FD_203693 | JGI IMG/M metagenome (GOLD analysis project Ga0315282, IMG submission 203693) | Sediment microbial communities from Yellowstone Lake, YNP, Wyoming, USA - YL17G07_20 | ecosystem: Environmental > Aquatic > Freshwater > Lake > Sediment | place: USA: Wyoming | collected...
GCCCGGCAGGAGCCGCCCCCCGCGCCACCCCCGCGCGCTCAGCAACGCACCCAGGAGCGCCAGGGCCACTCCCATCACTACCAGGATCAGGCCAAGCGAGACAAGCACGCGTGCCACCGGTTCATCCCTGGGGTCCGTGCGCCAGCGCGGCGGCCGCGGCCCGCTCCGCGCGACGTACGGCCCGCTCCAGCTTGCTGAACAGACAGCCACAGTAGTTCTGCAGATACAGGCCCAGTTCCCGCGCCCGCGCCCGGCTCGCCGGGTAGCGGTCGCGGAGGTCCGCGGCCTGGAAGGCTACGCCCCAGCGCGCGCCGACCTCCTCCCCCACCGCCGCGAGCGCGCGCTGATCCTGATAGGGGCTGATCACCAAGGTGGTGGCGAAGGCCTCGTACCCCTCGGTCGCCGCCGCCTGGGCCACGGGCTCCAGCCGCATCCGGTAGCAGGCCCGACAGCGCCGCCCGCGGCCGGCCGCGAGCGCGCGGAGAAAGCCGACGAAGTCCGGACCCTCCTCCGCCGGGCGGGAGGTCAGCCCGAGCGCGCGGGCGGCCTGCCCGAACGTCTCTCGGCGCCGGACTCGCTCCTCCTCGGGCTGGATATTCGGGTTGTAGAACCACCCCGTGACCGCGTCCCCGCGGTCCGCGAAGTAGGTGGCCACCCCGGTGGCGCAGGGGCCGCAGCAGCAGTGCAGGAGCAGTCTCATGTCCCCACTGTACCCAGGGAGGGAGGCGACGCCGCTCACTGGGTCGCGTCGCCGGGGGATGACGCGGTCCCCGCGGGGGACGGAGCCGAGGCGGGCGCGGGCGCGCGCGCGGCGTTCTGCCGCACGACCGCCTCCTGAAGGGCGGTGCGGCTCGCCTCCCGCAGCAGTGCCGCGCGCCGCCGATGGGCCGTGTCGTTGGTGCGCACGAAGAGCAGGGCCTCGAAGTCCGATTCGTTCAGCGCGTTGTAGGCGAGTACCCGGAATCGGTGCGCCGCCTCCAGGCGCGGGGAAACGCGGATCCATTCCCCGACGTCGGCGAGGCGCTCCGAGCGGTCGTGGATCGCCTCGAACACGTTCTCGGCGGCCTCGATCTCCGCCTCGGTGAGGCGCGGCTCGGGGAGCTTCGCCTCGGCCTCCCGGGCGAGGCGGACGGCTTCTTCGTCCAGGCCCTCGGCCTGCGCGGTGTACTCCGCGTCGGAGGCGGCCGGCGCCTCCCCGCCCTTGTAGTAGCGGTGCAGCGCGATCACTCCCGAGGCATACTGGCCCGCGTCGAAGTAGAAGCGGGCGAGCGCGCGGTCCACCTCCGGCGTGGGTGCGCCGGCGAAGCGAAACGACTCCTCCTTCGCGGTGGAAAGGATGGCCGCCAGCGACGTCGGCTCCTGGCGGAGGGCGGGGAGCACCCGGAGGAGCTGCAGGTAGCGCTGGCGCGCCCCCTCGGCATCTCCCCGCGCGCGCAGGGTGCGCGCGGCGCCCTCGAGGGCCCCGGGATCCTCCGGGGCCGCCCGGAGCAGTTGGAGGAACGCCGCCTGCGCCTGCTCGAAGCGCCCCGCGTGCAGGGCGATCTCCCCCAGGGTGCGGGTGTACTCCGGGTCGTCGGGCTGGAGCTGCGCCGCGCGCCGCGCGCGCGTGAGCGCCACCTCCGAACGGCCCCAGGCGTCGAGCGCGCGCGCCGCAGCCTCCAGGTACTCGGCGCGGTCCGGATCGCCCGCGCAGGCCAGCTCGAACGCGAGCGCGGCCGCGGACCAGCGGCCCGCCTCCACCTCCCTCTGCCCCGCAGCGTAGCGTGCGGCCGCGCCCTGCCGCCGGCCCTCCGGGTCGGTGCGCAGCGCCTCCCACACGGGCCGAGTCAGGCTGGCCCGCAGCGCGTGCGCGAGCTCCTGCCCCACCGCGCCCGGCGCTCCCGCGCGCGCCGCGGTGACCCGGAGCGCGGTCGGCTGTTGCGCGACGACCCCCGCCACGGTGGCGTTCAGCACCGCGCGGGTGTCCTCCTCAGTCACCTCCCCCGTGAACACCACCTCCGCCTTCGCGAGCAGCGCGAGGGCGTACCGGTGGTCTTCCAGCCGCCCGGCTTCCACCTCGGAAATCGCCATCCATCCCTCGCGCGTCGCCGCCGCCACCCAGGGACTGTCGGGGGAGACCAACATCACGTCGCACCCGGCGCGGGCCAACTCCCCGGGCAGCGCCCTGGTCACGGCCTCGGCCACCCCCGCGAGCGCGGCCGGGGCCCTCGCCGGGAAGACCAGCACCGGGCGCCCGGGGTCGGCCGAAGCCGCGCCGGCCGCGAGGGCCGTGAGGGCGAGAAGGCTAGCGAGTCTCCAACGCCCGGATCGCCGATTGACAGGTGCGCAGCCCATGTCTGGCCGCCTCCACATTATGCCCTCGCTGAACGTCGTATTCGTAGCTGGAGAGCGCCTGCTGATATTGCTGGGTGGCGAGGTCGCGCTCTCCCATCTGCATGTACACCCAGCCCAGCTCCTCGCGCGGCCCGCCGCCGGCCGCGGGGGTGCGCTCCAGATAGGTGCGATACGTCTGCGCCGCGCGCGCGTAGTCTCCCTGCAGGAAGTAGTCTCGCCCCGCCTGGGCCGACCATCCAGCCGCGGGTGGAGACCACGCGCCCGAGCCGACCACGGGCACGCCCCCATACTCTACCGCGCCGGTCATGGGGGCGGGGGCAAGCGCGCCGGGCCGGGCGTAGTAACGCTCGGCTCCCGTGGCGGGAATGATCACCGGGCCGGCCGGCGCGGATGCCCCCGGCGCCGCGGGGCCGGCAGCGGCCGGAGGGGAGGGGCGAAAGACCGGGGTCGGGAAGGGCGACGTCAACCCGGGCCAGGCGCTCCCGGGGGTGGGCGGAGGGGGCGTGGTGCTGACCACCTCCACCGGTCGCGCCGCGCGGGTGGCCGGCGGCGGGGCCGGGGTCGGCCGGGAGGGGCCCGGGGCCGGGTTCGACCGGGTGAGGAGAACGGCCGCGATCACGAGCAACGCCACCGCCACGGAGGCGCCGGTGACCGCGACGCGCGCGGTGCGGGGGGAGACCAGCACGGGACGCGCAGCCGTCGGCACCCCCATGAGTTCGTTCAGGAGGCGCCGCTCGACGGTGCTTTCCGGGCTGAGGGTGAGGACTTGCTCGTACTCGCGGATGGCCCGGTCCCGGTCTCCCTGGCGCTGATAGAGCGTGCCCAGCAGGGAGTGGGCGGAGGTCGAGTTGGGAGTGAGGGAGAGGGCTTGCTGGCAGGTCTGGATGGCCGCCAACACGCGGCCCTGCTCGCTCAGGCGGAACGCCTCCTCCAGGAGTCGCTGCGCGCGCTGCTCGGAGGTGAGAGTCGCATCGGGCGCCTCCGCTTCCCTCGCGCCGCTCAGTCGGTTCCCACAGACGCGACAAAATCTTGCCTGGTCCGGGCTGTCCTGCCCGCACTTCGGACACCGCGCCACTGCCCCTACCTCCTCGGCCAACTCCCGGACTCCGCGCACCCCGGCCCGCCTCCCGCGGCGCGCGCGGGCGCCTACGGAATTACTTTATTCAGAGGGTATTCCACGATACCTTCTGCGCCGGCCCGGCTGAGTTCCGGGATGAGATCGCGGGCCGCGCGCTCGTCCAACACGGTCTCGATCGCGACCCAGTCCTGGTTGGCCAAGGGCGACACCGTCGGCTGGCGCATGGCCGGGAGCAACGCCAGCACCACCTCCAGGTTGGCGCGGGCGACGTTCATCTTCAGCCCCACCTTCTGCTCGCCCAAGAGCGCGCCCTGGAGCAACATCGCCAGCGTCTCCACCTTCTTCCGCTTCCACGGGTCGGCCCACGCACCGCGGCCGGCGATGAGCTTGGTGTTCGTCTCCAGCACGGTGTCGAGGATGCGCAGGTTGTGCGCGCGCAGGGAAGAGCCGGTCTCCGTCAACTCCACGATCGCGTCCACCAGGTCCGGCACCTTCATCTCCGTCGCACCCCAAGAGAACTCCACCGCCGCGGTGACGCCGTGCCCGGCCAGATAGGCGCGGGTCACGTTCACCAACTCGGTGGCGATGCGCTTTCCCTCCAGGTGCTGGGGCGTGCGGATCTGCGACTCCTCGGCCACCGCCACCACCCACCGCGCCGGACGGGCGGTGGCTTTGGAGTAGATCAGGTCGCACACCGACACCACCTGCGCACCCGTTTCCATCACCCAGTCCCAGCCCGTCAGCCCCGCGTCGATTACCCCCGCCTCCACATACCGGGGCATCTCCTGGGGCCGCATCAGTACGGCCTCGAGTTCCGGGTCATCCAGGGAGGGATAATAGGAGCGACTGCCTACGGCCACTCGGTAGCCGGCTCGCTCGAAGAGCGCGAACGTACTCTGTTGAAGACTGCCTTTGGGCAGGCCGATGCGCAGCGCCAACGCGAACCTCCGGGCCCCGGCGGGGGGAAGCACTCCAGGAGGCAGTATATCGTGGCGGCGAAACGGCTGTCAAGAAAGCGCGCGACAGGCCGCCCCCGGCCGAGGGGCCGGCCGCCCGCCGCGCGGCGAGACACCGCCTCCTTTGGAGGAGGGCTGGCTCAGGGCACGGCCCGGGCGAGGTCGGTAAGCCGCTTCCACACCGCGGGGTGCAGGATGGGCACGACGAACGCCACCTGTCCGTCCGCACTCACCGGAGCGGGCCGAAAGTGCGCCGGCTCGCGCTCCGGAAGCCGCAACGTCTGGAAGGGATCGAGATACACCGGCCAGGAGATCACGATCCCCACCAACTCGCCGGAGGTGGTGAAGGCCGGCGCGCCTTCGTATCCCGGAGAGGTGAGCCCCTGCAACTGGAGGGCGGGCACGCCGGGCGCCTCCGCCAGACGGCGGCCCGCTGCCGATACCATTGGCCTGGCAAGAGAGGGATCGAGCGCCTGCGGGCAGCCGGCCACCAGCAGGTCGTCGCCCACCTGCACCCCCTGCCGGGCCGGCCGGGCCTGACCCTCTCCGAGCACGCGCTTCGCTCGCAGCAACGCGAGCCCGGTCTGCGTGTCCACCACCGCGACCTCGGCCCAGGTGCCGCGCGCGAAGGGCCCGAAGAGGAGGATCCCCCGCGCGTTGCGCACCAGGCGGGCACTGGTCAACACCAGATTGGGTCGTTCGAATATCACCCCCGCGCCATAATTGGCCGGGTACTCAGGAAAAGCTTTCGGATCTCCAGGCCAGTCGCGGGCGATCAGGCGGGGGCCGGGAAAGAAGTCCTCGATGGGGCCGGTCACGACCTTCCCCGGCTTTCTCACCTTCCCCCCCGGCGGGTGCCGGATGACACCGATGCCCACGGTCGCGTACAGCGCCTGCGCCGCAGGCGTGCTCAGGGCCGAGGCCCCCCCGCCCTCGCTGGCCGGGCCGGTCGGGGCGCCACCCCCGCTCCCCTGCCCTCCGACGGGCGAGACGATCAGTAGGCCCAGCGCGCCCACTAGCGCCAGCCGCGAAGCCGCTCTCATTCGTCAACCCCCCTTTCTCGAGTCACTCCCTCCGACCGTGCCGCCTCGCGACGGCCCGCGGGGAGAGACTGAGCCTGCTCACTCGCCTCGGCGCGGGGCTCCCTTGCCCTAGAAGAAGAGGACGGGGTATCCGTCGTACCCGCACCAGCCAAGCTCTTCCAGTGCCTCAAAGGACATGCACTCGCGCTTTCCCGCCACTACCACCTCCCACCAGCCCTCATCCTGGTAGAAGGAGTGCATCTGGCCGCAGGAATCGTAGTAGCTGCAGGTAGACCTGGGCTTTTTGATCTTCCGCGTCCACGCCCGCCGAATCCACCTTCCGTAGTCGCTGTTGTCCTCCGGACAGCGCCCGCCGCATACCGGCGGGTGCTCCATCCAATTGGACAACGGCACGGCCGGGGTCGTATGGCAGTGGCCATGCCCGCGGGAGGACCGATAGCCGTCCGGGTCAATGGACCGGACGGGGTTCGCCTCCGCGTACTCCCAGTTCGGCAGCGTGTCGGGCATGGGATCCCGGCTGAGGAAGGCCCCGATCTCCGGCCAGTAGTAGCGCGCCCCCAGTTGCAGCATCCCGGAGGGATCCGTGATGTAACCCCAGGCCCCGCCGAACCGGTAGGGATTGGGGGTGGTGCCGCTGCTGCTCACCTGGCGGCCAAAGGTGTCGAGCTCATAGGTGTCCGTGACGCTCCCGGAGGCGTCGGTCAGGCCTCGCACGCTCCCGATCTCGTCGTACATCGGGAAGCGACTGGTGCCGTCGCTGCGAGAGAGATGCACCAGCATCCCGTAGAAGCCGTCGTTCTCCGTCGTGTAGCGCGCCTGCATGGTCCCGGAGTCGCTCAGCTCCTCCAGCACCCGGTCTCCGTGGTAGAGGTAACGGCGGTAGCTCCCGGCCAGCTGGGCGCGGTATCGCTGCCCGGTGTAGGTGTACCAGTACGAGTCGGTACCCACGGAGGTGAGGTAGCTCTGGTCGTTGTACGCCATGGTCTTCGTGCCGTACATGGTGCCCGAGACGCCGGTCATGTTGCCGTTGCCGTCGTGCGTGAAGGAGGCGCTCAGGCCGCCGCCGGAAGCGCTGCTGAGCTTGTTGTTGTCGTCGTAGACGTAGGTGTAGGTGACATTGCCCAGCATCCGCGAGGTGCGGTTCCCGCACTCGTCATAGCCGTAGGTGAGGCTGTACACCACGCTGTTGCCGCTGTCCCGTTTCGTCTCCTCCGTCTGGCGGTACACCGCGTCGTAGCGAAGCGTGGTCGTGTAGGTGCTGCCGGCGATGTTCTCCGTGCGCTTCAGCGGATTGCCGTGGTGGTCCCACAGGGTGCCGTCGGAGTAGGCGTAGGTGGCGTCGTAGCGGGTGGTGCCGCCGGTGGTGCGATTGCGCACCTCCGTGATCCAGTCGCGGGCATTGTAGACGTACTCCACGTAGCTGCCCGGATAGGTGATGCGTGTGCGCCGCCCGCCGTCGTCGTAGGAGAAGGTCACCTGAACGTTGTTCGGGTTGGTGACGGAACTGATCTGATTGCGTCCGTTGTAGGAGTAGGAGAAGGCGTTCTCCCCCGTCACCTGGAGCGAGCTCACCTGCCCGACGCCCGTGTACTGGTAGGTGAGGGTCTTGGAGGACCCCGCGCTCACCGTCACGGTCTTCAGCCAGCCGCTGGGGTAGTAGGTCCTGGTGCTGGTGCCGGAGCCATCCCGCGCCTCCACCACCTGCCCGTCCTCGTCCCGGGTGAGGTAGACATCGGTGTCGTTGGGATAGGCCACGGCCGGATAGCCCGCCGCGTACGGGCCGCACAGCCGATCATCCGCGTCGTAGCGGAAGGTGACGGCCCGGCCTCTCCCGTCCGTGTGGCCGCAGATCCGGCCGTCATCCCGGAAGGCCCACGCTTCATAGGTGTTGTCGGGGTAGTCCACCCGGGTCTTCCGGTTGGCGGCGTCGTGGGTGTAAGTCGTCGTCTTCCCCCGCGGGTTCTTCTCCGTCTTGGTGTTCCTCACCTCATCGTAGGTGTACTCGGTGGTATAGTTGAGCCGGCCCGTGCCGCAGTCCCGGACCACCTTCCACAGGAGGTGGGTGCGCACCGCAGTGGGCTTGTCGTCCTCGTAGTAGTACCTGGTCACCACGCCGTTTTCGTCCGTCTCCTGCGTTCGCCCGCAGCAGCTCCACGTCGTAGTCTTCGTCTTCTGCCCCCCGCCGACGCTGGGATAGGTGATCTGGGTGACGCGATGGAGGTTGTCGTACTGGTAGGAGGTGGTATTGCCGTTGCCGTCCTGCACCGAGGTCACATCGCCCAGGTCGTTGTAGCCGTAACTGGTGGCGCCGCCCTCCTCCGGGGTGATCGAGGTGAGGTACCCGGTGGAGGTGCTGTAGTCATAGGTGGTGACGTTGCCCTCCGCGTCCGTCGTGGTGGAAAGCTGGTACGCCTTGCTGGATCCATAGTACGTGTAGCTCGTGACCCGGTCCACGGGGTCGCCGTTCACGTCCTGGTCCTTGATGGTCACCGAGGAGAGCTGGCTCGTACCGGAGACGTACGCATAGTCGGTCTCCCGCCCTTCGGGCGTCACTTCGCTGATCTTGTCCCCCCGGCTGTTGTACGTGTACACATAGCCCGGGCAGCCCGCCGAGGGCAGGCCGGTCTCGTTGGGATTGGCGTCGGAGTTCTCCGGGTCTACGTACTTCGTCATTCGATTGGGGTTGTTGGCGTCCCCGTAGTAGTAGAAATGGCGGTGGGACTTTCCCCCCGTCTCGGTATCCCAACCGTCCCGATAGCGCACCTTGCGGTACTGCGCATCGTAGGCCCACCCCTCGGTCAGGTTCAGGTGCGGGGAGTCACCGGCATCCTTGATGCTGAGGAGCAAGACGCCGAGGTAACGCCCGTTGTTGGGATCGTTCGTGTTCTCGTACACGTGCCGGGTGACGCGGCTGGCCCCGTCCTTGGTCTCCGTCAGGTCCACCCACAACTGCCCGTTGGTCTGCGTCGTGTAGGTGTAGGTCTTCAGGGTGCCGGAGAGCCCGGTGGTGAAGGTGGTGTTGAGCCGGCCACTGGAGTAGTACGTGTACTCCACCTCCCGGCCGGAGGGATCCGTGACGCTGACCACGCGGTCATTGCTGTCGTAGTCGTAGGTGTAGGCGTAGTTCGCCGCATCGGTGACGGTGACGAGGTGCTTGGGGCTGTCGGTGTCATAGGCGAACTGGGCGTACACGCTGCCGGGCACGGTCACCCGGGTGAGATAGCCGTTGGTGTACGTGAGGGTGGTCTGGCGCCCCATCGGATCCGTCACCGTGGTGAGCAGTCCGTTGGTATAGGAGAACCCCCAGGAGAGGCCCACCCAGTCGCTGCGCGCGGTGAGCCGCCCGTTGGTGTCAAAGGTCAGGTACTCCTGACTGGTGCGGGTGAGCTTCCAGCCGGTCCACGTGCTGCCCGAATAGGTCTTCTGGAGCTTATCCCATACCCCCCCCGCGGAACCGTAGAAGGGCGATCCCTGGGTGGGGTTGCCGGAGAAGTAGTTCTCCTGCCCGTCCCCCTCCACGATCCTGGCGCCATTGGGAGCGTCGTTCAAAACGTAAATACTGTAGCTATGGGTCCAGTGGTCCCCCATGACCCCGGTGCGCGAGGAGAGGCAATTGTAGGTGATGGTGAAGGGAAACGGATCGCCCATGTTCCTGTAGGACACGGGGGTGTCCTGGAGGTACAGGTTGCCGCTGAAGGTGGACACGGCGTCCGTCGGGCTGCCCGTGCTGCCGGACACGGTGCCGCAGCTCGCACACTGCCCGCTCAGGCCCCCCGGGCCGGAGCCCTGATAGCACCGCGCCGGGCCTGGGGGCCCGCTGGTCGGCTGTCCGCACTGACCCGCCGCGGGCCCTGCCAGCAAGACCGGCAGCACGAGGATGAGCAAGCAGAGCAGGTAGGGAGCGACGCGCCTCGTGTTCATGTGGATCTCTCCTCTCGCCTCAAAGCCCCGGAGTGGGCAACGCCTGATCCCCGGCTAACTGGGCGGTAAGATTGCTGCCGGGCACCTCGACGGCCATCTGGGCGACGATCTGGGCGCGGGCAACCGCGTTGTTGAGTTGCTGCGCCACGCTCGCCGCCTGGAAGAGATAGCCGGCCTTCTTCGCCGCCGTGAGTTCGACACCGGCGGCTTTCTGATAGAGCTGCAGCGCGCTCGCCAGATTGCCGCGCTCCAGCGCGCAGGCGGCGAGTCCGGCCTGGGCTTCTCCGCGGAACTCGGCCGTGTGCTTCTCCTGCTCCACCAACTGCGCCAGCGTCCCGTACTCCGCTTCCGCCCCGGCCAGGTCCCCCTTACGGAACGCGTCCCGCGCGACCACCGAGTGGGCGCGCGCGATATTGTACGTTCCCGGCATCGGGCGCGCGAGGAAGGCGCGGGCGTCGCCCGCCGCCAGCTCCCAGTCCCCTTGCCGCTCCGCCGCCGTGGAGCGCAACGCGTACGCGTGGGCCACCGCGGGATGGCTGGGATAGGCCGTGATCACGTGCGTGAGGATGCGGATCGCCTGGCTCTCCACGGAGGTGCGTAAGAGCAGGTCCGACAACCCCACCAGGCACCGCACCTGGAGACCGGGAAAGCGCACCGAGGTCAGCGCGCTCTCGAAGACTACCTTCGCCGGCTCCGGCTGGGAGGGCACCGACCAGTCCAGCGTCTCGGCCAGGGACACCAGCGCCTCGTCGCCAACCAGGGTTCCTGCCGCCTGACTCGCGAGCCCTTGATAGGTCGCAATAGCCTTCGGGTAGTCCTCCGCGGTGAAGCGATAGTAATCCCCCAGGGACAGCCCCGCCCGCCCGCCGGAGAGCGTGCCCTTCCACTTCTCGGCATAGCCCGAGAGCGTCTGCTGATAGAGGTCGTTCTGCCCCGCGCGCTGCGCGGGATACGCGGTGCGCGCCAGCACCGCGAAGGCCTGCACCTCCGCGTCCGCATAGCCGGCCAACTGCCCCCGACACGCGTCCGCGTCGGCACCGTCGCCCAGGGAGGCATACTCATCGGCCAGCAGACCCAGGGCCAGTCCCGCCTCCTTCGTGCCCGGACAGGAGGAGGCGATCTGCCGCAGGTACTGGCGATAGCCCTCCCAATCGCCGTAGCTGGCGCAGTCATCGGCCGCCTGGAGCAGCGCGCTCGCGGCCGACGTCGTCGGCACAGGGTAAGCCAACTGGGCCACCTTCAAACCGCGCGGGAGGGCGACCGTTGACGGCGAGGCCTTGGGGCGCGCGGGCTGCGGCGCGTCGGGAGCCGTGATGGCCGGCGCCTTGGCCACCCGCGTGGGTGCGGCGGAGGGCGTCGGGGAAGTGTCCGCGAACGAGGTGAGGGTGACCAGCATCACACCGGCAATTACAGCCACAACGAGGGTGAGGAGATGGGGTTTCATGCGCCCCCTCCAGTTGTGTGTAGTCCGGCCTGCCACGTCGCACCGTCGGCCTTCGCTGCCGCGCGGGGCGACGTGAATCCCAGGTCGCGTGGATGATACCACAGGACGAGTGTGAAGTAAATAGGGAATTTTCGGGTGGGCAAGAAAAGCGCTACCCCTGGCGGGAGGAAGGACGGAGGCGGCCTTCCGCCGGTCAAAAGGACGGCCCCGGCCGCCGGCGAATCCCGAAGAAAAGCACCCTGACGGCAGGTGGAGGGCAGGATGGCAGAACGGCAGCCCGCCGGGAGCGGGACGGCCCACCGGGCGCGGCGCGCCCGCGGGGCGGGGTCGGTGGCTCTGACCGCGGTCGCCGCCGTGGCGCTGACCGCCCTCTTCCGCTTCGCCATCGGCGGGGTGCCGGACCCTGACAGCTATTACCATTTCCGCCACGCCGCCCTCTACGCGGACCGAGGACCCGGGCTGAGCGCCTTCCCCTGGCTGACCCACTCCCTCGTCAGCCGCTTCGCCTCGGATATCGGCTATGGGTTCCATCTCCTGCTCGTGCCCTTCACCCGCATCTCCGACCCGGTGTCCGGCGTGCAGTGGTCCTCGGTGTTCCTGGCCGCGCTCGCGCTGGTGTGCTTCTCCCTGGCGCTGCGGCGCCATGGGTTGGACTACGCCGAGGCCTGGCCGGCGATGCTCTTCCTCCTGGGCCCGCCCCTCACCTATACCTTCCTCATGACCCGCCCGCAGACCCTCACCATGGGCTTTGTCGCCCTGTTGCTCTCGTTCCTAGTCGTCGGAAGTCCGTGGGGCGTGCTGGTCGCGGCCTTCGCCCTTAGCTTCACCCACCTCAACATCGCGCTCGTGATCCTGCCCATCGCTGTGGTGGCCTACCTCGCGCGCGGCCTGTCAGAAAGGATCTGGTCTACGCGCCCGCCCCTGCTCGCGCTGGCCGGCTTCGTCCTCGGGTGGCTGGCCCGCCCCAATCCTCTGGGGGCCTTGCGCATCGAGTACGTGCAGACGGTCGTGCACGGCCTTCTCCGCAGAGAGGGGGTGCCGCTGCTCTTTGGCAAGGAGTGGGCGCCCATCTCCCTTGCCGACGCAGCCTCCTACTTCCCCTACTTCCTCGCCTGCTGGGTGGGGCTGGCCGTCGTGGTGCTGGGGATGCGGTTCACCCGCAAGCTCGAGCTCCCCGCGCCCCTGCGATCGCTGCTGTGGAGCAGTCTCGTGCTCTCCGTCATCTTCTTCGCGCTGACCGTACTTAACACCAAGCGCGGCACGCCCCTGTGGGCGGCCTTCGCGGTGATGTTTGTCGCGACGGCGTTCACCGCGTTGGCCCACCCGGGGGGAGGGAAGGCGAAGGCGCTGGGCGAGAACGTGCGCCTCTTCACGACCCTCGCGGTCGCCTTTCTCCTCGTGCTGATGATGTGGGAGGGAGTGAGCTCGTTCCTGCTCCAGCGCAAGTGGCAATCGGGCGACCCGTACCGGTTCCGGCCCGCCGCGGAAGCGCTCGCCCGCGACTCCCGCCCGGGCGATGTCGTCTATAACGTGGACTGGGGGTACTTCCCGGAGCTGTTCTTCTGGAATACGAAGGACCGCTACGTCAGCGGGCTCGACCCCATCTTCCTCTATGCCTACGATCGGGGCCGGTACTGGAAGGCCCACCACCTCCAGGCCGGGGACACTTCCGATCTCACCTGCGCGACGCCCCGGTGCGGGGAAAGCAACTCGGAAGATACGTACCGCGTGCTGACCCAGGACTTCGGGGCGCGGTACGTGGTGCTGGAGCCGAGCCGCTGGCCCGCGCTGTGCGCCTACCTCACGAACCACCCGAACGTCACCCCCCTGGTGGAAGACCGCGGCCTCCTGGCGCTTCGGCTCGACGCCGCGCGGTCCAAGGATGCCGTCCGGTGAGTGGACCACTGGAAACCGAAGGCTCAGCCGCGCGACGCGCCGCGGAGACTAACCCTTCCCTGCCGTCCGCAAGGAAGCTGCTCGGCTATCTTGGCTTCCTGGCCGTCGCCTTCGCCGTCGTCGCCGTGTTCCAGGCCGCCGTACACGGGCTCGCGGGCCTGGACGGCCTCTACCACTTTCGGCAGGCCGAGAGCTACGCCCGCCACGGGCCCTTCTCCACTGACTTCCCCTGGGCCTACTCCGTCCTTGCCCGCCGCCGTGCTGACATCTGGTACGGCTTCCACCTCTTCCTCCTCCCCTTCACCTTCCTCGGGGAGGGGAGCCTGGTGCTCAAGCTGGCCGCCACGGTTGAGCTGGTGTTGACGCTCGCTATCCTGCGGGTCATCCTGCTGCGGCACGGGGTCGCGCAGGCGAGTGCCTGGACCTTCCTGCTCGTGCTGTTCGCACCGACCGCGCTCTATCAGTTGCTGCAGGCTCGCCCGCAAGTGCTCTCCGCCGGCCTGCTGCCCCTGGTGATGTCTACCTTCCTGTTGGGAGGTCCGTTGGGCGTCTTCCTCGCCGTCGCCGTCGCCACCTCCGTGCACCTCAGTTTCTTCTGGATGCTCCTTCTGGTGATCCTGATCGCGTTCGTCACCAAGGG
>Ga0315282_10012020_pt1 | contig 13312 bp, 11 predicted proteins | sample YL17G07_20_MG_FD_203693 | JGI IMG/M metagenome (GOLD analysis project Ga0315282, IMG submission 203693) | Sediment microbial communities from Yellowstone Lake, YNP, Wyoming, USA - YL17G07_20 | ecosystem: Environmental > Aquatic > Freshwater > Lake > Sediment | place: USA: Wyoming | collected...
CTGTACCATATGTACCAGTACTGGACTGTATCGGAATCAGCATCAGCCCCGCCTGCTGCAGTGCATGTCAAATCATCAGTCGCTACAGCAGGATCCGGTGTTATTGCTGCTGAGGTTATTGTTGGCACTGTATTTGCCACATTAAAACACCATTGATCTGTTACATTCCAATTATTAGATGAGTCATTTGCAAACCATTTCCAGCAGATTGGGATTCCCCTTGTAAAATTAACGGATTTAGTGACATTCACAACACAGCTTAAATTCCCGCAACTTACAGCAGAATCATTAGCAAGGACTCCACCAGTGCTTCCATTCCAGCTGAAGATTGTAAAGTTCACATTAACATCATCGCTCCAGTTAATCCCAAATCTTACTGAATCATTATATTTTGTAGTTGAACTCACATTGGTTGAATTAACAGTCCATGTCGGATGTATTGAGTCTGCAGTTGTCGTGTAATTAACCCATAGAATTGGCTCATGACCTGTATCATCTGCTGATGTCGTCCATGACTCCTCAGTAAATGATTGAGTAGAGGGGTAATTTTGTTTAACATCATCAGTGCTCCTTAACTGATATCGTGTTATTCCTGTTAAATTTATCCACGTTGTATTTAAAGAAGAGCTGTTATAACGGTTATTTTTTGATAAAGAACTTAAATTCCGCCATTCATTGTCATATGTGGCTCCACTAGCGTCATAATCACTCTCCCTATTGGCAGCAAGTGTTTCTATCCAGTCAAAGTCATAAACCGAAATGTTAAAATTCTTAGTATCTCCACCCGTGCAATTTAAATCCAATCTTACATTATTCACAGTTACAGTATCCTCAATACTGGAAGTGTTAAATGCGATATACCCTCTATAAATATACCAGTTATAATCTGGAGTGCCAGTCCCTTCTTGCCCCACATAAATTGTATTTGCATTATTATTAGAAGAAGATGATGTCTGCCAAGCGGTCGTGTAGGCAGATGCGCCCGTTGCATGCCCATCTATATACCCATCACTTTTCTCTCCAGTAACAGACACCCAAGGATCCAGCCATAAATCCCTTTTATTGCTGACATTTCCCACGAGAATTGTCCTTTTGTCATAAAGATCTACACTAAATCCATTTTCTGTTAAATCACTAAATCCCAGCTTTATTTTATTTTTAATATCTAAAGATTTTTCGTTCTTTTTCTCATTAATCTCATCCCATTTCAATCCATTTGATTTCTCCAGATAAAGCCCAACATAAAGCAGTTTATCCTGGTAAGCTTCAGGTATTCCGCTGATGTTTAAAGCATATTTATAATAACCTAAGTTATCAGTTATTATAACATCATAACCTATTCCATTTGACTCCATAAAGTCTTTAGATTCATCGGCCCACAAAAAGCATGCCTCTTCTTTATTATTCCAATCCCATCCTTTGGATTTGCATTCCTCTTTAATAATATTAAGAACAAATATCAACCTGCTTACAATAGAATATTCTTTTTTATATGAGAAAGTAAGATTTCCTGATTCAAAGCCAATCTTAAACACATCTGTCAGCTCTTCATAAACTCCATTATCATTCACATATCTGCATGCCCCAAAAGAAGCAGTGCATTGCTGTTTCCCTGAAGGAAGTGTTTGGCAGCTTTCATAAGAGCATTCTGAAGTGATTTTATAATCCTTCTTTTTTAAAGCCATGCCGACATAATCAACCTCAACATCACCCTTAACTTTAAAATCAAGAACATCATGAATTCCCTTCAGTCCTTTCAAACTAACTTTATACTCATCCCTCTTTGAAATATTTTCAAACTTAGTTATCAAAACATTGTCATCCTTTGTGTAAACCTCCATTTCTGCAGGCTCATTGCTTCTAGCATTTATGACAAGCTCATCATTGCTGTCTAATGGAACATCAAAGGTAATCCTCATATATTCATTATTGTTTATGCCAACATAATCGTTATCCTTCTCTTTGACATAATTATAGATATCTTCCAAAAAAGTTCTGTTCTCATCCAGGCGCTCAGCCAGTGTTATTTCTATAACAAGATCATAAGTCTGATTGCTAAGATAGGGTACTGTCCATTCAATATAATCAACCAATCCATTTCTGTTTTCATCTTTTTTATCAATCTCAACCTTTTCCCTGCTGCCATTTACATGCCAATAAAGATTAACCTTATCAAAAGGAACTTCTGTCTCTAAATGAGTGTAAGCCAAAATGTTTTCATAATGGACGTCAGAACTTACAACTATTCTTTTCATATCCCTGCTAATCTCTTCTTCAGATGAGTTAGGCCCTTTTGTATAGTATTCAATTTCAACCTCATCAACCTCATCACCAATGATTAGAGTTGAATTTTCCTCTTGATAAACAGCAAATCCTGTTATTCCGCTAAACCATTTGGATAGTACTTTCAATCTGTTATTTTTATTAACCTGTCCAACAACTCCGCCAGTTATCAAATTGTAATTTTCAAGCTCAGCAATTTGATTATCAACTTCAATATAAACGTTCTCTACATTCTTCTTGGTTTCATTTTCAATCTTTTTAACTGAAATGTTTACAGCCTCTTTAGGTATTCCAAATGTTAAATTAACTGCCTTGTCGCTATATTTGATCCTCTTAACCCACTTGACCGGTTGGTTAATCACTGCTTTATACTGCTTTAGGGTTTCATTAATAATCCTAATACCCTCGCTAACATTCACAGTTTGTTTAACAGTATAACTGATAGAATCAACATTCAAACTAGTATTATTAATTTCAAAGATTAAAGTATAGTTATCATAATCCAATTCAGGCAGAAGGCATGTCTCCAAACATACATCAATAAAAGAGTAGTACTGAGGCTCAAAAATTGCTTTTAGTGTTGCCAGATTAGAAGACCTTATATCAGAATAAGGATTTTCGCTATCCAAGCTATAATCTGCATAGATTATTTGGGCAGAGACAGTATTATTAAGCCCTGATGCATATTTTCCATAATTTAGATTAAAGTTGTCATCCCAGTTGTCTGAGCTTGACTTTAAATCTATAAAATTACAACATCTTTCTGCTCCATAACAAACAAAGCTAGAGCCCCCTCCGTTGTATACCTCCCATTTTGTGCATAGGTTACTTTGATTAAAATCCCAGTCAAACCCACTGTCTTCAACAGTAAAGTCTATGACTCCATCTATTGGTTCAACGCCATCATCATCTATGTCATAATTTGTATTGCCTTTATAACCCAAGTTTATTTTTATTGTTTTTTCAAGAGAGATATTAGTTTCATTCAATTCAGAAATTGAAGTATTTTCTCCCGCATTCCCTTCTTCTAAAACATCAGCGCCCGTTATTGGAGTCAAACTGTTAGAAATCTGGCCACTGTCAAAAACTAGATATTTGTTCTCTTCATTCTGTAAATAAACTTTTGCGCTTCCATGACTTGAAATTCTGCCGGATAATTTAACCGAAGTAAGGTTTCCCTTATGGTTTAATCTCCAGTGGTAGGTGTCGTCAGAATTTACAGATAACTGAATATGATCGGTATAGTTGTTGGTTACTTCTTTTGTTATATATCCGATTGTTTTAGGTTTCATCAAAAAAAGAGATACCGCAGCCGTTAGGATAATGATTATAAAAAGCGGTCTAATCGCATATTTTTTAATAATGTCTGAATGGAACTTTCCTTTGGTATAACTTTTAGTATTGCCTGATGAGTTTTCTTTATTTGAAAATTTTTTATTATTTAGCGTTTCAAAGTTTGAATCATGCAAATCAGATTTTAATTTAGAACTATCTGCTCCTTTTTCAGAATAACGCCTCTTTTTCATTAAAACTTTACTTACATAGTAAGTATATCAACAACTTCGCGTGATTACAATACCTACATTGTAAGTAATTATTTATAAAGTTTTCTGTTAAGAACCAGATTTTACTTACATTGTAAGTACAAATATAAATATTTTTCTATTTTTTTAAAAATTATACTTACAATGTAAGTATAAACTATATAAATTTTGCGGTTTTAGTGAATATTAGAATAATATCATAAATATATTTTATATACAAACGTGGCTTCGCGAAAAAGAATAGAGAGCTACTTGATCAGTTTCATTTTTCCCCAATATAAAATAAAATTTTATTTAATACTTTTTTACCAGGATTAAAAAATATTTTTTTATTTATTGTGTCAAAAACCACTCATAAGAGATGAGTTGCATATTGTCAAGACTATATACATTTGCAGTAGTTTGACACTCAAAATTACACTAAGGTGGTTTTTGAGCACAACAAAATCCCAAGAGTATATTGGTGTGCTGCTAAACCACTTATCGTAGATAAGTGGAATTTTGTTGTTTAAAAATTTCCCCTAATTTAAAATTTTCCTGGCAACTTAACAAATAACATTACTCCACCCCTACATTTTTTTCTTTGATAGCATTAAGGATCAATCTTGTGTTAGTCCTTTCAACAAAATCAAAAGTTTGCAGTTTCTTCAGAAACACATCCATTTTTTTTCTTGAAGGAAATTTTGCAAGTATTATTGCGTCAAAATCCCCTGTAACATCATACACTGCAAAGACGTTTGGATTATGTGCAATCTGTTTTTCAACCTCGATCAGTTTTCCCTTGGCAATCCTGACTTCGATAAGCACCTCAACATCATACCCTAATTTTTCATAATCAAGAATAGTTGAATATTGTTTTATGATTCCTTCTTTTTCAAGGATTTTTATCCTGTTTAAGACTGTTGCTGGGCTTACTTTCACCCTTTTTGCGACCTGGCGAAAGCTGTACCTTGAATCCTCCAAAAGTACGCTTAAGATATGCTTATCGAGTGAGTCTAGTTGCATTTTTCAAGAGTTGAAAAGTTATCTCTTTTTAGTCTATAAACTAAACATATATATAAATTTTTCTATTTATTCCTTACATTTGTTCATCATATTAAAAAATTGACAAAAAATTACAATTTTTCAGCAACTTTTTTTATATCAATTCATCTGTTTAATTTTTTTGATAAATTAATACAATAAATTAAACATTTGTTTAATAAAATTTAAAAAATTAAACATTTGTTAATTAATCCCTAGCAAAAATATATAAACAAGTATTAAAAAATTGAAATGCATGAAAACAAACATTATGAAAACGGCAACCATCTTTATATTAATAATGAACCTATTTTCAATCTCAGTTAAAGCTCAGGAATTAAACTCTGGAGATGTTTCCTGGGTTGCTGCTTCCGCAGCTTTAGTCATGTTGATGACTCCAGCTTTAGGATTTTTTTATGCAGGTCTTGTCAGAAAAAAAAACCTAGTTTCAACATTGGTGCAATGCCTTGCAATATTTGCCATAGTAAGTTTAGTCTGGGCTTTATGGGGCTACAGCCTAGTATTTGGCCCAAGCATCCGAGGATTTATTGGTGATTTCTCCCTTGCAGGATTAAATGGCATCGGAGCAAAGCCAATAGATTATGCTCCAACAATCCCTGGTTTATTGTTCTTCTTTTTCCAGCTTAAATTCGCAGCAATTACCCCTGCATTAATAATAGGCGCTTTTGCAGAAAGGATCAACTTTAAATCTCTGCTGATTTTCATTGTTCTGTGGACAACTCTAATATATTCGCCAATTGCTCATTGGATATGGAATGAAGCAGGATGGTTAAAGGCAATTGGAGCCATTGATTTTGCTGGTGGCACAGTTGTCCATATTGCAGCAGGCCTTTCTGCGTTGGCAGCAGCTCTCATGATTGGCAGGAGAAAAGATATAGCTAAAGGAACAGAATTTAAGCCTAATAATATACCATTTGTTATGTTAGGAGCTGCACTATTATGGTTTGGCTGGTTTGGCTTTAATGCAGGAAGCGCATTGGCAGCAAATAGTGTGGCAGTATCTGCATTAGTTGTCACAAACCTTGCGGCAGCTGCTGCAGCTATAAGCTGGATGACTGTTGATTGGATAGTGAAGGGAAAACCATCTGCAGTTGGTCTGGCAATCGGGGCAGTATGCGGCTTGGTAGCAATAACACCTGCTTCAGGTTACGTCGGAGTTTCAGCTTCAATTGTCATCGGCTTGGTGGCAGGCGTACTTTCAAATTTGGTGGCAAACTGGAGAGCAAGCAGAACAAGATTAGATGATTCATTGGACGTATTTGCATGCCACGGTGTAAGCGGGATTTGGGGCTCATTGGCAACTGGAATATTCGCCTCGATTGCAATAAATGCATCAGGATCAAATGGCCTATTCTATGGAAATCCTAAATTATTGCTAATCCAATTTATAACAGTAACCGTTGTAGCAGCTTATGCCTTTATTGGTTCATTTCTGTTGTTAAAAATCATCAATATATTTACAGATATTAGAGTTAGCCCGGAAGAAGAGGAGCTTGGACTTGATAAAAGCCAGCATGGCGAAGAGGCTTATGGATAAAAGTAAATTTCTAATTCAAGCCTTAAAACTGCAATAATAAGAAAAATCTAGGAGGATAAAAATGAAAGAAGACCTTACAAAAAAAGTTTTGGACAAAGCAGAAGAAGATAATGTAAAATTTGTGCAGCTGCAGTTTACAGACATACATGGGGCAATTAAATCTGTAACAATACCAATACATAAATTGCCAGAATCCCTTGAAAAAGGTACTTGGTTTGATGGCAGCTCTATAGAAGGTTTTACACGGATTGCAGAATCTGATATGTTCCTAAAACCAGACCCGGAAACCTATGCATTATTGCCCTGGGAAACAGGGGAAACAGCAACCGCAAGGCTTATCTGTGACATCTATACCCCAGACGGAAAACCATTCGAAGGTGACCCACGTTACATATTAAGAAAGGTTCTTAAAGAAGCAGAGAATATGGGTTATGAATACAATGTTGGACCAGAGCTGGAATTCTTCTTATTCAAACCAAAGGAAGACGAACAATTAGTCCCTGTGACCCATGATAAGGCAGGTTACTTTGATTTTTCACCCAGGGACTTGGCAGTAGAGGTAAGAAACAACATAATAAAAGCCCTTGAATCAATGGGCTTGGAAGTTGAAATGTCTCATCATGAAGTTGCCCCTGGTCAGCATGAAATTGATTTTAAATATGGCCCTGCATTAAGGCAGGCAGATCGCGCAATTACGTTTAAGCACGTTGTAAAATCAATTTCACAGAAACAAGGTTTATATGCTACATTTATGCCAAAGCCTTTATTTGGCGTGAATGGTTCAGGAATGCATGTGCACCAAAGTTTGTTTGACATTAAAACAGGAAAAAATGCCTTTTTTGAAGAAAAAGACTCTTACAAATTAAGCAGTTTGGCAAAATCATTTATTGCAGGCCAGCTTGCCCATGTAAAGGGAATGTCAGCGGTAACAGCTCCCAAAGTGAACAGTTATAAAAGGCTGGTCCCAGGATACGAAGCTCCGGTTTATATTTGTTGGGGTCAAATTAACAGATCTGCATTAATAAGAATACCCAGATATTCCCTTGGAAGGGAGCAGGCAACAAGGGCTGAACTCAGATGCCCTGACCCAAGCTGTAATCCATATTTGGCATTTGCAGTTATGTTAAAGGCAGGCCTTGATGGTATCAATAAAAAGATGATACCCCCAAAATCAATCGAAGAGGACGTGTATGAATTTGATGAAGCAAAATTGGATTTGCATAAGATTGATACATTACCTGGGTCATTAGGCGAAGCAATAATGGAATTAAAAAAAGACAAAGTTGTCCAAGAAGCCCTGGGCAATCATACATACACTGTCTACATAACAGCAAAAAAAGCAGAGTTCGACGAATTTAGAATACAAGTAACTAAATGGGAGCTTGATAAATATTTTGAATCAACATAAATTTTTTTAGAATAACTCAATAGGGGGGACTGCGTTGTTGGCGCTCTATGTTTTAGCAAAAGTCCCTCACACACCCCTCCTTATCTAATATTTATTGCGCTTCATGTTTCTCTGATAGAAAACTAATTATCTAATCTATCATGTCTGTGCAATCCCTGCAATTTAATCGAATTTTCCACGGGTTGGTGGAAGGTATTACAAACACAGAAGGTGCATCAGGAAAATTCCTTGCCTATTTTTTAATGATTAAAAATTCAATCAAATATTAATAAAAGGAAACATTTATATATTTTAACTTACTTATAAGTTAATATAAGTGATGTCACTTATGGAATTAACCTTAAGTAAACATGCCATTGAACAAGCCAGAGAAAGAGGAATTAGCATTGATCGGATTAAGAAGTGTATTCAAAGGGGAGCAAAACATTTACAAGACAACAAGATAGTGTCAGACTATACATATATAAGAGTTGTATACAAAAAAATAAGGGAAGAGTATTTTGTTATAACTGTAATGATAAAGAAAGGTGATGAAAATTAATAATTTCCAGCACCTCTCTAAAATTTTCAATCTATGATAGGTGATTAATATGAAATCATGCCCAATATGTGGAAAAGGGAAATTAATTAAAAAATCAGTACCTTATTCAATTTATGACATTGAAATAGGCAGATTTCCAGCTGAAGTGTGCACTAAATGCGGAGAACAATGGTTCTCCGAAGAAACAGCAAGAAGGATTGAACAAATAGAGCGGGAAAAAGGATTGTTTGGTTTGTCAAAACAGAGTAAAATTAGTTATTCTGGAAATTCATTGATCATAAGAATCCCAAAAGAAATAGCAAAATTTATGAATTTAAAAAAAGAAAAATCTGTTTCAATATACCCTGAAGGTAAAAACAAAATTCTAATTGAGGTATAAAAATGACAAAAGCCGGAGATAAAGTAAAAATAACAACAAAAGATGAAACAATAGAAGGCATCTTAATGCCGAATGAAGAAACTGATTCTGTAATAATGAAATTAAATAATGGTTATAATATTGGAATTGAAAAGGACGAAGTTAAGAGAATAGAAAAAGTTGGAGAAGGTAATGCGTTGATTATAAGTCATGCAAAAAAAATAAAAAAGAGCCCCAAATTACCAAACATAACGATACTTCACACCGGAGGAACCATTGCCTCAAAAGTGGACTACAAAACAGGAGCTGTCTATTCTTCTTTCAAGCCAGAGGATTTACTTGGAATGTTTCCGGAATTAGAGGAGATAGCAAATTTTGATTCTAAGTTGATATCCAACATGTGGTCAGATGATTTAAGGTTTAAGCATTTTGAGGTCATTGCAAAGGAGATTGAAAAAGAGGTTAAAAAAGGGGTTGATGGCATCATTATCGGTATTGGAACTGACAACCTTGCTGTTGCAAGCGCTGCCCTAGCGTTTATAATTGAAGAAACTCCCATACCTATCATCTTAGTTGGCGCCCAAAGAAGCTCTGACAGAGGTAGTTCTGATGCAGCAATGAATTTAATCTGTGCAGCAGAATTTATTGCAAAAACTGATTTTGCAGGAGTGGCTATCTGCATGCATGAAAAAATGGATGACAAGACATCTGCAATAATGCCAGCTTGCAAAACAGCAAAGCTTCACAGCTCAAGAAGGGATGCTTTCAAGGTTGTAAATGATTCTATAATAGCCAGGATAAATTATGAAATAAAAAAGATTGATTTTTTAAAAGAATATCCGAAAAAAGATAGGAAAAATTTGATTATTAAACCAAAAATGGAGGAAAAAGTTGCCTTATTAAAAATCCATATTAATATGTTTCCAGAACAGTTTGAATTCTTCAAAGGATACAAAGGTTTGGTAATTGAAGGAACAGGTCTGGGCCACACACCTGGACAAGTCCCAAATGATATCTGCAGCATCCATAAAAAGATTTATCCTGCTATTAAGAGTGTTATTGACTCAGGCTGTATAGTGGTTATGACAACTCAGTGCTTGTTTGGCAGGGTTCAGATGCATGTCTACAGTAAAGGAACTGATCTGGCAAATTTAGGTGTGGTTTCAGGAGAAGATATGTTGCCTAACACAGCCTTAGTCAAATTATCCTGGCTCTTAGGAAACTACGAAGGAAAAGAAGAAATCAAAAGATTAATCCAAATAAACTTAAGAGGAGAAATCAACCCAAGGATAGAACCGGCTCAATATGTAGAATGAGGGTTAAGATAGAGGAACTAGAGGAATTTTACTGGAACATAAAAAAGCCTTTGGAATGGTTGACAAAAACAGGAAAAGGAATTTATATGCCTTCCAAGCCAGGAATCCTATTTGAGGCTTCTAAAAAAAGTGAACTGCGCCCATTCTTTTCCAGACTAACAAATAAAAACGTTTTATTGGACGCAGGCTCAGGTGATGGTTTATCCACAATTTTCTTTGGTTATTTCAAAACCGACATAATAGGTATAGAATATGATGACAGATTATTTGAATTCTCAAAAACCTTCTTGGAAATGATAAAAAATAGGTTTCCCATTAAAGCAAACATAAGTTTTATTTGTGATGATTTCATGAAGTTTGATTTTAATAAAGTAGATTTGATTTACTATTATGAAGAAACTGATGAAAACTTCATAACATTGGCAGATAAGTTTCAGTCTGATGCTAAAGATTGCACATTAATGCTGGTACTCCATGATCCCACTCATAAAAAAGCAGATTTAAACAGAATAGGATATTTGGAGATACCACCAGAATATTGCTTTAGCTTGTATAAAAAATGATTCCCATTAAAGATCTATTAAACAAAATTAAGTGGGATAAACACGAAAATCCAACTGATTGTACAATAGGCTATTGGGATAACCAAGACAAAAAATTGATTTTTATTAAGTTCAACGAAATAAAAAATATTGAAGGGAATTTTATTATACTGGATAGGATAAAAGAAACCTATATCCCTTTATATAGGATAAAAGAGGTCAAAAACAGGGATATAATAGTCTGGAAAAGAGTCTAAGCCTCAAAAAGAGTCAGTTTCCATTTGGTTTCCAATAATGTTTAATATATAAGGTTTGTTTTCTTAGTGCAGAAGTATTTTTTTGAAAGGGCAAAACCCCCCTTTCTTTATTTTTTAAAAGTAAACTTTATTAAATAAAGAACTTCTTCTATATTCTATGGACATAGATTATGCAAAAATAGGTTTTAAATGTGGTGTAGAGATACACCAGCAGTTAGAAGGTAAAAAACTATTCTGTGATTGCCCAACCCTAAACAGCGATAAAGAGCCTGACATAAAAGTGATAAGAAGATTGCGGGCAGTCGCAGGAGAAACAGGGGAAATTGATATAGCAGCAAAGCATGAGATGGAAAAAGGAAAACAGTTTATATATATGTCAAATTCAGAAGATACATGCCTGGTTGAATTTGATGAAGAGCCGCCTCATTCAATAAATCAAGATGCATTGAATACTGCTTTACAAGTTGCCTTATTGTTGAAAGCTAAAATTGTTGATGAATTGCAGATCATGCGCAAAACAGTAGTTGATGGCTCTAACACATCTGGCTTTCAAAGGACAGCTTTAGTAGCAACCAACGGCTATGTAGAAACCTCACAAGGCAAGGTTGGTATCTCAGTGATATGCCTTGAAGAAGAGGCAGCCCAAAAGATTAAGGAAGACAGTTCATCTATTACCTATAAACTTGACAGACTAGGGATCCCATTGATTGAAATTGGAACAGCAGCAGACATTAAAAGCCCGGAGCATGCAAAAGAAGTTGCAGCTTATCTTGGGATGGTTTTAAGATCAACAGGAAGCTGCAAAAGAGGCATAGGCACAATACGTCAGGATGTTAACATATCCATAAAAGGTGGAGCAAGAACAGAGATTAAGGGTTTCCAAGATTTAAGAAGCATTGTAAAAGTTATTGAAAATGAGGTAAAAAGGCAGGAAGATTTGATTAAGCAAGGCAAAAAAATAAAAGAAGAAGTCAGAAAAGCAGAGCCAGACTTCACAACATCATTTTTACGACCAATGCCAGGTGCTGCAAGAATGTACCCTGAAACAGATGTTGCTCCAATAAGGATATTAAAAGATAGATTAAAAAGAATAAAGCTTCCTGAATTGATTTCTGACAAGCTGGATGCATTGGAGAAAACATATGAAATTGTTGGAGATAAAATAAGGAATTTGATAAAAATAGAAAAGTTCTCTTTATTTGAAGAAATTGTAAAGGAATGTCCAAATATAAAACCTGCATTTGTTTGTGAAACCCTGCTTTCTTATAGCTCTGAAATATTAAAAAAACACAAAGTAGCGGATACCCTAAAAATAAAAGAAGAACATCTAAAAAGGATTTTTCAGGAATTAGATAATGGAAAGATTGCAAAGAGCAGTGTTATCGATATATTAACTGAGATGGCGCTAGGTAAAGAATTTGACCTGCATAAATATAGATTAAAAGAAATAAATATTGAAGAAGAACTTAAGAAAATTATTGAAGCAAATCCAGGATTAAATCAAGGAGCTTACATGGGTATGATAATGTCTAAATTTAAAGGCCAGATTGACGGAAAAAAGGTTATGGAGATTTTAGGGAAATATGTGAAAAAGATTTAAGGATTCTCTACATTCCTTTGATCATAACATTGAAAATCTAACCTAATTCTTATCGAAACGTATTTAAAACGAAGAGATCCTCAAACAAATACCAAGATTGCAGAATTCATTTGACAAACTCAACATTATCTGTATTCTGAAATTTCTCATCGCCAGTAAGAAATCTTATTCCCAATTCCAAAGCAAGTGCATACCCGATACAATCAACATAACTGACTTTTTCTTGTTTATGTTTCAATTTAAACTGCATGCCTGATTGTATACTACTATATGAGACTGGAACAACAAATTTGGAATATAACTTCAGATATCTATCAGCTGTCTCTTTATCATAATCATGTAAGAAATGGTAATATAGCTCTATAATATTGAGTTTGGTGGTTATTAATATATGGTTCAGGTAAGGTTTGTAGTTTTTATTGCCCCCCAATAATTCAATTAAAGCATAAGTATCTGCCAGAAATATTTTTATTTCAGTCATAACCTGTATCTATCTCATTCATCACTTTTTGAGTCGGTTTCTTCAGGTTTAAGGATCCAAATGCCTTCTTTAAACTGTCCATCTCAGCACCAACTACTAAGAATCTTGCTTTCTTATTTGGAGATATGCGCTCTTTTTGGATTACATCCCTCGGTATAGTTATACCTATTGAATTGCCCCATTGCTTTGGAATTGCATCAAATACTTCCATTTTGGTTCACCCATGTTATGTATAATCTAATTATATATAAACCTTTCTAGGTTTGGTAAATTGAGGGTGCATGTAATAGGATAAGGTAAATTTTCGGTTTTCTATCTTGTTTTAGTAATATATATGTTGCACTAGCGATATATTTATATTAAAGTTATCTAGTTAAATAACTAGATTAAGGAGGTGAATT